>Ga0315282_10010912_pt1 | contig 14169 bp, 9 predicted proteins | sample YL17G07_20_MG_FD_203693 | JGI IMG/M metagenome (GOLD analysis project Ga0315282, IMG submission 203693) | Sediment microbial communities from Yellowstone Lake, YNP, Wyoming, USA - YL17G07_20 | ecosystem: Environmental > Aquatic > Freshwater > Lake > Sediment | place: USA: Wyoming | collected...
AAAATGCGAGGCATGATCAGGTCTTCTTCACTATATAGAACCGCACCTGGCCGCTGACCGGCTCCAGCAAGGCGATGCGCCCCTTCGAGTCAATCGCGAGGTCCATCCCCTTGGCGTCTTCCGGAAAAGCCTCGTGTCCCAGGCAGGCGAGCAGTTTACCTTTGGAATTGTACATCTTCAGGCGCGGAATCCCTTTCTCCGCCGTCACCACCCGCCCGTCGGGAAAAACAGCCAGGTTCGTAGGATTGCAGCACCCGCAGAAATCCTCCGGCGCCATCCCTTGCTTGCCCCAGAACCCCAGGAGTTTCCCGTTCGCGTCGTAGCGTTCCACGCGGTGCCGGCCCGTGTTGCCCACAAGGAGAGTCTTCTCCGGGCCTATTGCGCAGTCAAAGAACGGACTCGGGATCAGAAACCCCGGAATGCTATCCACGAAGTCACCCGTGGCGGCGAAACGATGCAGTGCGCGGTTGCCATAGTCCGCCGCGTATACAAAATCATCGCACACCGCCAGACTTGTCACATAGCCGAGTTCGCCGGGACCTTTGCCCTCCTTGCCCCAGGAGGTTTTTGGCTTCCCTTGGGTGTCCAGCACCTCGATACGTGTTTCCTGGCCGATGAACACGTTCTCTTCGCCGCCCAGCGTCACGCACGTCGCCGGACCCGATGAGGGGATCTCGCGGATTTTCTTGCCCGACGGGTTGAAAACGCTCACGCCCTTCGCGCCCGCCACGTAGAGGTTGTCCGCGCCGTCCATCGCGATACCTCGCGCTTTTTCGACGCCCGGCTTCAGGGTTCCCTCTTGCACGAAGACATAAGGCAGCCTATCCGCCCCGGTAGTGTGCGTGTCTTTCGCGGCGGGCGGCGCTTCTTTTGGGACAAGCGATGCTTCTTTCTTGGTGGGCGGCGTCTCATTCTTGACCTGTGAAAAAACCACCGTCTTGCCCAGAGCCAGCATCCCCGCGGTTCCGCCGCACAATCTCAGGAATTCCCCCCGTGTGAGTTTGCCTTTGTCACTCATTTTTGCCCACCTTCCCGAGCATTCCGTAGCATAGACAGGCCCCCCTCCGCAAAACAACGCTAGCCCCTCTCATTTCTCTCTACGGCGCGGAACAGACGCCCCGTGTGCCTGCCCGCCCTTCTCCAGAACACATTGAAAACAAGGATTAAGAGGATCGGGGAAACGACACTATCAAAACTGTTGGATCGAGCAATCTCGCTTTCCAAGTAAGACATACGATTGCGAAGAGAATGCACCTCCTCGCCAAGCGCATAAATATCAGGATTTCCGCTGGAAATAAACCTATTGGACATAGGTGGTTCAACTGACTGGTGAATCCATGGCGCGTATTTCGCAGTTGCAAGAAGGACCATAAGTCCTATGAAAGCTATCCATAACAACACTATTGCCGCATCTGATGGGACCGACGTCGTTTGCCTAGTCATAATAAGCCCCTTTCCTCATTCACCATTTTGGGCATGGGCTACAGGATCTACTGCAGCGATTTTCACCGATCTTGAAACGGCGCTTCTTATCTCCCGTTCTCCGTTCCCAAATCCACGCAAATCATCTCCGTCAGGTCCCGCAGGATCAGCCGCCCCTCGGCGAACGCCATCGGCCCCCAGGCGTCGTGCCCCTGGAGCAGCTTCGCCCGGCCAAGCTCATTATAGCCGGACGGCCCGGCTTTCGCCAGATGAAGCGTGCCGTTCTGATCGTCCACCGCCAGGAGCATATCGTTGACGATCAGATAGGGTCCCAGGCCGAAACGCCGCTCCCCGCCGCTGGTCCACAGCCGCTTGCCCTCGAGGTCCATACAGACCATTTCGGCGGGTTTGGGCTGAACGCCATACAAATGTCCCTCATACAGAATCGGCGTTTGCTGGTCCGAGCCGAACTCGTTGGCCCGGCGGCTGAAAACGTTCTCAACCCGGATGGAGCCCCCATCGGCAACCAGCCGGATCATCAAACTGCCTTTGTTATAGCCCCCGCTGAAGAAGATCCGCCCATCCCCCAGCCACACCGGCGACGGAATGTTGGCGATGCCGATTTTCCACTCCGGCTTGGTCCACAGCACGCTGCCGTCCCGCGCCGAAACGCCCACCACCCCCTGGCCGGTGCAGTATACGTATTGCCGCTTCCCCGCGAATTCGATCGGAAGGATCGAGGAGTGTGTCATGCCCATGTCGTCGTATTGGGGCGGCGTGCGCCAGAGGACGTTGCTCGTCGCCAGGTCCACCGCCATCATCAGCGGCTTTCCTCCCGGCGCCAGGATCGCTTTGTCTCCGTCAATCAGGGGACATTGTCCCGCGTACCAGGGCGGGACCGTCGTGCCATAGTCTCGCACCAGGTCCATTTTCCACACCAGCTTCCCCGACGCCGCGTCCAGGCAATGCACGTGGCACATCGGCCCCATCGCCACGAGGAAGCGGTCACTCACGGCGGGGACGGTGCGCGACATCCCGTGGTTGCGCTTGACTTCCACCGAGTAGGTGTAGCGCCAGATTTCCCGGCCGTCATCGAGCGAAAGACAGCGGATGGCGTCCTCCCACTTCCTGCGGTCATAGTCCACCAGGTACACGCGGCCCTGGTGGATAACGGCGCCGGCGTGGCCCTCGCCGACCGGGATCCGCCACACTACGGGCGGACCGGCTTCGGGCCAGCGGGCGGCGAGCGGGCGGGAGCTGCGGGCGAGGTTGTCGCGGTTGGGTCCCCGGAACTGCGGCCAATCGCCCGGCCAGGAAGAGGGCTTGCCCTGGCCCGCGATCAGCGTCCCCTCGTTTGCGGGGGTTCCCTTCTTCGCCGCCGAGCCCCGGACGTGCTTGAGCGGTAGGCGGACCTGCTCCTTATCCGCTTCCCGTTCGCCCGAGGAAAGCCACCACGCGAAAAGGGCCAGGCACAAAAACCCCAGCAAAACAGGCGAAATGCGGTAGAAGAGAGTAGAGATGGAAGAGGGAGGTTTTCTCACGCTGGTGTGCCGGAGATGCGTCCTTTTGCGAATTGACCCTTTCGGGCAACTGCCTCATCATATTTCCCGGCTGGCCGCGTTGCAAGTCCCAAGGCCGCCCAGGAACCGAAGTCCGGAAAAAGTGGAAAAGCGAGATTTCGGTTGAAATATCGAGCGGCCCGCGTTAGCTTTTCTTGCGAAAGCGCGTCATGGAACGAAATCCCCCGTTCGCAAGGAGAGTGGAAAGCATGAGAAACCCCGGTGGAAAGGGTCTATGCATCTCATCCCGGCGTGATTTCCTGAAAGGGTCCGCCTCCCTTGCCGCCACGTTGGCTCTTCCAGCGATTGTGCCCGCGTCCCATTTCGGCGCAAACGCCCCCAGCAATAAGATCCTCGTCGGCTTCATCGGCGTGGGGCGCATGGGATTTGACGATATGACAACGATGCTCGGCTTCGAGGAAGTCCGCGTCGTGGCCGTGTGCGACGTGGACTCCAAGCGGGCCGAGAACGCCAGGAAAAGGGTGGACGCCCATTACGCGGAGCAAGGCGGCGGGCGGAAGCCCGGGGCATGCGCGGCCTACGGCGACTACCGCGAGCTGATCGCCCGCAAGGACGTGGACGCCGTGCTGGTTTGCACGCCGGATCACTGGCACGTGCTTCCCGCGATTGCGGCGGCGCGCGCCGGAAAAGACGTCTTCGTCCAGAAACCGCTCTCCCTCACCATCGCCGAGGGCCGCGCGCTCAGCGACACCATCAAGCGCCATGGCCGGGTTTTCCTGGTCGGCAGCCAGCAGCGTTCCGATAGCCGGTTTCGATTCGCCTGCGAACTCGTGCGCAACGGCCGGATCGGGAGACTCCACACCATCACCGTGGCGTTCGGACTCGACCCCGGGGGCAAGCGGGAACCGGATATGCCCATCCCGCCGAACCTGAACTACGATATGTGGCTCGGCCAGGCGCCGTGGGCGTCCTACACGGAAAACCGCGTGCATCCTCAGAACGACTATGGCCGCCCGGGGTGGTTGCGCATCTCGGACTACGGCGCCGGCATGATTACCGGCTGGGGAGCGCACCACATGGACATTGCCCACTGGGGCATGGGCACGGAGTTTTCCGGGCCCCTCGAGATCGAGGGATGGGCCGAATATCCGCGCGACGGACTCTGGGACGTGCACACCCGTTTCCATCTCGAGTACCTCTATCCCAACGACGTCCGGCTGACCTGCACGGGCAGCGATGTCAACAAGGAAGGCGTGGTTTTCCAGGGAACCGAGGGGTGGGTCCACGTGACTCGCGGGTTCCTGGATGCCCATCCGAAATCGCTCTTGACCTCGATCATCGGACCGGATGAGATACACCTGTATGAGAGCCGGGACCACTTCGGGAACTTCGTGGCGTGTCTGCGCACGCGGGCCGATACCATCGCCCCGGCCGAGGTCGCTCACCGCTCCTGCTCGGCTTGTCTCTTGGGCGATATCGCCATGCGCCTTGCGCGCAAACTGCGGTGGGACGCCGCAGCCGAGCGGTTCGTGAATGACGATGAAGCCAACCGGATGCTCTCGCGGCCCATGCGCGCGCCATGGCATCTGTGAAGAAAGGACTGAGAGGAAAGGACTGAGCGCTGAGTGCTGAGTGCTGAGTGCTGAGTGCTGAGTGCTGAGGACTGAGAAGAAAGGACTGAGTGCTGAGGACTGAAGGCAGAGTGAGCAAAGAGAAGTCTCTTGGTGTCCTTCGGGTCCCTGATGTCCTTGAGGTCCCTGATGTCCTTTGGGTCCTTGATGTCCTTTGGGTCCCTGATGTCCTTTGCGGCGGTGGCATGCAAAACCCAAAGGTTGCGAACCGAAGCATGAGATGAGAAAGGAAGAAAGGGGGATGAGAGCCATGCGGAACAGCGTAAAGTGCCTCGCGGCATTCACCGTTGCGGCCCTGGCGGTGGGGGCCATGATCACCCAGACCTTGCAGGCGGCTGAAGAGGCCCCGGCGCCGGAGGAGATCGCCAAGATAACGGCCGCCGCGCCGGACCACGCGCGCGTGAAGCCCCTCAAGCCGCGCAGACTCCTGGTTTGCTCCTTTGTGCAGCCGGGCGGCTATGTCCATAGTTCGATCCCGTACGGAAAGAAGGCCATCGAGATCATGGCGAAGAAGACCGGCGCCTTCGAGGCGGTCTTCTCCGACGACGTCTCCGCCTTCGAGCCGCAATACCTCGAGCAGTTCGACGCGGTCCTCTTCAACAACGCCAACAACGAGCTCTTCCTGCCGCCGGACCTCGATAAGCTGTCCCCCGCGGAAAAAGAAAAAGCCCTCGAACGCGACCAACGCCTCAAGGACAGTCTCGTGCGGTTTCTTCGCCGGGGCAAGGGCATGGCCGCGCTTCACGCTTCGGTCGCCATCTTCCGCGAGTGGCCTGAGTTCGGCGATATCATCGGCGGACGTTTCGACAATCATCCCTGGGTCTCCGGAACTACGGTTGTCTACAAGGTCGAGGACCCTGGCTACCCCCTGTCCAAGGCGTTACCGGGGCCTTCTCTGGAGATCCGCGACGAGGTCTATCAGATCGCGGACCCCTATTCGCGCGACCGCCAGCGGGTCATCCTGAGCATTGACACAACCAAAACGAACATGAACGTCCAGGGTCTTCACCGCAAGGACAACGACTACGCCATCAGCTGGGTGAAGCGATATGGCCAGGGCAGGGTTTTCTTCTCCGCCATCGGGCACGAACATGAGCTCTTCTGGAACCCCGTGGTTCTGAGGCACTTCCTGGACGGTATTCAGTTCGCACTCGGCGACTTGGAGGCCGATACGACCCCCAGCAATGATCCCTTTGAGAAACTGCCCGTCTATGAGTTCGGCCAGGACCGCTCCGCTCTTGCCGTTCTTGACGAAATCCTCACCGGGGCCACGGCCAAGGAAAGGCCCCGGCTCGAATCCAGGCTGCTTACCGCGTTCCTGATTCCCGGAGCCACCTTCCCCGCCAGACAGTACATCTGCCAGAAACTCTCTCTCATCGGCGGCGACCGCACCGTCGGAGTCCTTGCCCCGTTCCTGGGCAACGAGCAGCTCTCCGACTCCGTCCGCTTCGCTCTGGAGCGCATTTCCACGCCCAAGGCCGACAAAGCTCTCTACGACGCCTTGAGGAAGAGAAGACTCAGGGGAAAACTGCTGGCCGGGGTGATCAACTCCCTGGCGGTAAAGGGCGATGAGAAAGCGGTTTCCGAGATCGGACGGCACGTGGAGGACCCCGATCCGGTGGTGTGCGAAGCGGCGCTGTCCGCGCTGGGGCGCATCGGCGGGAACAAAGCCGCGAAGATCCTGGCCAAGGCCGGCGTTCCCGTTACGCTCGAAGGCGCGCGGCTTGAAGCCCGGCTGCTTTGCGCCGAGAAAACACTCGCGGGCGGTGACGCCAGGAAAGCTATCGAGACCTTCGAGGAGTTGTCCAGCCCCGATAGACCTTCCTACGTCCGGACCGCCGCTTATGGAAACCTGATAAAGGCGGACGAAGCGCGCCAGGTCGAGATCCTCCTGGGTCTGGCCCGGAGCTCCGGCGCCGTGGAGCGCGCCGCGGCGGCACGGTTCCTCTCCCTTGCGCCGGGAGTTGACGCGACCCGCGCGGTGGCCTCGCAGCTCGCCACTCTTCCCCCGGAGACACAGGCGATTCTGCTGCCCGCTCTCGAGGACCGGCGGGACAAAGCCGCGGGACGAGACGTGGCCGCGCTTGCCGTCTCCACCAAGAACGCTCAGATCCGCGCCGTGGCCCTGAGCGCCCTCGGCACGCTTGGGGACGCCCAGAACGTCGCCCTGCTCGCCTCCGAAGCCGCAAAGGGAGGGGAAACCGGAAAAACGGCCACGGACAGCTTGCGGCGGATCACGGGCAAGGACGTGGATTCGGCGATACTGAAGAGAACGGAAAGCGCCGCTCCGGAGGAACGCGCCATCCTCATCGGCACCCTTGTTGCCAGAGGGTGCGGAGAGGCCGTGCCGGTCTTCCTGAAAGCGGCGGACGATCCCGATGCCCGCGTGTGCAAGGAAGCGTGGAAGGGCTTGGCGGAGCTGGCCGGTGAGAAGGACCTTCCGGCCCTCATGGGTTTGCTGCGGCGTCCCCTCGATGCCGCCGGCGCCGAGGGATTGGAAAGGACGCTGAGCGCCGTCGCCAGGAAGGACAAGGGAACTGAGGCCGTGAAGGGCGCTCTCATGCGTGTGATGGCGGATTCCTCCATACAGCCCAATCCCACGGAATTCCGCTTGTTCAGCGTGTTCGGCGTGGGGGAGGCCCTCGATGTCCTGACAAAGGCGACGGCTTCCAAGGACGCCGGTCTCCGCGACGCGGCGGTGCGGGCCCTGGCCGACTGGCCGGACGCCAAGCCCGCGGCGGCGGTGCTCGAGATCGCCCGCAAGTCGCCCAGCGAAGTCCATCGCGTCCTGGCCCTGCGCGGATACCTGAGGATGATCGCCCTGCCGAGCGACCGCCCCGGCGCGGAGACGCGCGCGATGCTGAAAGCCGCCCTGGCCGCCGCGCGCCGGCCCGAAGACAAGGCCACGGTCCAAAACCTCCTCAACCAGGTTCAGATCACGGGACTGAAGGCGGTCTCCGGGAAAGAGTACAAAGCCGTCCCCGGCGGTCTCAAAGCCGGAGCGAAGTGCTCGATAGACCGGAATCTCGCCTTCACAAGAGTTCCCCAGGAACTGGAAGGGGCTACGTATATCCAAACCGCGATGGACGACAAGAACGGAACGGGAAAAGAGTTTCTCACGTTCCAGGTGAGCGGTCCGGTCAAGGTGTACGTCGGGTACGACAGCCGGTGCGCCAATCCGCCCGTGTGGCTGAAGGGCTGGAAGAAGACCGCCATGGTTCTCCGAATAGCCGCTCCGGGTCCGGCCCTGAATGTGTATGAGAAGGATTTCCCCGCCGGGGCAATTGTCCTGGGCGGGAATGCCGCGCCGGGCGCGGCGGCGATGTATAGCGTCGCGGTAAAGCCGGCTGCCGAAGAGTCAGGGAAAAAAGAAAGCAAAAAGAAATGAAAAGAAGAGGTTTTACCCTTATTGAGCTGCTCATTGTGGTGGCTATCATCGCCATCCTGGCGGCCATCGCGGTTCCCAACTTTCTGGAAGCCCAGGTCCGCTCCAAAGTGAGCCGCGTGAAATCCGATATGCGCACGCTCGCCACCGCCATCGAAGCGTATCGGGTGGACAGCAATGGCTACATGCCCTATTCCGTGTGGGGCCAGCATACCGATCCGCCGTACCTGAACGCGCTCACGACGCCGGTTGCGTACGTCACGTCCATCAGTGCCATGCGCGATCCCTTCTGGGCGCCGGGGGACCTGACGTATGACAAAACAGTGCCGCGCTACGGGTATATCCGGACGTGGCCCGTTCTGGCGGATGGAACCGCTCCAGCGGCGCACGCGTGTTTCCTGGGAGCCCTCGCGCAGGGCTGCGCCCCGGTCTCGGCCCAATGGGGTCTTGTCTCGCCGGGACCGGACAAGTACCAGGATGCCGACACGCAACGGGATGGCAGCCCGGGCGTTTTCCGCATCTACGATGCGACCAACGGTACGCGAAGCATGGGGGATATCTGGCGTTTCGGGCCGTAGCGGTTCGATCCGGCCAAAAGGCGGACGATCCACACCGGCCAATGCCCCGGCAGGATCGCCTGGACCTGCGGCGCCACGAACGGAACCCGCTCCCGCGGCGATATCCTCATGCGGCAAACCAGGATGTCCACACCAAGCCGCGGCATCAACGCGCCCAATCAAGTCCCTCTCTCGTTTCTTTGTTGACGAGGGAGGAGCATTTCCGCCAAGATTGCGACAGTACACGAGACTGCGGACACTTCAGAATCATCCCACCCACCGCAAGGGAGCCATTACAATGCAAAAGAAGAAACTATGCGCCGGCATCATCGGTACCGGATTCGCCGGTACCTTCCACTACCACTCCATCCAGCGGGTCCACGGCATGGACGTGGAGGTCAAAGGCGTTTACGACTTGGACCAGGCCAAGGCCAAGGCCTTCGCCGAAAAACGCGGCATTCCGGCCTGCGCCAGCCTGGATGAACTCCTCGATGGATTGGACGTCGTCCACGTGTGCGCGCTGGCCCAGGCGCACGAGTCCCTGGCCGTCGCGGCACTCGAGCGCGATATCCACGCCATCGTCGAAAAACCGCTCACGGGTTACTTCGGAGACGGCTCGCCGGGGTTCCACGGCGACCGCTTTCCCAAGCAGGTGGCGCTGGATCAGGGCCTGGCCAGCGTCCGCCGCATGATCGAAGCCGAAAAGAAGAGCAAAGGCAAAATCCTCTACGCCGAGAACTGGGTGTATGCGCCCGCGGTGCAAAAAGAACGCGAAATCCTCGAAAAGACCGGATCGCAAATCCTGTGGATCTACGCCGAGGAGGCTCATTCCGGATCGCACAACCCCACTTACGCTTACTGGAAGTTCTCCGGCGGCGGCGTGATGATCGGCAAGGGATGCCACCCGCTCACGGCCGCGCTCTACCTCAAGCGGGTCGAGGGCCGCGCCCGCGACGGAAAGCCCATCCTGCCCCGCGCGGTCACCGCCCGCACCCACGCCCTCACGCGCCTGCCCAACTTCCGCGACGAGGGCCACATCCGCTGCAACTACCACGACATTGACGATTTCTCGATGATGCACGTGGTCTTCCAGGACGGCGCCGTCGCCACCATCGTCGCTTCGGATATCGTCATGGGCGGCATCCACAATTGGCTCGAGGTGTGCACCAACAACCACCGCTCGATATGCAACATCAATCCCAACACGGCGATGCAGACCTATAATCCGGTGGAGGAGAACTTCAAGGATATCTACGTGGTGGAGAAGACCGGGACGAAACAGGGCTGGTCGTGCCCCTCGCCCGACGAGGACTGGTTCACCGGCTACCCGCAGGAGATTCAGGCGTTCTATCGCACGGTGGCGTTTGGGGAACCCGTGGAGAGCGACAGTCATTTGGCGGCGGACGCGATCTCGACCATCTACAGCGCGTACGTCTCGGCCGAGCGCGGCGGGGCCGAAGTGCCCGTTCAGGCCTTCAGCCGCTAAATGCAATCCAGGAGTTCTGTTCGTAGTCCCGCCTTCAGGCGGAATCAGGAAGCCAACCCCGATTCGAGAGGAGAAGCGAGATGCCCCCCCTCCAAGAAGAGAAGAACAGCTTGTTCCACGGCGTGACATGGTATCACTGGGCGGTGGTCATTATCGCCTCCTGCGGCTGGCTGTTCGACTGCATGGACCAGCGGATTTTCGCCCTGGCGCGCGAATCCGCCATGAAGAGTCTCCTAGGTACCGGCGCCGAGGGCGTCACTGGCGACCCCGCCACGGTGAAGATTTACATCGGTTGGGCGACCACGGCTATGATCCTGGGGTGGGCCACTGGCGGGATTCTCTTCGGCATGATGAGCGACAAGATCGGCCGCGTCAAAACCATGGTAGCCACTCTGATTGTTTACTCCGGCTTCACTGGGCTATGCGGCCTGTCCTGTTTCTGGTGGGACTTCATCCTCTACCGCTTCCTGACCGGCCTCGGAGTGGGGGGCATGTTTGGCGCCGCGACCACGCTGGTGGCTGAGAGCGTCCCCGGACGTCTCCGTTCCTTCGCGCTGGGGCTTCTGCAGACCTTGTCGGCCACGGGTAATTTCATCGGTTCGATAATCAGTCTTCATATCCCACCGGGGAAAGCGCAATTCCTAGGGGAGATAGCAGGGTGGCGCGTTCTCTTCTTCGTCGGCATTCTTCCCGCCCTGCTCATCATCCCCACCATTTTCATCCTCAAGGAACCCGAAGCGTGGAAAAAAGCGAAAGCCGACGCGGCCAAGGGGCTTGGCTACAGGAAGGTCGGCTCGCCCAGCGAACTCTTCCGGTTGCCGCGCTGGAGGCGCAACACGCTGGTGGGTCTCGGACTTGGCTTTGCAGGCATGGCCGGCCTCTGGGGGATCGGCTTTTTCTCCCCGGAACTTGTCTCCACCGCCCTCAAGGGCGCCCCGCAGGATGTTGTGGACCGCGTCCGGTCCTGGGGAACCGCCTATCAAGACGTGGGATCCTTCTTCGGCATGCTGGCCTTTACCTTCGCGGCGTCCTTCCTGGGCAGACGCCTCGCTTTCGGCATCGGATTCCCCCTCTGCACCGTCGTCACCGTATTCGTCTTCAGCTCCCTTAAGACGGCAACCGACGCTTACTGGATGCTGCCAATGATGGGCTTCGCGCAGCTCTCTCTGTTCGCTGGCTACTCCATCTACTTCCCGGAGATCTTCCCGACGCGCCTGCGCGGAACGGGAGTGGGATTCTGCTACAACACGGTGCGCTACCTATCCGCGCCGGCGCCCATCCTGCTGGGCTATCTCGCGTCCCTGTGGTCCTTCCGAACCGCGGCGGTCGTGATGTCCAGCGTGTTCCTGGTCGGCCTGATTGCCCTGATCTGGGCGCCCGAAACCAAGGGACAGCCCCTGCCGGAAGACTGAGAAGAAAGGACTGAGAAGAGAGGACTGAGAAGAAAGGATTGGTGATTGTGGGAGATATAAGTTGTGTGTCACCCGACTGCGCCGACTGTTGAACTTATCATAGATGTCACCCGATTGTGTGCGCTGACCGTTGGGCCTTCCGGGAACGGGCATGCAGATAAACACTCTACCACTCAGCAAGATTTATCCTGGCTGGCGAGGGAGCTTGATTCCCTCTGCCTTCGATGCTCTGTTGCGTGGCATTGAGCGTGAGAGGGCTCGCTTATCCGGCTTGCCATTTCTCACGCTCACATTTCGCCAACAGTACGACTACGACGGGCTGATGGAAGATCTGCAGCTGCTCGAAGGCTTTTCCGATAAGGCGGCTGCTATTGACTATGTGGAACAACTGGCAGAGCAAACCCTATCTGCATCTCTCGCAGAGCCGAGTTACGGAGGTCATTACGTATGGCGTCATGATGCACCGCGCGACAACGAGCGTTTTAAGGAAAAACATGAGAGTTCTCTTGTCCGGTGTATTTATCTCAGAAGCTTCAGAATCACGCTTGACTCCGGTTACGACTCCAAATACTTTCAGTTCGAGGTGCTTCGCGTGAGCGATCCTGCGGTTGTCGGACCGGACCTTTTCGCGTACTATGATGCGGAGTTTGAATGGGAGTATTACTTTCTTTCGAAGGGCGAAACAGCAAAGGATTGAGGACAAAGCCGGGAACCGGATCGCCGATTCTTCGCAATTATACATGGCGTCATTAATCATGCAGGGTGTATTCCGTTTAGCCGGCTTTTAGCCGGCTCCTCCTTGCCCCCGGCTTCAGCCGGTGGGATCAGGGACAACATATTCTTTTGAGCGCGCTTCAGCGCGGCTTCTCGACTCATTTATGCTGCATTATTTATGACGCTACGTATAGGTGACATACAACTTATATCACCCCTCCTTGGGTTTTCGACCCAATCAGGTACCAATCAGGTGACATACAACTTATATCATGCAATCAGGTGACACACAACTTACATCACCCCTCCTTGGGTTTTCGACAGGCTTTTTTTCTTCGCAAATCGCGTCCCGGAAGCGATGACATCTTCTCGACAAAGCTTTCCGATCCCACGGGGCGGCCCGACCGGTTGTGCCGATGCAGGTCCTAACGCTCTTCTTTCAAAACCCGGATGACCGGCCCGCGCAGCGCCGCCCAGGCGCTCATCGCCGCCGCCGCCATCCCGAACGCGAAAACCCCCGCCAGCACCACGACGAGCCCGCCCCAGGGAACCAGCGCGGACCGGCTTGCCAGCGCCGGAACCATCGCCACCAGCGCGCACAGAGTCCCCGCGCCCATCCCCACCGTGATAAGTAGGCCGTTCTCCGCCAGAACCAGCCAGAGTTGGTCGCGGAAGCGATAGCCCACCGCCCGCAGGAGCGCGAACTCGGCGCGGCGCTCGATCAGGTTCCGCAGCAGCGCCAGCGCCAGCCCCAGCGTCCCGAGCAGCAGCCCCAGCCCGCCCAGACTCAGGAAAGTGGAGAGATACGTGTTCTCGACCCGCATCAACTCGTTGAGCCGCTCCGCCGCTCCCGTCGCGTCGAACCCGTAATCCCCCAGTTCGGCCTCCAGCGCCGCGCCCACCGCTTCGGCCTGGTCCGCCGGCGCGTCCACGGCGAACGCCTGCCATCCCCCGCGGTCCGGGAACACGCGCTTGAAATTCGCTTCGCTGATGAGGAGCTCGCTCTGAAAAACGCTCTTGTCCAGCAGCCCCACGATGCGAAGTTTCACCCCGTCTATCACGATCTCGCCGCCGAGTTTCAGATGCAGGAGCCAATAGACCGTGGTGTAGTCGCCAATGGCGGGAATCGCGCCGTCCCGCTGCGGTTGCTCCAGCAATTGCCAGGGCGAGCCGCCTTCCGGGACTTTCCCCTCGATCCCGGAGAAGTGGAATCCGCCGCGCCGGATGAAATCCTCGCCCACGCCCGCCACGCGCGGCCGCGTCGAACGATAGAGATTCAGGCAGCTCGCGTCCTCCCCCGGTTTGAGCCGCATGGGATAGATCCGCGCCTGCGCGATCGCGGCTTTCCGGGCGGGATCGGCGAATTCCATCCCAGCGACGTCGCGGTAGATCGGCACAGACGATTCGGCCAGCAGCGCGAAGCCGCCTGTGCCCGAGTCCTTGCCATAGCGCCCGCTCGCCGCTTGCCGGTTGGCGCCCACGGCAACGATCAGGAACGTCGCGCTCGCCATCAGGCCCGCCACCATGAGGCTGCGGCCCGGTTTGCGCTTCGTGGCGCTGGTCCCCAGCCGCGTCAGGCTCAGCCGCTCCGGACGCGCCGCCGGGTCCCCCCCAAGCCACGCCCGGAAGAACGCCAGGGATCCCACGAGGAGCAGCGCTCCCACCGAGAAGAAGACCATCGCCTGCGCCGACGCCGACCGCGTGGGCGCCGCGAACGCCAGCGCTCCCGCCGCCGCAACGCACAGTCCGCCCACCCAAACCGAAAGCCGCCTGCGCCCGCGCAAGACTTGGTCCTCCTCGCTACGGCCCGACAGCAGGGCGCGCGCCGGCATCCGGGAAAGCGACCGGCTGGCCAGCCAGACCGCCCCCATCGCGATCGCCCAGCCGCCCGCGAAGCCGATTGCGAGGCTCCCCCACGACGCGGCGAACCGCAGGAAGGAGGTCCCAATCGAGCCGGCCCACCACGTGTTGAGACCATGCACCAGCGCCTTCGCATACAGAACCCCCGCCGCCACGCCCACCACGCCGCCCGCCAGCGCCAC
>Ga0315282_10010913_pt1 | contig 14167 bp, 16 predicted proteins | sample YL17G07_20_MG_FD_203693 | JGI IMG/M metagenome (GOLD analysis project Ga0315282, IMG submission 203693) | Sediment microbial communities from Yellowstone Lake, YNP, Wyoming, USA - YL17G07_20 | ecosystem: Environmental > Aquatic > Freshwater > Lake > Sediment | place: USA: Wyoming | collected...
TGAATAGAAAAATCAGCCCCCCTTTGTTCAGAGGGCAAGGGCGGGGTCAAATGCCTGAGCACTTTATCGGTGGGTCAATCCTTCTGAGCAAAGGTGGGTCAAGTCAAGTGAGCGTCAAAGCCCTGACCATCCGCGCTGCTGTTGATGAGGCTCGCCTTGCTAATGTCGATGGTGAGTCCGAGCACCTTGATGGTCGGAGGCGTGGCTCCGCAATCGATCTCGTCGAGGGTAGCTTGGACGTTAACTTCGTCCTGGTTGGTTTCGTCATTCGCCTCCGCGCCCAGCGCGGGCAAGACAACAAGGGCAAAAAGCAGACTGGAGAAAATTAAACCCGAGGCAACCATATGGAATGTTCTTTTAGATGTTAAACGTTTCATTTTTTATCCTCCTGAATCGAATAGAAGCAGTGCCCATTTTGGGACCCAGCTTCATAAATGGAAAAGTCTACAGAACAACCTTAGCCAAAATTTACTGAAACTCTATCCAAAAATATTTGAAATTTGCTGAACATGTCATCCTGAATTTATTTCAGGATCTCACCAAATTGGATTTATGGGTGAGATGCTGAATCGGGGTTCAGCATGACAGTCTTTTTTAATGTCCTGAAGATGTTAGAGACAAATTCTCAGACTTTGCGGTGAAAGAAACTAAAATGGTGGTATCTGGATCCTCCTTTGATGCTTGGATATATTCAGGGACGCCGGGAGGACCACGCTGCCGATGACTAAGACCTAAGACTGTTGCCCTCTTCATCTTTCTCACCTCCTTCCATGGCAAAATTCGTAAACCTGCCTTTATTTCCAGCTTACGGCTCCATTATAAAAGAGAAAAGATTACAGGAAGATGAACGGAATGCAAAATTTATTAAAAAAAGTGAAATATCTTCTGAAGATTTCATGTAGGCGATATTCAAAAGTGACCTAAAAAGGATATTGACCTTGCCCACCCCAGTTGAACCTTCTGTTGCTCTTTTTATTATTAAATGATATACCTCTCGTATTTTATTTTTATTGAGAGGGTAGCATATAGAAATATTTTAATGAGATTTGCAATTATTTTATTGCTTCAGTGGTAATTCTTAATTAGAATGAAGTGTATTGGTTTATTCACATCCTAATATTTCATTACCTGTAAATATCCTTTTTAGGTCAATTTACGATATTCCCTACACCGCCGCGCCACTTAGCTTTTGCGTTAGGCAGGACCTATGATTAGAGACGATAAAAAAGATGAATGCACTGCAAGGGGTGGTACTCTAAGCGATAAGACTGCTTGCGATGAGTACGGCTTGACTCGAACTGATATTATAAAAGGCATTAACGAAGGCAAACTGCATTTCAGGGAAGGAAATATATACGGCAATTCATATTTGAGATTGCATCGGTCAGAGGTTGAAAGCCTTTACAAGAAGAAATTTGGAAAGGCAGCACTTGAAAAGGAAAAAGTGGCAACGGAACTGAAGGAAATCAATAAGGAATTAAGGAAATTAACGACGAGAATCAAAGAACTTGAGAATAGAAAAAAAGAATTGGAATTGAAAATTCAAGCCTAACAACAGCATCAACCAGACGGGGATTAACGCTGGCACATTTTTCATTCTCGCCTGATTGCTTACGCTGGTTATCCTGAACGTTAGGCCGTGACCGAATCTATTCACACCCATAAGGAGATTTCCCGAAAATGGACATTCCACGGATCTTCAACATCGCCGAAAGTGCTCACCGCATCCATAACCCGTTCACACCCGAAAAGCTAGCCACTCTCGGCGCGGCGCTGCGTCTGGAAAGGGGGACCCGAGTGCTCGACCTCGGCAGCGGTTCGGGGGAGATGCTGTGCACCTGGGCACGCGATTACGGAGTCATCGGCATCGGCATCGACATGAGCCAGTTGTTCACCGAGCAAGCGAAACTCCGCGCTGAAGAACTCGGCGTCGCCGATCAAGTCAAGTTCATCCATGGCGATGCTACCGGCTATGTCTCTGAGGAGAAGGTCGATGTGGCAGCCTGTGTCGGTGCCACCTGGATCGGCGGGGGAGTCGCCGGCAGTGTCGAGCTTCTGGCGCGGAGCCTGCGCACCGGAGGTATCATCCTGATCGGCGAGCCCTACTGGCGGCAGTTACCGCCGACGGAAGATGTTGCCAAAGGGTGCCTTGCCAACTCGATCTCCGACTTTCTCCTGCTTCCGGAACTTCTCGCGTCTTTCGGCCACCTTGGCTACGACGTCGTTGAAATGGTTTTGGCTGACCAAGACAGCTGGGACAGATACGAGGCCGCCAAATGGCTCACCATGCGCCGATGGCTTGAAACCAATCCCGACGACGAGTTAGCCAAAGAGGTTCGAGCCCAACTGACCTCGGAACCCGTGCGCTACGCCACTTACACGCGTGAATACCTGGGCTGGGGTGTGTTCGCGCTAATGCCGCGGTGATGAGAGGATTACCGGGCGACTCAGAAAGTGGGGAAAATCCAATCATGCCTAACAACTCATTCAAGCCGACGCCGCTTCGCGGCGCGGGTTAATTCAGGCGTTGGGCCAATAAAAAATGATTAAACTCTATATCGAAACATTACCTGTACTCCAACGTGCCTTTGCGCTTCTCGAAAGCAAAATTGAAACACCAGCCTTTGGAAAACGCGGAACTTATTACGTCTTTCGTTACGAAAAGCAGTCTATTGAGGCGGCTGTGATTCAGAAGCTTGCTCGCGTTATCAGTGGTCTACATGCATCTTTGCTACTTCTTCAGGGCGGCTTTGTGCAGGAATTAGGGGTCATTTTTAGGACACTGGATGAATTTAATGAAGATATGGTTTTCCTTTGCCAAGCTATACGAGCCGGCGACTGGAGAGTATTTTTTGGCTGACGGCGGAGCGGGTATTGTCGATGTTTTCCAGGAGGGCGGATCGTGCCCGGGGGGATACTAATAGTGCCTGTTACAAAATAACTTGACCCTTTGCGGTGGAATCCATTCGCCGGTGGTGGAACACGATGGGATCTCAAGTCTATCCTCGGGCGAGGCGGGTGCTCATTACCGCAGACAGTGGCGGGAGCAAGGGTGCCAGGGTAAGGCTGTGGAAAACAGAACTGCAAAGATTCAGCAACGAAACAGGAGTTTCTATTTCCGTTTGCCATTTTTCTCCTGGGACCAGCAAGTGGAACGAAATCGAGTATTGGCTGTTTTCTTTCATCAGCCAGAAGTGGCGGGGCAAACCCCTCATTAGCCATGAAGTGATTGTTAAACTGATCGGAGCCACGACAACCAAAAGCGGGCTTCATGTTGAATGCGGCATCGACTCCAACAACTATCCCAAAGGAACTAAGGTGACTGATAAAGAACTCAAAGCGCTTCATCTGGTCAAACATTCTTTTCATGGGGAGTGGAACTATACTATTAAGCCCAATAGCCATCTAAGTTGATCATGTTAGTTTGTGACAAACCCTTAGAGATTGAAGGTGGTGGTTGTTGGAAAGCGTGCTGTACAGAGCATCTGCGGATTTTGTGGTTTTAGCTCATTTTCTTTGGATAGTCTTCTTGTTTCTTGGCGCGTTGTGTGGGGCCAGGAATCGGGTCGTCAAGGTTGTTCATCTTTCGGGTCTTTTGTTTGCCTTCCTGATTCAGGTTATTGATTGCTACTGTCCGCCTACTCATCTCGAATTCTGGTTGAGGTCGCGGCAGGATCCCGTCCTGGCATACACCGGTTCGTTCATTGTCCATTACGCGGAACAGATCGTTTATCTCGAGGTTTCCCGGTCCCTCATCCTTGTATGCACCGTTTTTCTTTGTGCATTCAATTTGTGGTTTTATTTGAGAAAAAAGAGGTAGCCTGTCTCCGGGTATCCTGCAAAAAGCCAGACTGAACCTCCCCGTTGCATTAAGCAGACCCGCCGGAAGCACTTCTGAAAATGCATTGCCCCCTATGGACAATCTTTTTTCGATACGGTTTCCCTATGCGCCTAATCCGATTGCAACGATTTTGATGACGAACGGCCCTGATCGATGCCATTGAAAACCCCCGCCGAATGTCTTATGAAAATAAATATTCTGAAGAGGTGGGCCGATGATCGAAGAAATTTTAGCGAATCTGTACAAAATCGAAATTCCCCTTCCCAGCAATCCCTTGAAAGCGGTCAACTCTTACGTGATAAAGAACCCGGACCGAAATTTGATTATTGATACGGGGTGGAATCAAAAAGAATGTCTGGATGCAATGGAAGCGGGATTAACTGAACTGGGAGTCGATGTCAGGAAAACCGACTTTTTTATTACCCATCTCCACGCAGATCACCTCGGCCTGCTTTCGAGCCTCCCCTTAAATACCTCGACGATCTACTTCAACCGGCCCGATGCTGACCGGATCAAATCCGGAATTTCCTGGGACGCCTTTGCTGACTTTGCCCGTTTAAATGGCTTCCCTGAAAAAGAGCTTCAAGGGGTCGCCCGGAGCCATCCCGGTTTTAGATTCAGACCCAAAGGGGAACTAAGTTTTCATATTTTGGAAGAAGGGGGGACAATTAGCCTCTCGGACTATCTATTTCAGTGCGTTGAAACACCGGGCCATACAAGGGGTCATATGTGTCTTTATGAACCCAGTAAGAAGATCTTTGTCGCCGGGGACCATATTCTCAATGACATAACCCCGAACATTCAACTCTGGTCTGACGAGTGGAATCCGTTGAAGCAGTACCTGGAAAGCCTGCACAAGGTCTATCAACTTGATATCGAGCTCGTGCTGCCCGGCCACAGGGGCATTTTCAGGAACTGCCGAGAGAGAATTCAGGAATTGAAGCATCATCACCGGAAGAGGCTTGATGAGATCGTTTCTATTTTAGAGCAGGGCAGAAAGAATGGTTTTCAGGTAGCCTCCCAGATGAGCTGGGATATTCTCTATGACTCCTGGGATCTCTTTCCTGTCTCGCAAAAATGGTTTGCCACCGGGGAGGCGATTTCCCACCTCAAATACCTTGAAGAAAAGGGAGTTATAAGAAGGGAGATGGAGAAGAAGGTGATCCTCTTTTCTTTGAACTGAAGAGATGAGAGCATAGTCTCGCTTTCTCTTCGGCTGTGGGCGTTTTGGCAATGATTCCTATAGAGGGTCACCGGTCCCGTGTCCAAAGCAGAATATATTGAGGTGATAAGAGGTCTCCGCAAAGTGAAAAGGTTTATTCTTCTCTCCATTTTTGTCTCGTTGCTGATTTTTTCGATTTCTGTCCACGCGGAAGTGATTGAAATCAGGATTCTCCATCCGCAATTCGCAATGGATGGTGTCCATTAGAGGAGATGGGTTACATGAAAAACAGTGACTACGGAAGATACCCACGGGTCAAGAAGGCGGGAGGCAGCAAACCAATTGATGAGGTGATCAAGGAGCTAAAGAAGCCTGCCTTTCCCCACAGTGATTACAGAGAGCGTTCCCTTAAGATTCATGGTCTCATTTGCGCCAAATGCGGCAGGGAATTCGATCACAAGGACAGAAATCTCCTGACCGTCCATCACAAAGATGGAAATCATTTGAATAATCCTCCGGATGGGTCGAACTGGGAAAACCTCTGTGTTTACTGCCATGATGACGAACATACCCGGGAACTTCTCGGTGAGTATTTGAAAGAAGGGGAGAAATGAGCAATGGCCAATGATCAATGGTCAATGGTCAATGAGCAATGATCGATGAGCAATGATCAATGATCAATGAGCAATGATCAATGATCAATGAGCAATGGTCAATGGTCAATGGTCAAAGGCCAATTGTCAATGACCAATGAGCAATGATCTAAACAAAGATATTTGAAATTTCCTGGACGTGTCATCTTGAGCTCATTTCAGGATCTCACCAAACAGGACCTAATGCGTGAGATGTTGAACCAAGTTCAGCATGACAGTTTTTTTGGTGTTCTATAAATGTTAGAGACAAACTTTTTGTCCAAGTAAGCAGAAAAACAGGGTGGACAAAGCGAAGCGTGTCCACCTTGACAGAATAGAAGAACCAGAAACTCTGAGTACGCGGTGCGAGGAGGGCTCATGTTTCAGAAACTGAGGACAATACTTTCGAAGGTCGATGCGGATTATGCTGACATCCGATATGAGATAAAAAAGGAGTCGTCCATCGTCTTTGAGGGCAAGGAACTTACCCAGATCAGTGCTAATAGCACCGACGGATTTGTTCTGAGAGTTCTTAAGAGAGGGGGTTTCTCTTCCATTGCCTTTACAAAGGGATCGGACGGGGAAAAGGCAGTCCGTACGGCAGTGGAAAACGCCCTACTCATCTCGAAGAACATCAATCGTCCTGTTGCTCTTTCAAAAGCGGAGACGGTCAGGGGCACTTTCTTATTAGACCTTGAGGAGGACCCTCGCCAGATACCGATCGATGAAAAACTTGATCTCACACGAAGGTATAATGGCCTTCCGCTCAAGCACGAAAAAATCGCAACCACGACCATTGGATATGCCGAGATTGTACGGGAGAAGTATTTTCTCAACACGGAAGGAACGGAGATCCGGGAAGATCTCGTCACCACGCGCGTGGGCGGAGTCATCACCAGCAGGGACGGTGACCTGATCCAGAGTGTCAGGGTGGGCCTCGGCGGGAGTCAGGGGTTTGGGGTGCTTCGAGACCAGGAGGAGGAGTTTGAAAATAAGACGTCCATTGCTCTCAAGCTCTTAAAGGCCAAACCGGTTGAAGGCGGGACTTACAATGTCATCCTCAACCCGAGTATCGCAGGGGTCTTCACCCACGAGGCCTTTGGCCACTTTTCAGAAGCAGACCTGATTGAGGATTCCCCCACGATGAGAGAGAAGATGCAGATAGGGGCAGTGCTTGGAAATGAGGCCCTCAGTATCATGGATGATCCAACCATGCCGGGACAGCTTGGTTTTTACCAATTTGATGATGAAGGCGTGAAAGCGAGGGCCACAAGGCTTCTCAAGAATGGTGTTCTGGTGGGCCGTCTCCATTCCAGGAGGACGGCGCAGGCTTTCGGCGAGCCCCTGAGCGGCCATTGTGTGGCAGAGGATTATCGCTATGCTCCGATCATCAGGATGGGAAACATCTTTATCGAACCCGGCACAGAGAGTTTTGATGAGATCCTCTCAAGGCTCGGAAACGGGTTATATCTCGTGGACCACATGGGAGGTCAAACGAGCGGCGAGAATTTCACCTTCGGGGCCCAGTACGGGTATCGGGTGGAGAATGGGCGATTGGGGGAGATGGTTCGTGACGTCAATGTATCCGGAAATCTCTATCGCACGTTAAAAAACATGGTGGCTGTCGGAAATGACCTGGTCCTTAGCAAGACAGGAGGATGCGGCAAGGGACAGATCAATATCCGGTCCTGTAACGGCGCTCCTCATGTCCTTGTCAATGAGGTCGTCATAGGGGGACGATAACGAAATGCAAAATTCAAAATGCAAATTGCAAAATTCAAAATGAGAAATCGTTAGAGCACTAAACCCGGACTCACATACCGAATTGTTGGGGGGACGATAATGGAAAAACTACTGGAAATAGCCAGCAAGAAGACCGATCAGGCGGAAATTTATTCTCTTGATGAGACCAGTGACGAAATCCGCTTCGAAGATGGGAAGCTGAAGGACATTGAAAGCAAGTCGCAATCCGGAATCAGTCTCCGGATGATCAAAGAAGGAAAGCTTGGTTTTGCATACACAAAGAACCTGATCAACCCCGAGGAAACATTGCAGAATGCCTTCGCTTCGCTGAAAGGAGGAGTTGAAGCCCCTTTCAGCCTTCCCCTGACCAGGTTGGACCTCCCCCTGAAAACATACGATCCCTCCATCGAAGGTCTTTCGAACGCCGACATCGTGGAGGAATGCAAGAGAGTCTGTGATATCATTGCTCCAAAGACGAAAGGTCAGGTAAACCTCTCAGCGGGCCGGAAAATCGTGAGGATAAGACTGATCAACAGTCAGGGGACCGATCTCTCCTCAACGTCTTCATTCTATTTCCTCGGTACGGAAATTCTCTACCCAGGTTCTTATTCCTCGATTCATCGGGGACTTATCGGCAAGAGATTCATCCAGGCAGATAATGAGTATACGAACTTTCTTCTGGACATGTATAACCCATCCGGGAGGGAGGTGGAGCCTCGGGGAGGGAAAATGAAGGTTCTTTTCCTTCCTGAATCGATGTATGTCCTCATATGGAGGGTCGAGAGCGCCACCAGCGGGAGGAATATCCATTTGAAAGTGTCTCCTATCATGGGAAAATTAGGGGAAAAAGTTTTTGACGAAAAACTGACGATCTTTGACGACCCGTTAAATGATCCGGTGCCGGGTGCAAGAGGATTTGATGACGAGGGTGTTCCGTGCCGCACCTTCTCAATCATCGAGAAAGGCGTGGTAGCGAACTTTTACTACGATCTCAACTATGCCACGAAGATGGGCGTAGAATCTACAGGGCATGGGTATAAAGCCTCCATGTGGGGAGGAGAAACGGTTTCCTTCAAGCCCTCACCATCCCTCGAACACCTTTATATCCGGACAGGGAGCAAATCATTTCCTGAACTGGTAAGATCGATCGAAAAGGGGATCATTGTTGCCGGAGCCATGGGCGCTCACAGCGGCAATATTCAAAACGGTGACTTTTCGATCGGTCTTTCTCCGGGTTTATATGTTGAAAAGGGAGAAATCCTGGGACATGTGAAGGATGCCATGATCGCGGGTAATGTATTCGATGTCATGAAAAATGTTGTTGATCTTGAGAATGCTTATCACCCCGCCCCGACCGGAACATTTCCCGCCGTACTCTTTGAAAATGTCAGCGTGGCCACAAGAAGCAACGGGCAATGATCAATGATCAATGGGCAATGGTCAACGTGCAATGATCAGTGGAGCAAACGAATTGAAGATGGGAAATGAAATGATAATGGAAGGCACGTTACTGAATGGAACGCTGGCAAAAAAGCCCTGGTGAAAGTTTGACCAGGCCTGAAGAACTGGCCGAACGGTTTCCCGTAGACATAGAATTACTGAACTCTGTGGTCAAACGCTATCCCATGAGGGTTACTCCCTATTACCTTGGCCTTGTGCAGCAAATGGGAGATCCCATCTGGCTTCAATGTGTGCCTGACCCGCGTGAACTGCGGGATGACGGCCTGCCTCCTGACCCGCTGAACGAAGAAGGCTTGAGTCCGGTCCCTGGACTTATCCATCGTTACCCGAATCGAGTCGTACTGATCGTTTCGTCGACGTGTGCAACTTTCTGCCGCTTTTGCATGAGGAAACGATATGTCGGTTGCCCTGAAGCACAAAATCATCTCAACTTTCCTGGACCTGCTCTGGAATATATTGAGAAGACGGCCGGGGTCCGTGATGTGATCCTTTCGGGTGGGGACCCCCTGCTTCTCCGGGATGAAGACCTTAACGATATCCTCTCGAAACTTCGAAAAATACGGCATGTGGAAATCATCCGGATCGGATCGCGGGCGCCGGTGACCCTGCCGGATCGGATTACTTTGCGCCTCTGCCGGATGCTCAAGAAGCACCATCCTCTCTACGTCAATACCCATTTCAATCACCCGATGGAGATTACGGTCCAGTCGGCTTCGGCCTGTGCCAGGCTGGCTGACGCAGGCATTCCCATTGGTAATCAGACAGTGCTGCTGAAAGGGGTCAATGATGATCTTGCGGTGATGAAGGAACTGATGCAGAAACTCCTGAGAATTCGGGTGCGGCCTTACTACATCCATCAGATGGATCTGGTGAGGGGAACGAACCACTTTCGCACCCGGATCGAGCAGGGGATCAAGATCATGGAGGGGCTGAGAGGGCATATCTCGGGTCTGGCAACTCCTTATTATGTGGTTGATCTGCCGGGCGGGAAAGGGAAGGTGCCGATTTTGCCTGACTACGTTAAGAGGGAAGGGGACACGTACTACCTGCGAAATTACAGGGGAGAGGTTGTTGAATATCGGGAAGGGTAAGGACCAATTTCCAATGCAAAATGCAAAATGAAAAACAAAAGGGATCATTTCCGGTAATGCCTCACTTATCTGGGGAGAAGAGGCTTTAGCCGAAGTTTTTCCGCCTGAAGGCTCGACTCCAGCAAGAAAATTTCCACGTATAAGTGAGGTGATACGCTGAGACGTATCCCCTCCCTTACACGTGGAATCGAGGCTTTAGCCGGTAAAAATAGGGCGGCCCCCGTTACACGGGGCAGGTAAAGTCACCCTATCCACCGGAGAGTGAGGCATTATCATTTCCGGCGGGGTTACTCTTCCGGAGGTTCTCGTCTAAGCTTTTTCTTCACGGAATGAATCTTCTTCTCCTGGATCCTTTTTTCGCGGGCTGCCATTGAAACAGAGGTTCGGATTCGGCGTTTCCTGGGACGGTTCAGTCTGATCAGGCGCTCTCGAAGCCTTTCAAAGGCCAGTTTCATGTTTAGGGCCTGGGAGCGATGTTCCGTAGCAGCGACGGTAATTCCAGAGAGCGGATGCCTCAGGCGTACGGCGGTTTCGGTCTTGTTCTTCCTCTGCCCACCGGGCCCGCTCGACCGGTAAGTCTCGATAATAACCTGATGTTTAAGGATCTCGGGGTCGGTGCTATACATCTGGATGAACCTCCAAATTGAAAATCACAAATCCCAAATCCCAAATAAAATCCAATCTCCAATTTCGAATGACCAAAATGGTCTTGTTTGGAGTCTAGGTCATTTGGAATTATTTCGGATTTGGTGCCTGGGATTTGATGTTTTCTTTTTCTTGGTGTTGGGTGTCGGCGTGGTGTTTGATCACCCGTGCATCCACCAAAAAGATCACATCCTCCGCAATGTTTGTGGCATGGTCGGCAATCCGCTCCAGGCATCGGGACACGATCATCAGGTGCACGGCCCTTGTGATCGTCTTCGGATCTGAGATCATAAAGGTCAGAAGTTCCCGAAAGACCTGGTCGTTCAATCCGTCCACGATATCATCCTTTTCGCACACGGACCGGGCCAGTTTCGAATCCCCATTGACAAAGGCGTCGAGGACATCCTTGACCATCGCTTGAACAATTTCAGCCATCCGGGGGATGTCAATATAAGGCTTGAGCTGGGGTTCCTCATTTAAGGAGACCGCCCTTTCTGCAATGTTGACGGCTTGATCGCCCATCCGCTCCAGGTCGGTGATAATTTTCATTGCAGAGGTAATAAATCGAAGGTCAACGGCCATAGGTTGCCGCAACGCGAGGAGTTTCAGGCACATATCATCGATGGTAATCTCTAACCTGTTAATCCGGTCTTCCCCATCAAAGGTCTTCTGTACCAGGCCAGAATCCCTCTGGACCAGAGACTGGACGGCATTTCGGATCGCTTCTTCGACGAGCGTCGCCATGAACAACAGATTTTCCTTCAACGTTTCCAGCTCATTTTGAAAATGGGTATGCTTGTCCACAACGTCCTCCTTATCATTCGGGGAATTCGTGTCATTTCTAACCGAACCGACCTGTCACGTAATCCTCTGTCTTTCTGTTCTTAGGCCGGGTGAAGATTTCATAGGTGGTTCCCACCTCCACCACGTCTCCACTTAAGAAGAAAGCAGCCCGGTCTGCCACGCGGGAAGCCTGTTGAATATTGTGAGGGACCAGAACGATGGTGTAACTCTTTTTCAACTGGATAAGGGATTCCTCGATGCTTGCTGTAGAAATCGGGTCGAGACCTGAACAGGGCTCATCGAGAAGGAGGATCTCGGGTTCGAGGGCCAGAACCCTGGCGATACAGAGGCGCTGCTGCTGGCCTCCCGAGAGCCGAAGGGCTGAATCGTGAAGACGATCCTTGACCTCCTCCCAGAGCACCGCAGATCGGAGAGCCCTTTCAACGATCTCAGGCAGGAGACCCCTCTGGATGCCTCCAAGCCGTGGACCGTATGCGACGTTGTCGAAGATCGACATGGGGAGAGGTGTGGGGAGGTCGAAAACCATCCCAATACGCCTTCTCAGTTGCGTAGGGTCCACATCTGGATCGTAAATATCGGTCCCGTCCAGGAGGATTGTCCCCTTGTGTCTGGTCCCGGCGGTCAGATCCGTCAGCCGATTGAGGGATTTGAGGAGAGTGGTCTTTCCGCTTCGAGAAGGCCCGAAGATTGCAAAAATTTCGTTCGATTTAATTTCCAGGTTAACATCCCGAAGGGCCTGCCCGGAGGCGTAGTAAAAGTTGAAATCTTTAATGGCCAATTTATTTCCCTGCAATGTGAAGTCTCCTTCAGGTCCGCCGGTGGATATATCGGTTAATTAACCAGTGAGCCAGCGTGTTAATGAACAAGACCAACAGAATCAAAGCCGCGCCTGTTCCGTAGGCCATCTCCATGGAAATCCCTTCACGGGCGAGGATGTAGAAATGGACGGACATGGTTCGAATGGGCGAGAAGAGAGAGGTTGGCATGAGGAGCGAGGAACCGGCAGTCAGAATCACCGCAGCGGTTTCCCCAATGCTCCGTCCGACACTCAGAATAATTCCGGTGAAGATTCCGGGCAGGGCGCTTGGTAGAATGGCCCGGGTCACCGTCTGCCACTTCGTCCCTCCGAGAGAGTAGCTGACCTCACGATAGGAACCCGGTGTCGCTTTGATCGCCTCTTCGGCGGTGGAGATGATCGTGGGCAGGATCATCGCGGCCAGCGTCAGGCCGCCGGATAGGATGGACCATCCCATGTTCAAGTAGATCACAAAAAAGACGAAGCCGAATAGCCCGAAGATGATGGAGGGTACCCCGGCCAGACAATCCGTGCCGAACCGAATCAAGCGGCTGATGCGCCCTTCCTTCGTATACTCCCTGAGAAAGATCGCCGTCCCGACGCCTAAAGGGGCTGCAAAGAAGATCGCAACGGCTGTCAGGGCGAAGGTTCCAACGATAGTGGGTAAGATGCCTCCCCCTCGGCCCATATCCCGGGGGGAACCGAGAAAGAAATGAAAACTGAGGACAGGAATCCCTTCCCGTAGGATCTGGACAAGGATCAGGACCATGACGGCTATGGTTGACAATGCGGCAGCCCAGATGAGAACTTTGGCGATCCGCTGAGTCCAGTATCGGGTGCGACGGGCCATCAATCGACCCTCCTTCGTGAGACGAAAATCGCCAGGAAATTGAGGATCATAATGATGAGAAAGAGGATGATCCCAGTGGCGAAAAGGGCCTGTCGGTGGTCTCCCGATGCATAACCCATTTCAATGCCGATATTCGTGGTCAATGTCCTTGCCGAATCGAGGAAAGAGGAAGGCATCTTCACCGCGTTTCCCAGGACCATGATCATCGCCATCGTCTCCCCGAGGGCGCGGCCCATGCCCAGAATGATGCTGGCCACGATGCCGGATCGGGCCGCCGGGATCAAGACTCTCCAGATGGTCTGCCAGTGTGTTGCGCCGAGGGCGAGAGCCCCTTGCCTGTAGGTAGGGGGCAGGGCTTTCAGGGAGTCCTCGGAGATGCTGATAATGGTCGGAAGGATCATGAAACCCAGGATGAGGGAACCGGAGAGGATACTCAACCCCGGTCCTCCCAGATAATTTCTCACGAGAGGAACAAGAACGACAAGGCCCCAGAAACCATAGATGACGGAGGGGATAGCTGCGAGAAGATGGATTGCAGGTCTGAGTATCATGGCTACAGCAGGAGGAGTCCATTCACAGAGGAAAATGGTGCAGGCCAAGCCCAGGGGGATGCCCAGGGCCAGGGCTCCGAAGGTCACCCAGAAGGAACTGACGATCATGGGCAGGATTCCGTAGGATCCCTGGCTTGGGACCCATCGTTGCCCAAGGATGAAAGCCCGTGGGCCGATCTTCAAAATAAGGGGAATCCCCTCTTCGAAGATAAAGAAGGTGATCAACCCCAGGATCGTGATCGAGGAGAGGGCGACCAGAAGCAGAAGTTTTTCGATGATCTTCTCTTTGATTTCCAACGTTTGTCCTAAGGGACCTTGCATCAATGATCAATGGGCAGTGGTCAATAATCAATTGCCAATGGTCAAAGAGAATTAATCATTGCCAATTGAGTTTTGCCAGGGTTCCACTGAGAATTGATCATTGCTCATTGACCATGGCTACTTGATTTTTACCCCCAAACTCACGGGAACCAGCCCCTCCTTTTCCAGTAATCTCTGGGCAGCCGGACTTAATACGAAATCGAGGAAGGACTTTGCCTCTCCAGTCGGCTCCCGGTCAAAGACGAAGAGAAAAGGCCTGACCAGGTTGTA
>Ga0315282_10010914_pt1 | contig 14166 bp, 22 predicted proteins | sample YL17G07_20_MG_FD_203693 | JGI IMG/M metagenome (GOLD analysis project Ga0315282, IMG submission 203693) | Sediment microbial communities from Yellowstone Lake, YNP, Wyoming, USA - YL17G07_20 | ecosystem: Environmental > Aquatic > Freshwater > Lake > Sediment | place: USA: Wyoming | collected...
TACCTCTTCCACCCCCTCACCAATTTCTTGAATACTACAGTCCAGGGCTAATTCATCCCCCTTCAAATCCTGTCCGCACTGGAAACGCCAATCCATTGCCTCTCGACTAAATTCTTCAATTGCCTCTTTATGAAAAGACTCGTGATTTTCGTTTATCTCGTTGATCTCGTCTATCTGGTCTTCGCATTAAGTTCGATGTTCAAGGTTCGAGGTTTATGGCTTATTTTTTTCGAGTCGTATTTCTTAGATAACGGATAAACCCATTCTGTACTATGTGGTTTGTTGAGTTTATTGCGTCTATTGCGTCACTTGGGTTTATCGCGTTTGTTGAGTTTATTTAGTTTATTTGGTTTATCTGATCTTATCTTAAAAAGTCCATAACACTTATGACCTTCACCCCTTTGAAAGACTTCAGTCCCAGTAAATGCAAATCCCCGCTAATAACGTGCTCTGCCCCACCATCTATAGCACATTCTAAAACCTTATTGTCCCTTTCATCTTTACATACAATTACCTGACTATTGGGATGAATAATTTGAGCGATCCCCCGCATCTCCGTAACCACACGTTCTGCTTCTTCTGATGAGAGTTTAAAAGGCTTATCCTTTCTCATGAGAACTTCTTTAAACTCACTGAGGAGATCTTCAGAGGTAAGGAATGTAACCTCTCCACGGCGGACTTTATTTAATAGTTGCTTGGGTTTACCTGCCCAGAAAATTGCGGAAATCAATACGTTCGTGTCTATGACTATTCTCACTATCTACCGCTTCTAAAATCACAAACAATCTGGGCTACATCTTCCTCTGTCAGATGAGAAAATCCCTTTTCTTTTGCCAGATTCATAGCCCACTCATCAAACTCCAACCATCCCTTGGTCTTCTCCCGCAAGTCCAAAAATTCTAAAAAATCGAGAACTTCCTGCTTTCTCTCAGAGGGAAGTTGACGTAGCTTTTCAAGGAATACTTCTTCCTTTAACTCCTCCGCTTGTGCCATTTCTTTTTCCCCCTTTCCTGAATTTCAATGATTGGACCAGAATCACATACTATTTTCAAAGTCGACTTAATCATGCCCGTGGAGGCCCCATTCCACGTCATCACGAATAAATTTTTCCATCAGCTCAGGCCTGTGTGTATCCAAAAATCGCCGTATGGCCTCAGAGAAGACGTCCTTTTCGTCTCGAAACCAACCTTCATTAACAAGAGCCAAAGCCTTTTTGTAAAGCTGCTCCGGTATCTCTGTCTGAATGGTCTTCACCCCAACACCTCCAAATCGTAATTTCTAAAATAATTTACCATAATATTTTCAATTTGTCATACGGTAAATAGATCTGTTCTGTTTGGTTTATCTCCCCTTCAAATGTCATAGGGTCATTGAGTCGTTGCGGCTTTTTTGTTGATTGGGTCTATCTGGTTTCATTATATGTTCTAAGTTCAAAGTTCGAAGTTCTAAGACCGTTTGGATCGTTTAGATCGTTGAGATCGTCATTTATCCTACCGATAGAATGGATTCATTTCATGAATGGAAATAACTCCCGCTATGCGGGACTGGAAGTGAGCCTCCGGCTGGAATCATATCTCCCCGTGTTGAGTGTTAAGCTTTAAGTGCTGCATTAAGAACCTTTGGAATGTTATGGTTTGAGCTTACCCCCAGTTCAATAGCGATTGCATTTCATCCCGTACGCTTTCGCTACAGGACAGGCCCCGTACGCTTTCGCTACAGGGCAGGCAGGGTAGGTTTAGATCGTTTAGAACGTTGAAATAAGCTCAAAGCTCAAAGCTGAAAGCATAATTAAGGCATTGGGTAATTGGGTCATTTTAAGAATGCAAGTCATTAGGCGGAAGAGCGGATTGCCTCCTTACCCTACCTTTTCCTTTAACCATTCGTTAATCAATAGCTCTTCTGTTTTTTGCAATTGTTGGGCTTTTTGCTTGATTTTTCTGTAGAGGCTCATGTCCAAAGGAATATATTTCTTTTTCTTAAGCGTAAATCGTATCTCTTTAACTTCTTCAACATCTTCGAACTCGGTGAAGTCATGGGCATCCCAAAAATCAGAAGCTTCGTATATTGACATGTCCTCTATCTTTCTACTTCTTTTCATACCTTTTCCTTTCATTTTTATTCATATCCCGGGCAGTTATAATCAAAGCCTTGTTGTTTATAGTTTCCGGATGAAAAATATAGATAGATATCTGCCACCTTTGGTTCTACCCAGCGCATTATACAGATGTTTTCCCTCCACCTTTCCAGACTCTTTCTTAAATATTCTGCACTGGCCTGTGAGCACCTCCTCTACTTCGCTTGTTAGGGCTTGATGCTTCCATGTAAGTTTTCCAATGATCGCATCCAACCATATTATATCATCTATGACAAACATCCTCCATCCTCATGTTTATCTGGTCTATTTGGTCTGTCTGATCTCTCCAAAACGCCATTGGACCCATGGCGTCGTTGAGTCTGTTGCTATGGTCGAGGTTCTAAAACCGTTTAGATCGTTAGGTTCGTTAGAACGTTAGAATCGAGCTCAAAGTTGAAAGCTCAAAACCGGAGTCAATGTGTAAATGTATATAGCGTAAAAGCGATGGACAACTTCGTTCAAGAATTTAAGCAGTCAATTCAAGTTTTAGCTTCTCTATTCTTGAGCGAACTGGTTTCAGCTCAGTAATTGTGACATATACGATAGGAGAATCTTTCTCTGCCACTCTTTGCGCTGTTTCTCTGGCCCAGTTGTTAAATTCTTCATCGCCTTCGATTTGCATCACGACAAGGGCGTTATTTGGTAACTTATCAGCAAATTCTGGATGTTCAGGGATGTATTTATCGAATTCCTTAACAAGCAGGCTATTTTCTTCTACGAATCTCATTTTATGTGTCATGGAAAATCTCCTCTTAAAAATTTTTCTTTGTAAATTTCCCAGTTTTCATTGATGTCGTCATCTGCCAACGATAAGGCATCTTCACAATCAAGATAAAGATTTATCTTCCTACATTGTCCTTTCTCATTATAACAATCTTTATTTCTTTATTTGCATAATCATGTGTACAATCATATCGTATTACTTCTTTCCATACACCGGAAGTTTTTACCTCCAAAGGTGAAAGCTCAAAGGGAAAGAAAGTTTGGTTGTTAAGAGAGAGATAGCGACCATTTATGGATTATTCACTCTCAGCCCGCAATACTTCATTGACTGCATCCATCAGGGCAGGAAGATCATCCTGAACAATTCTCCAGACGATCTCCAGATCAACTCCGAAGTATTCATGTATCAGCAGGTTTCGGAAATCCTTTATATCCTGCCACTCTATATCCGGATGCTTTCGTTTTAACTCTTCGAAACACTTCCCCACCGCTTCACCGATAACTTCGAATTCTCGGATTACCGCCGAATATGTCTTCCTATCCTTACAAAACTCTTCAAATGACAAGCCCTTAACGAATTCCTGTATAGCGAGCGCGGCCTGAATCCAATATATCGGAAAAATAAAGACGCAAGTCCCTTTCAGACATAAATGATTTGCTCTTTGATTTTGTCCCTTACGGTAGGCTTTAAAGAATGCTCAAATCCCAGTTCTATTTTCTTTGCCAGTTCTTTCTCCAAAAATCTCCTTAGCTGCAGGAAACTATGAATATTTTTTCTGCCTTTTTCTATCTCGACAATCATATCTATATCGCTTGAACGAGTCTGCTCACCTCGTACAAAACTCCCAAAAATTCCCATCCGGGTTACACCGAACCTGTCATAAAAAAACCTTTTGTTTTTTTTCAAATACGCCACTATTTCTTCTATCGATGAAATTTCCATCTCTTCTTCGCCTCTCTAATATTGGTTCAGAAATTTACACTTTTTATTATAACTTATCAAGGAAAAATTGATTTTTCTAATACAACCTCAGAAGATGTGACGGGGACGTCGTTGACTACGTTGAAAAAGTTTCTATCCTGTCTGGTCCTCCCGGTTGGACTGGTTTTTTTGGTTTGTTTGGTTGAATGATTTAATGGCACGAATGATGGGGGCAATTTTCATGAAGTTAGGGCGAACACCAGCAACCAGTATTATTTTCATTAGATAATCCTTGGGGGCAACAATAGACCAATTATTAAGTCATTGGGTCAGTTACAGGGTCAAAGCTGAAAGCTCAAAGGGGGGTGTCCGGTAGCAATAGAGAAAACACTTTTTTTGGATAATCGACCGTTAGAATGAAATTACTAAGGAAGCTTCTTACTCCGAGTAACGGGATATTAAGATTTGGCATGAAATCGACTAAAACATCTTGAGTTGAAAAACCCTCTATAATGATTCGGGTAGTATGGCTATAAGCAATCGTGACCCCATTTCCGGTACTAATCCTCTTTAATTGACCTGCCTGAAGATTATGACCAAGGAGTGGGGCAAACGAAGCTGGAAAAGCACATTCGTCCGCACCCGTGTCAATGAGGGAATAGGCATTTATTTGCTTCTGAGTATTTGGATTAACTATTGTTACAGGAAGGTAGGGTCGTGCGATGTCCCCTGGCCTTATAACTGAGAAAGGATAATTACGTATCGGCATCAGTACACCCTGTTGTTGCAATGGATTTTAATTCAACTACAGGGTAAATATGTACAAGGTCTTTTTCTGGGATATATAAAAGTACAGGATTTTTAAACCCTTTCGCCTCAGCGTCTTTCAAAGCCTTTTCGGGATCCTCTCCTGCACCTACAATTGTATTATCATCAACGCTTTTCATCGCAACATAACTTCCATTAAATTCATCCGTGGTGACCAATATCTTCTCCATAATCCCTCCGTTCTAGTTCTATTTTACCACAAAACAACAGCATATTCAAAAGGACTTCCTGGCCATAGGGTCAATTCAAAGTTCAAGACTCAAAGCACATATTAGTCATTCAGTTATTAGGTCATTAGGTTATTGGGTCAAGCTGAAAGCTCAAAGGTTAACCGTTGAGAACGTTGGGATCGCCCCGGTGAAATAGCGAATTTAAAAGCATTTCATCCCGTACGCTTTCGCTACAGGACAGGCCCCGTACACTGCGTTACAGGGCAAGCCCTGTACACTTTGGCTACAGGGCAGGCAGGGCAAGTTTGGAACATTGAGATCGTTCAGTGCGTTTGGAGCGTAAATACTTAATGTGTTAGCTTGGATCATGGAAATATCAATATCATCTTAGGCATAGGCGAGTCTACCTTTTGGCTGTGGTATTTCTCTTCCTAAACCCCGTGCAGTATCTACCCATTCTGAAATGACAACTTCCGCATTTTTTATTGCTTCCTCATAAGTCAGTCCATCAGCCATACATCCAGGGAGTTCAGGAACTTCAATAATATACCGACCGTCTTCTTCGCTCCAAAATATAATGGGTTCATACTTGTACATTTAAACCTCCTTATGCAGCTTATATTTATAGATGATCCCCCTGACCTGCCTTACCTGATAGGGCTTCGCCCTTCCATCTCCGAGCGGCTGCAGATTAATAATCTCTTCAATCCCTTCTTTGTAAAAGATGTGGTGATCCCCTTTTATCGGAGAGCTTTGGGGTCACATCTTCAGATGACATTATTTGGGTCTGTCTCGTCTATCTGGTCATAGTGTCAAAGAGTCATTGAGTCGATGCGTTAATACGTCGAAACGTCCATACAAATAGCATAGAGCATAGTGTCCTATCTTGTTTACCTGGTTTGTTTGGTTTATTCAATATCATAGGAAGGGCTAAGTGTTATCTCTTGGATATGTGCAAAATGTTTTCTGTTTCTTGTTAAAAGTGGGAGTTTTTTGGACCATGCTGTAGCTGCTATGATATAGTCGACTATCGAATCTGGTTTTTCTCCATATTTCTTAATCAAAGAAAAATATTTCTTGTTTATGTGATCATCTATCCTAAGAACTTTAATCCTCGACAATAGGTCTATTATTCTTTTTCTCTCGGATTCTCTGAGCCCACTCTTTAAAAGGAGTTCTTTCTTGCTAAGTATCGAACAATAGAGATCTATGTCCTTTGTTCTAAATAAGTCTTTTGCTCCCTTTATTCCTTTCAGTGAGTCGATAAGTATATCCGTATCTATTAGGAGTTTGATTTTTGCCATTGGATAAGCTCTTCGATAAAATTTTTCCCTGACTTAGCTCTTTTCCCTTCTCTGGTCCTGAGCTTTCTAACATATTCAGCGCTATCCCTCACCTGCATATAAGTAAATCCTTCTTTTTTTGCTTTCAGGAATTGAGCGAAATCAATCAATGCCCTTAATTCACCATCGGGTAACTCTCTGGACAAATTTACTATCTCCTTCCTATAATCTACCGTTACACTCATAAAAGCCTCCCTTTTTCATAACCTGCTTTTTAGTTATTTTAACATATTGATGAGCCAATTCAAGAACTCATTCATGGGATGCCAATTTGAATCGTCGATGATCACTTTTAATCCAATCTGGCTTGCTAATGCAATGACCTCGGCTTCTCCCCTCCCCAAATTTGACTCGGTTATTAAGAGTTTTAAAAATTGACTTTCAATCTTTCTTATTGAAAGACATGGTAGGGATAGATTCCCAAATTCATTGACGACGGATTCTGGAATGATTATTTCTGAATAAATTTTACAAAGAAGGGGTAAGAGACCTATTCTCTCCAAAGCTATTAGTGAAGAGGTATCAACAACGATTAATTCAGGCATTTTGAAGCTCCTTTGCAAGATTAAGCTTTGAATATTTTAGTGGTGGAACACCTTTGTGTATAAGAATCTCTGCAAAGGCCTTCTCTGAAAAGCCTGCTATCTCAGCAGCCTTTCCCAAAGAAACTATACCTTCTTCGAAAAGTTTTATCGAAAGTAAAAGTTTTAATTCTTCTTCCTTTATATTCATCTCAGGAAGATTAACTGATATTCCCATAAAATTCCCTTTCTCTTTAATTGAAAATTTATTATACCATTTTTTATTCATCTCGACTAATTTATATTTCTTGCATTACTGGTCGATCTGATTTATCTGGTTTGTCTGGTTGAAGTCTTGGGGGTCAAATCTTAATCCTTGACTTTATGGTCTGTCTGGTCCTTCTGGTTAATTTGGTTGATTTGCTTTATATAGTTTCTATCGTTTATTTGGTTTATCTGGTCTCGGTGAAATAAGCTCCCCATGTAGTAGTTTCCACACTCCACAGGACAGGTCGTATTTCACCCCGTACACTGCGTTACAGGGCAAGCCCCGTACCCTGCGTTACAGGGTAAACGGGATAAATTTCTCTGGTTTGTTTGGTTTGTCTGGCGGTTTTGGTTTCTTTCTGTTTGGTTTGAATTATCCTATTTAATTCCAAATATTATTTTTAGCCTTTTTTCCACTTCGCTCATGAGATTTTCGGGTAAATCTCCTATCTTTCTACTGATTAATTCCTCGGGAATAGTCATAATAAAGTCTAATCTCAATAATGACCTTTTTAATAAACCAGTTAATACTACTCCGACAAATATATTGATTTAAAGAACAGGGTTTGCTATAATGTTTTCATGGAAAAACAAATTAACCTTCAGGATATCGGAGAATATCTGGTTCCCTATGCTCGTTATTTCCATCGATCGGAGGCTCGGGAATTGGCACAATGTTACGTTGTCGGGTTGATGATGGATGGAGAGCGCAAGTCGGTTGAACCTATGTCGGAACGGGTTCATGGTTCTGAAAGAGGGATGCAGCGTTTGTTGACCGGTGTGGTCTTGGATGAGGCTGAAGCCATGGGAGAGTACCGGCAGCAGATGCTGGCGGAGACAAGAGATCCCCAAGGGGTTCTTGTTGTGGACGACACCGCTTTTCCGAAAAAGGGGAGGCATAGCGTTTGTGTCTCGCGGCAATACTGTGGGGCGAGGGGGAAAGTTGACAACTGCCAGGTGGGGGTGAGCTTGACCTATGTGGGGCAAGGAGTCTCCTGGCCCTATGCGATGGATTTGTTCATTCCGGAGAGCTGGGACGATCTGAATGATCCCGAATGCAGGGTGATGCGGAGCAAGACGCATATGCCCGATTCGGCGCGGTATCGAGAGAAGTGGAAGATCGCGCTTGAGCAGATTGATCTTGCCCGTGCAGAGGGGGTTCCTCATCGGGCGGTGGTTTCGGACGGGTGGTATGGAAATATTCCGGAGTTTCGGGAAGGGCTGGAGAGACGCGGGGAGCGCTATGTGGTAGGCATCTATTCGAATACGGAGGTGTTCACGGAGTCTCCTGTATTTGAAGTGCCTGAGCCGAAAAAGCGGAAACGGGGAAGGCCGGTGAAAAGGCCGAAACTGATCGAGACCCATCCGAGACCGATCAAGGTGTCGGAGTTGGGTGAAGCCGTAGAAGAGGGAGCCTGGGAGCATCTGGAGCTGAGGCGAGATAGTCGAGACAAGCCCCTGATTGCGGAGGCGGTATCCCGACGAGTCTGGCCGGCCAACGGTTATCGGCAAGGGGCTCGGCATGAAGAAGTATGGCTGATTATTGAACGACGCTGGCAAGAAAAAGGATCTTACGAATTGCGTTACTTTTTCAGTAATATGCCTCAGACCATGCCCACGCTTGAGATCGTTCGATTTCTCCACGAGAAGTTCTGGATTGAGCATGGATACCAGCAATTGAAGGAAGAACTGGGGTTGGACCACCACGAGGGGAGATCCTGGCCTGGCTGGAATCGTCATGTGTTTTTGGTTTTTCTGTCGTTTGGTTACTTGATGAAAATGCGTCTTCAGGAAAAAAAACGCCAGCAGCAGCTCCTTTGGGAGAACCGATTGCAACTCCGGACACAGGAGCAAGGGGGTTCGTATTGAATGATTCTTCCATAGAGCCATGGAAGAATCGCGTCTATTCAATGCGGTCTTCAGAGCGTTGGCGGCGAAAACAACGAGCCACAAAGATGCCCTCGCTTCCTGACATACGCCATGAAATATCGAAATGTTTAATGCGGATGTTGACATGAGATATGCTTTATATTTGTCGGAGTAGTATTAAATGCATCTCTAAAAACATCTGCTCCACCTTCGGGTTAAAAGAAAGACGGAATAACATAAATATTTCTGTCCTCTTTAATTTAGATTGAAGAAGTTCAAACATTACCTGTGCTCCCCCCTCTTCAAGATATCTATTCGCATTTGTATACCGTTTTAAAGTGGATTGTCTAAGCTCTGAATTTAAGGAATTTGTTTCTTTGACTCCTTGAGGATCTAAAAATTTATATCTCCATGTCGTTTCACCAAGCTTGTAGTGGGAAATCATTTTGTCTATGGATTCAATCCATTTGAATTTCTTATTTGCTTTTAGAATTTCTAAAAAAGAATTTACCTCAAATTTGACATTTTCCGTGGAAACAGGAGCCTCAGAAGAAGAAACGATGTTTCCTTGATATAAGGTTTCATTTAATGTTCCAGTTGTATCGGCCCATACCTGGATGACTATGCCAAAAATGAACAGGGGTAACAAAATTGTAATTCTTTTAATGAGCATGGGTCCAAAAATCCTCCAAAACATTTGAGGAGAAAACATTTTTCGCCAAAGACTTACGTTCTTTTTTGATTATTGTTCATAAAAATATTCTAAATATATTTTTAAAACAGCAATTTATATGCCAAATTTCTCAAATTGTTGTAATGTGTAAAATGGATTAAAAGGGGATAAAATGGAATAAATGGAAGACCTTTAACTTTTTTCAAAGTATTTAATTTTTATCACCCCATCCTTTAAACGTTTGGGAGAGAAGGGTTATAATAATAAAAACTGAGGGATGGGGATTGCTTCTTATCTTTATAAATAATGAAATGAAAGGATGAAACCATCATGAGAATTCGAAATCCAGGAAAAGTTCGAGAACGACTCTGGTTTTTGGGCCGTGAAGAATCAGGAGTCTATCTTCTGGAGGGGAAGGATGGATTCATGATCGTTAGCGGAGGCATGAGCTACATCGCTCCGGATTTGCTTCGCCAATTTAAAGAATTCGGCATCGATGAGGAGAAGATTACAAAACTTTTAATCCTCCACGCCCACTTCGATCATGTGGGAATCGTCCCTTTCTTCAAGCGCCGCTATCCGAAACTGGAAGTCTATGCCTCCCGTAGGGCCTGGGAGATCCTTCAGATGGAAAAGGCCATAAACACGATCAACGAGTTCAGCCAAACGGTTACAAAAAAATTGGGAAAAGAAGAGGTCTATTCAACATTCGATCTGGACTGGAGGAATGATGTGACAGGCAAGACCATTCGCGAAGGGGACCGAATCGATCTGGGCGGTTTGGAGGTCTCCATCTTGGAAATTCCAGGCCATTCCTCGTGCTGCATTGCAGCCCAGGTCCAAGAGTTCAAGGCCCTATTTCCAACGGATGGAGGAGGCATTCCATTCGATGAAACGATTATAACCTCTGGAAATTCCAATTACACCAAATATCAGCAAAGTCTGGAGAAACTCAAGGGTCTTGAGGTGGAATATTACTGTGCTGACCACTATGGATACGTGATTGGAGAGGAGGCCAGGGAATTTATTTCAAAGAGCATCGAGATGGCGCGACAGCAGCGTGCCCGTATCGAGGAGGCTTACCGCAGCACTAAAGATATTGATTTGGCTGCCCGGAAGCTCATCTCCTCTTTCTATAACGAAAACTCTGACTACTTCCTCTCTCCTGAAATCTTTCTGGATGTGTATCGCCAGATGGTACGGCATATCGCCAGTGTGATAGAAGGGAATGTTTAGATCGGAAGTCTTACCCCCAGCAGTAGAAAGATTAAAAGAGCTGATGAGGCATGCCTCGTCAAGATGATGATCAATCAGATAAGCATCCTTTTATAAGGTAAGGAGAAAAGGCGTCTTTAAGGATCAAAAGGTTTAAAATCCAAAGAAATCTCTCTATTTTTTTAAGACTTCTACCACTTCAAATTTACTGAAAAGCCATCTCTTTTCGATCTTTTTTAAGACGAACTCCAGTTCGTGGGTTTCATCAATATATTCTCCCACATTCGACTTCCCTGTCAGCTTGGCCGTTAAGGTAACTTTTGCTACCCCCTTTTCAGGGAAGACAATGACAAGATCATAAAATTTTAAATAGAGTTGTGAACAAAATAAACGACCGCGGGCTGCATAACCGGATATCTCTTCAGGTGTATAACTCCCTGAAAATGAATAAACGGGGATTTTGAATTCACACGTTCCATCAAATAAAGTACTGATATTTTTGACCTTATATGCCATGGTAAATGTGTTTTCGCCGGGATCTTTTGACACCCACTCTGCCAGTAAACGAAATTGTTTTTTTATTTTCTTCTCTTCGCTTGGAAAGAAGTAGATGGTCACCCCTATTCCAATGACCACAACCAATGCACCGATGATGATATTTTTGAACCTCACCATAATAGCACACCGACAATACGCTTCATGGAAGCCTGTCCAAAAACATGATTTTCTATGGGCATGCTCCGATTATCTCCCACCACATAGACACAATCCTTCTCAACTTGTCGAGGGGGAAGATTCCAGCTACAGGGATAACGGACGTAAGGTTCATCCATCTCTTTTTTATCAACAAAAAGCTTCCCATGACGAAACTCAACTCGTTCGCCCTCCAATGCAATCACCCGTTTTAGAAGCATCACTTTGCTTCCGGCAAAACGGACTGTGACCACCTCATGCCTTTTAGGTTTTGAAAAAAGATAGCGCCACTTCAAACAGAAATTGACACTTCCATCTCGATAAGTGGGCTCCATACTGTGTCCTTGAATGAGGAGAGGGGTAAAGATATGACCGAAAAATAGATAGGCAAAGAGTGCAATGACTGAGACTCTGATCAAGAATTGAGGTGTGAAGGATGGAAAAAAGAATTGGCGAACCTTTTTATTTACAGCCATTCTTTCCAAGCCTATTTCTCCCATTCTGTTTCGAATCTTCGTGTCTTCGTCACTTTATAATTTATTTGATTAAATATAACGTAAAACCTCTGTTTTTCCCAGCAAAACAAGAAAAATGAAGCGGCAATGGGAAATGAAGGAAATAGGAAGAACAAGAACGCGATGATTTTAACATCGATTTTGGCTTGCCTTCCCCCGTTTTTCTTTATAAGATAGAAAATGCAGAAAGGACTTAAAGATGGGCTTAAATCGTTTCATGCGAAAAAGGGAATTGATTGATTTGACCACCCGATTGATTCAGATCCCAACTGAAAATCCACCAGGAAATGAGAAAAAGGCCTTCCTCTTTTTAAAACCTATTCTCTCAAAGATGGGGTTCAACATCAAAATCCTTCTCTCTCCAAAGGGAAGATGGAATATCATCGCTGAAAAAAGATGGGGAAAAGGTGGCCGAAGGCTCATCTTCAATGGCCATCTCGATGTCGTACCTGCCGGTCATTTAGTTCAATGGAAATATCCCCCCTTCCAAGGAAAGTTAGAAAAGGGGAGGATTTATGGTCGAGGCGCATCAGATATGAAGGGTGGGATTGCCTCTTTTCTTCATGCCATCTCTATGATCGACCGTTCGAATATTCATCCCAATCAAGGCGCTGTCATTCTCCATCTGGTTTCTGATGAAGAATCTCATGGCCATCAAGGCATGGGTTTTTTGACCCGTAAGAGAGTGATCCGAGGCGATGCAGCCATTGTGGGAGAGCCTACAGACCTCGATCCTGTGATCGCCCAAAAGGGTGCCCTTTGGCTCAGGATCTCTACTATAGGAAAATCGGCCCACGGCTCAAAACCTCACTTGGGTATCAATGCGATCGAGAAGATGAAGAAGACAATCGATCAATTAAATTCCATCTCCTTAGAAGAAGAACATCCCCTTCTCGGTAAACCCACTTTTAGCATCGGAACGATTCAAGGAGGGATGAAGATCAATGTCGTCCCTGACCGATGTGAGATCGAGGTGGATCGGAGAATGCTGCCCAGTGAAGAGAGGGAAAGGGTTTTAAGAGAAATCAAAGAAACTTTCGATTCGCTTCAACTTCAGGATCCCTCATTCCAATATCAGATAGAGGAGATCGATTTTGCCGAGCCTTCTGAAATCAATCCTGATGAGGAGATCGTTAAGATCAGTGTGGAGGCGATTGGAGAGGTAAGGGGAGAGATGCCGAAGATCAAAGGATTCTCCGGTTTCACGGATTCCCGTTTCTATATCAAAGAATGTCGCATACCCACTCTTATCTTAGGGCCAGGAGGGGTGGATCAATCCCATACGGCGAATGAGTCGGTAGAGGTGGATGCTTTGGTCCAGGCCGCCCAAATCTATGCACTGATTATCCTTAACTTCTTAACAAGGCATGGGGCATAGAGCATAGGGCATAGGGCATAGGGCATAGAGTAAAAATGAAACGCTATGCGCTTAGCCCTTTGCGCTTTGCGGTTTATCTTAAAGGATGGAGGAGGAAGGAATGTTGATGAGACCTTTTTCGATGCAGCTTGACTTTAAAACGGGTGAACTGATACCCCATGACCGAACCAACATACGGAAATTGAGTGATATGAAGGGAATGTTCCTTGATACTGAGTCAGAACTTCGGATTCTTAAAAGAGAAGACCCGATCATCTACTCCTTTAGCGAAAGAATATTGCCCGAAGAGAATGGTCATCTCCAACTGGCCACCACAATGATCCATCCTGGAAAGATTGGCGACGAATATTTTATGACCAAGGGTCACTACCACAAACGTCCCGATACTTCAGAGGTCTATCTCGGTTTGGAAGGCAAAGGATCTCTTTTGATACAGACAGAAGAAGGAGATTTCGAATCCATCGATATTCAACCAGGAGTCGTGGCCTATATTCCTCCTTATTGGGGACACCGCATGGTCAATACGGGATCCACGCCCTTCGTCTTCTTTGCCGTCTATCCTGGAGATGCAGGCCATAATTATGGGGATATAGAGAAGACCGGTTTCGTCAAGGCCCTTGTTGAGAGAGAAGGGAAACCTCTCCTGATCGACAACCCGAGGTGGAAAAAAAAAGATTAATTTAAGATTAACTTCTTTTCTTTAATCAACCAATCAACCTAATTTTTTCCCTTGACAAGAAAATTGTATTTTGATATGAAAGTAACATCATCATACTAATTGGGGGGGGCCGATGGCGTCGATCAATAAGAAGAAACTGGCCGATTCCGTGATCGAAGAGATCAAACGGATGATCCAGAGCGGCGAACTCAAGGAGGGCGACAAGCTGCCCAATCAGAACGCCTTCGCAGCCCAGT
>Ga0315282_10010915_pt1 | contig 14166 bp, 10 predicted proteins | sample YL17G07_20_MG_FD_203693 | JGI IMG/M metagenome (GOLD analysis project Ga0315282, IMG submission 203693) | Sediment microbial communities from Yellowstone Lake, YNP, Wyoming, USA - YL17G07_20 | ecosystem: Environmental > Aquatic > Freshwater > Lake > Sediment | place: USA: Wyoming | collected...
CAAACCATCGGTAAAGTGGTCATGAAGACTCGCATTGTGGACACAAAAGGGCAACGAGTGCCTCTTGGCTACCTCCTCTTCCTCCGCTATTTATTTTTGAACCTGTTCGTCTTCCTCATGAGTCTTGTTGTCTCGGCTATGATCGCATCTTTGATTGGCGGTATTGATGCCCTGTTCATTTTCACGGAAGATAAAAGATGCTTACACGATTACATCGCCGGAACGGTCGTCATCGATGCTTGAATGATTCTGGAACGTCCGATAAAACAAGAGCGCGAGAAAGATACTAAGACACGTATCCGTCGCTATTGCTTCGCGATTATAGCCCGCCGCGGAGCAGGAACCAGAATTTATTCGTCAGATCCTCGTATTTATTCATGGCGGCGCGGGCGAAATCATTCGTGTACTTGGTCAGGTATTCATTCGGCTTGAAAGGCTCCTTGTCGGGCGTCTTGCTCGCGAGAAGCTCCATGTATTTCTTTTCGACCTGAGGCAGTTCGGCGAGCGCTTTCTCTTCGAATTCCCGGACCGTATCCTCCATGATTTTCTGTGCCGCGCCCCATTTCACCGTGGCCAGACGGTTGGCGCTGCGGAACGCCCAGCAGGCCGAATCCGTCCGGTAGCGGTGCTGGCCGCAGACCTCGAAACTCGTGGGGAGCTCGGTGACGCCGGCGAAGATCGGAATGCGGGCGCTGAGTCCCGCATTATCGAAAGCGAACCAACAGACCGTGCCCACCGCCGGAGGCAGCCAGCTGCGGCACTGGATAACCGTGGCGTAGGAGCAGCCGCTGATGGCGATCGCCCTTTGCCCCTGGATCGTGCCCGGCTTGAGCGTGTTGACGAGCTGCATGAAGTCGCCCGACATCCAGGGCTGGGCCAGCGGACTCTTGATCATTTCGGGTGCGGCCGGGGTTGTCCCGGCTGCCGGCTGCTGCCCGGGCCGCCCCATCTGGCGCTTGGGGACCAGGATGTTTTTGGTGGCGTCATAATCCGTACCGGCATAGGTCTCGCGATACATCTTGAACATGTCGCGGATCGAGACTTTCTTATCGGGCTTCACCGAGAACGGAAGCTCGGGCATGTCCATGTTCAGCTTGAGCGAAGGAGCGAGCGTGCTCAAGACGTAAAACTCGCGGATCGCATAAGGTCTGCGGCCGCTGTAGGCCTTCCAGAACTTGAAGGGCTCGCCGCTGTCCGGCTTCCACCAGCCCATGTCCTGGGCGACTTTGAAAACATTGTCCGAAGCCATGTAGTGGTCGGGGTCTTTGAGGTTGATCTCGCTGATGCGAGGGATGTTGGCCGAGAGGCCGACGTGGTCGTCCGGGATGCGGACCGCAGCCCAGACGCCGCCTTTCTCCAGGGGGCCGGCGCCCATGACCTCAAAATGCCAGACTTCCTTGGCGTCGGCGATGGTGATGCACTCGCCGCCGTCCCCGTAGCCGTATTGTTTGATGAGTTCGCCGGCGAGCTTGATCGCCTCGCGCGCGGTCTTGCACCGCTCGAGGACAATCCGCTCGATCTCTTCGATCATGAACATCCCTTCCTGGTTGTAGAGCTCCCTCCGGCCGCCGATCGTCGTCTCGCCGATGGCCAATCCGTATTCGTTCATGCAGGGATAGGCCGTATTCATGAACTGGGCCGTCTCCGCCGCCTGGGGGATCTCCCCCGTCTGGATCATCCCGCGAAGATCCGTGGATGTCTCGGTGTGCATCTTGCCGGAATAAATCTTGTTCTTCGTGCCTTCGGGGGCTTTGGCATGAGGCACAATATTGAGCCAAGTGCGGTAGGGACCGTCGCAGGTGTGGGCCGTCATGACCGAGCCGTCTTCCGAGGCGAGGCGGCCGACTTCGATGCTCGTGCAGCCGTCCGGTTCCTCCGTCCATTGTTTGACCGGCTGAGACTGCGGTTGAGTCTGCGGCTTCTGGGCAGAAGCCAGGAAGAAACCGAAGACCAAGATAAGCGTCGAAAAAAGGACAAAAACTCTGGAAAAGCGTTTGTTGGTGAGACTGGCCATAGGATGACTCCTCCTTTGAGAACCTTAATTATTGTTGAGGCGCGCCCCTCTGTCAACTTTATTGTATAACCAAAAATTGCCGATAGCGCCTGTCATCGCGGGGAGCGGAGCGACGTGGCGATCTGACCTCTTGGTCATCCCGAGGAGCGAAGCGACGTGGGGATCTCCACAGTAGATTCTTTTCTGGAGATTGCCACGCACCCAAGGGGCGCTCGCAATGACTCGAATATCAACGACTTGTCATCTCCATCGGTAATTTTGTGTATAATGATTCCTATGAAAATTTTAATTTGGATCGCAGCCGCAGTGATAGCCCTATTTGTTTTAGATCGGCTGGGGCTCTTGATGGAGAAGCGCGGCTGGATATACTACCGCAAGAAAAAGCCCAGCCAGAGCAGCCTGGGAAACGCCTTTCTGGAGATCCAGAGCATCCTCGAGCCGTCCAAGAAAATCCTGGTCGAGGTCAAGAAGGACGAGAAAAAAGAGCAGGCGCAATCGGGGGATCCACCCAAGCCCGGGCAATCGGAATAAATCAAACAAAGAGAACGTCTATTTGATGTTCTTCAGGCTTTCAAGCTTTTGTTTATAGGCGTCCATATTGTCAATGCCGTAAACTTCGTTTTTATTCTGCAATTCAAGCGCGCCCATGTATCGGTTTTGCCCCGTTTGAGCTACTTGAGCTATGGCCGTCTGGTTCAATTTCCATTCATTGGGCTGCCGGAAGGTAAAGATGTAGGTCACGAGAAATTGGCTGAAACGGTAGGTCCAGACTTCGGACATATTGGCCGCGACATCCTCTCCGCTTCGGTCGCTGACACCGGCTGCGCCGCCCCCGCCTGGAGCTCCCGTCATCACCCAGGCGTCATTCTGCTTGTACTCGATCTGCTCCGGCTTACCGTTCAGAAGATAGACGTGGGCCCGGTCGACGTTAAAGGGCTGTCTGGAATTCTCTTTTTTATAAGCATTCAGACAGTACTCGACCCTTTGATCAAATTGTTGTTTCGCGTAGGGAGTCCGGACTTCCCAGAACATCTTTTGGAATTCGAGTTTGGCTGCCGGCGAAAGGCTTTTATAGAGCTTCCACTCGAAATCCTGCATAATGTAGTAATGTTTGGCGTACCAGTCGTCCTTGGATGGGACGAGGCTGACGCCGCAGCCTGCCAGAAGCAGGGCCAGAAGACCTAAAACCGTCGCTTTCCGGAAATTCATACTGCCCTCCTTTGAGGCCGATTTCCCCACAACTCACTTCCTTCATGCTCAATCATGACACAAACCGGAGGAAAAAGTCAAAAGATCATCGAACCGTCAAATTCGATATAAAGACTTTTGAATCGCCGAGTTTTTCCTTAATGAAAAAATACAAAGAATGGGAGCCTCGGACCAGCTCGCCCAGCGTCAACTCGACAAAATAGGTGATCATGTTGCCGTCCTGAGTCTGTTCGAGAACGGTCAAAGGGAGCGTTCTCCTTCTTCCCGTCGTCTGATCGATGAGTTGGGCGGAGAGGAGGATTTCCGGAAAGTTCATTCCGGAAAAGGACAGAGGAAAAACGCCGTAGAGCTTCGCCGTGCCCGAGCTGACGTCATCCATGACGGGAACGTAATCGCTCCGCTTGAAGGGGTAGACGGCAAACAGTGAATCTCTGGCCGACAACTCATCCCAGCGGCCGTTCTTTTCAGCCGTGAGCCAAAGAGGCGAAGAGAATTTCAGACCGGCCGTCATCATCGCCGGAACGGTCACCTCGGCCGATGTCCTGGCGCTCCGTCCCGTATCGAGGTTCCGCAAGACGATCCGGCAGAAAAACCGCCCCGTCTGGACGGGAAGAATGCCGGTCAGACAGGAAGGCCCTTGCATTTCTCCGCTCAAATTCAACTCGGTTCTTTTCAGGCCCTTCAAATTCTTCTGCTCGTCGAAGAGAAAGACAACGGCTTCGGTTTTCGGACCGTACACGGCCCTTCTCTGGTCTTCGGAAAGCTGGACAAGGACGGCCATCCAGGGAGCCGATCCTCTGAAGACCGGAAAGATTTTCAGGGAAAGCTCTGCCGGAGCCTGGATCTGAGGGTTCTCGCTCAGGGCTAAGTCGATAAGATGCAGGCGCTTTTCGAGCTCCGTGAATTCGGCGAAAGGCTTGGGATTATAATAGCCCCCCACACCCCAGGTTTGGCAGCCTTTTCGCTTGATGGAAATTTTAACATCATGGAATTTCCCGTCCCACTTCTCATCCACCGTATATCCCAGGACATAATAGGAGCCGGTGATATCTTGGATATCCTCCATCGCCTTGTTGGAATCCTGGGTGTTATGGAAGTATTTCCCCCCTGTGGTATTGGCGAGCTGCCTCAGGAATTCATCGCCCCGAAGATCCCTGCTGGCCGGATCCGCGCTGGCGGCCTGGGGAACTGTTTCGTTGATGGCGTAGATGGATGTGTTGGAGGTTTTCAAATCCAGGGTGAGATCTCTGAACTCCTTCTGGATCCCGGGATCGCCGTGCAGGTTTTCGAGGATTTTCGAGTATTCGGCGATGCCTTCGACGGACTTATAAGGATCCTCGGGAAGGTTGGCCAAATTTTCCATGCTGCCGAAGACCAGCGAACGAGCCACGCCGCCTGAAAAAAGAACGACCGACTTGTTTCCCGGGACATAGCGGAAGGCCTTGGCTATGTTCCTAAAATTCTGCAGAAATTGAAGGGCTTGCAGTTTATACGTTCCCTGGGCGAATGCTCCTAAATCCTTTATCAATCCTTTTTCCTCTTTTACCTCTTCGGTATCCTCCACCGGGCGGCCCGGGTCCGTCACCCTGGCCCATTGCTGCTCCCGATCCAGCAGGAGCTCAATTTCCGAGGCCCGGCCGGCGATTCTGCCGGTCCCGAGCGATTCGATCGCCCGGCGGGTTTTGCCATGATCCGAAGTCAGGTATTCGTGGACGGTCATCCCCCTGAGGGACGAAGACGAGAGGACGGCCACCTCATCCTTGGGCCGGACTTGAGTGTCGATGAAATGGAGACCCGCCGTTTTCGCCCGGTTCACTCCTTTCTGGTCATTGAACCCGAAGTCGAAGAGAAGGAAGAATTTTCGGTTCAGTTTCGAAGGATAGGAGTCCGCAACATCTGCCTGAGCTTCCGCGGGCTTGCCCTGAACAGGAGCGGCGTGTTTTTCAAATTCGGTGACTTTTATGAGTTTGCCGTTGTCATAGACTTCAAAGTCGGAGAGGGCGAGATCGGTGACGGGCTTCCCTTTTTTATCGACGACATAAACCTGAACGAGCTTGAGGGTGACCGAGACCTCATGCTGGAGGGACTGCGCGGAATCCCGGAACACCATCGGCCGGTTGTCGGAAAAAGAGAAACTGATAAGAAGGAGCGCGAGCCCGATAAAGATTGGAACAAAAAAAGACGATTTTTTCATATTGATTTCTCCTGCTCAGCGTTTAAAAGATCTCCGGCGACGAGCGGCGAATATGCCCCGTGGCTTGCCACGGGGAGCCGCTCGTAGAGGATTCCCCCTCCAAATTGACTTCGCGCCTTATCATCGAATTTCATGGAATGTGCCTAAATTTATCACCACGTTAGAACATGGATGAGCTTGCCGTCTTTGAAAACGACCCGGATGTAGGCGTATTGTCTGCTCGTTTGTCTCTGCTGGCTCTCGGGAAGGGAGAAGCCCATTCCATCTATCTTTCCGGTTCTTACTTCTTCCGTGCTCAAAGTCTTCAGATAAATCTCAACTTTGTATTTTCCTTTGGGGGCAAATATGCTTTGGGCTTCCGCCTTGGAAAATCCGTGAGTCCGGTAATTATTCTTGATAACGGCCTCAGCGCTCGGATCATCGGCCTGCCAGAGGTGGAGAAGTTCAAAGCGCCAAGTCTTAACAATCTGCTCGCTGACTTCTTCTTCATTTTTTTCGAGCATCGCGGCCAAATGATCCTGATAAAGCTTAACCTGTCTGGCTTCCTTTGAAATCCCACAGCAGAGAAAAGAAAATAAACCGATGAATAGACCTAGAGCTTTAAGCTTCATGGCTTTTCTCTTCTTGTTTCAATAGAATCTACCCCTGGGCGCATATTCTTTTCCGGTCCATACCTATTATAAATCAAGGAAATATAAAAAACGAACGCAAACTAATCTTCCTTGCCCCGAGAAGGAGCAAGCCGCGTGCCAACTTAAAAAAAACCGTAAGGGGGGAAATTTAAATTGGTCTTTTCCTTATGTCCTCTTCGAGGGACACCTGTCTGCATGATTGAAACAATAAAATATTCATTATTTGACCGTTATTTTTTTTAACGGAAGTCAGCGGCCGAGGCGTTCGATCGCCTCGGCGATTTTTCGCCGATGATCGAAGAGCGCCTTGGGATCCTTCGTGTAATCCTTGCCGCTCGTGAACAGGGCGTCGGAGAAGCGGAGGAGTGAGCCGGCCTCTGCGGCGAGTTGTCTCCCGTTTTTAGTCGCCCCTTTGGCCGCCTTTTCGAGCAAGACGAAGTATTCATAATCTTCGATGCCCTCGCGGAGGATTTCCCAGCGGATGGAATCGATCGGCCCGCACAGATATTTCGTCTTGTCCTTGTTCGGGTCGCGGTTGGGCGGGTAGAGGAAGCGGCCGTCGCCGTTGCCCCAATGGCTGGGCTGACCGTAGGGAATCCCGTAGCCGACCATATAGGACATGGGATCGTCCCACGGGTTCTGCAAGACACCGGGCGGAAAAAGCGACGAGCTGTGCCAGTAGTTGGCCCGCCAAACCAGGATCCCTTTGAGGCCCCAGCGGTAGGACATCCAAAGCCACATCCGCATGTTAATGGCCGGATGGTCGATGAAGAGGGTGACCCAGGGACTCTTGGGCCCCGTGCAGAGATACGACCAGAACTCCCGGCCTTTGGGGGCGAGCTCGGCCACGACCTTGGGCTCGACCCGGTCGAAGATCGTGCATCCGATCTCGGAGACGTCCATGATCTCCGGCCCGGGACGGTGCTCGGTGATGAAGCGGGTCAGCCTGGGCGCATTCTTGCGGATGTTGAGCATGCCCTCGCGGACAAAGGGATAATCCTTGGGATCCGGCTCGTCGAACCAGTAGATGTATTCGCGACCCAGCCAGTCGTTTTGCGCCAGGTGCTCCTCGACCTGGTGCAGGTATTGGCTGAAGAGCCGATCATATTCGGGAGAGCCCTGACGGAATCCGCCGAAAATCCCTTCCCGCCTCGAATAGAACGATCCCGTCCCCATCCCTTCCAGGGGCAGGTCGAACGCGTTGAAGCCGAACTCGTCGAGATAGCGCCCGGCCGCCCGGTCGAACTCGCGGAAATCGGCCGCGACGGAAATCGTCTCGAGCGGCATTTCGAAATCTCCGCAGGCTAAGAGGTTGACCGCGGGGGAGGCGGCCTTGGCCAGGGCGATGTCATCAAACCAGGCCGTGCCGACTGTCGTCCCGTCGCTGTGGCGGAAAACGGGGAAGAGCCGCAGCCGGATTGCGGCGGCTCCGGCCGGGAAACTTTTGACCTCAAGGCTTTCCCTCTTCCAATCGGAGGAACCCTTGAAGATTTTCAGGATGTTGCGTTCGACGAGGACGCGGCCTTCAGGGTTCACAGCTTCCAGAAGAACAGTGTAATCCTGACCGTCCGTTCCGGTTTTGGCCCACCAGCCGAGGATATAAGACGTGTCCGGTTCGATCGGCACGGCAGTGCTCGTTCGGCTATCGATATTCCTCGTCGCATCGTCGTCGACGATTTTCAGGGCCCGCTTTCCGCCGTGGACCGGTTCGGGCACGAACTCCCCGCCTTCCCAGCCGCTGCCCGAGAAAGACACCTTGATGGGGTAGAGCTCGAACGGCGATGTCGGAGCCACACGGTGGTCCCGCATGTCCCGGAAGTAGAGGTCGACGACTTTTTCGAGTTCCTCCCGCGATTCAAGATTGTGATATTGCCTGATTTGCTCCGACGGCAGTCCGAACGACGACCGAATGGAGGGCTTGGCGGGAAGGGCGAAATTCCAGACCTTGAGCTGGAGCGGAACCGCGATCTTCCACTCTGCCGCCGAGACCGTGACCATCCCGGCATACTCTCCGGCCTTGGCCTCGGCCGGAACGAAGACCGTGATCCAGAGGGGATGATTCTCCCCGGCCGGAACTGAAAAAGGACCGCCGCAGGGCGGGAGGGGATCCGGCCACCAGCCCCGCCGGCCCGCTCCATCGGTCGGGATTTCGACGCGGACATATTCGACATGCCGGATGGACACGTTATTCGCCATGAGGACGGCTCCGGCCGGCCCCTTCAGGTCCGAGACCGAGACGCGGACATCGTCCATCCGCGTTTTCGGAGCGAGGACGAGAAGAAAGGGCTCGTATTCATTGCGGGCGCAGGCGAGGCGTACCGTGCCGCCGCGGAGCGCGGGAAAAGGATCGTCTTTCAAGACCTTATACGCCCCTTCTGCCCACCATACGGCACAGAGCGGTCCGTCGGCGACGGCATAGCCGTAGCCGCTCTTATTCTCGGCCGCCGGCCGGAGATCGGCCGCGATGGACGGCGCCGCCGCGGCAAAGATGGACGCAAAGATTAAAGCTCTAAAACGATTCCCCTTTCGTTTCATATCATCCTCCGGGTGTGCTTGCTCTTCCGTCCTATCTTCCTCCAATAAATTCTTAAAATCAACCGCCCGCGATCCGGAAAATTCGGGACACCCCTGTCATGTTGAGCGTAGCGAAACATCTCGTGGCTGTAAGAAAAGCGAGATTCTTCGCTCCGCTCAGAATGACATATATTTATTTTATGGAAAATTCGGGACATAACCCTTTTCTCTCGAAAAGGGATTGTGTCCCATGAATTTTCCGGTCCACGAAACCTTCATTAGTAATCGCCCATAATATGATAATATAAATAGGAAGGAGCTTTTCATCATGGAGAATAAGCGCGTTCTCATCATCGGCGCCGGGATCGCCGGCCTCTGCGCCGGCGTTTATCTGCGGAAAAACGGTTTCGAGACCGAGATCCTGGAAATGCATTCGGCCTCCGGCGGCCTGGCGACGTCCTGGACGAGGAAAGGCTACACGTTCGAGAACTGCCTCCACTGGCTGGTCGGATCTCAGGAAGGAGCCGATTTGAACGCGACCTGGAAAGAGGTCTTTGATCTAGGACAGCTGGAGTTTATCGATGACGAAATCTACCAGGTCAGCGAGAAAGGCGGCGCGAAGCTCATGGTTTACAGGAATGTGGACCGGATGGAGCAAGAGTTTCTGTCCAAAGCGCCGGAGGATAGTGAAGCTATCAAGGAGTTTGCCGGCCTGGTTCGGAGGCTGTCCGCTTTCAAAATGCCCGGAGGAGATTCCTTCTTCTCCCGCCTTGCTTCTTATTCGCGATTTCTTCCCTACCTGCCGCTGATGGCGAAATATTCGAAGTTGACGATGGCCGCCTATGCGGAGAAATTCAAAAATCCCCTCTTGAAAAGCTTTTTCGCCTCAGGCTTTGGCGAACTATCCTTTCTGGCCATCGCCTTTTCCTTGGCCTGGATGACGAAAGGAAACGCCGGCTATCCGCTCGGCGGGTCGGCGAAAATGATCGACCTCATCGAGGATCGCTATAAAACGCTCGGCGGAAAAATCCGTTTCGGGGCCAAGGTCGAAAGAATCCTCGTCGAAAATGGACGGGCGGCGGGCGCCGTTCTCCAAGGCGGCGAGAGGATCGGGGCCGACATCGTCGTTTCCGCCGCCGACGGCCATGCCACGCTTTTCGAGATGCTCGAGGGCAAGTTCCTGGACAGCAAGATCAAGAAAATTTACGAGACCTACAAGCCGTTTCCCTCCTATGTCATGGTGTCTTTGGGCGTCAACGCGGATCTCAGAGGCGAGCCGGGCCACATACAACTGTTCCTGGATAAGGCCATCGAGATCGACCCGCAAACCAAGCAGGATTCGCCGTCGTTCCGCATCTTCAATTTCGATCCGACGTTTGCGCCTCCGGGGAAGACCGCTGTCGTCTGTTTCAATGCCACCTATAACGACGAATATTGGCTCTCCTTGCGCGAAAAAGATCGGGTGAAATACGACGCCGAGAAAGAGCGAATCGCCCGGGAGATCATCGCGGTTTTCGAAAAAAGATTTCCCTCGGCTCAAGGAAAGATCGAGGTCGTGGACGTGGCCACGCCCGCGACCGTCAGCCGCTACACCGGCAACTGGAAGGGCAGCATGGAGGGCTGGCTGATGACGCCGGCCACAGGCTTCAAGCAGTTGCCCGCCGTCCTGCCGGGCCTGAGGAATTTCTACATGATCGGCCAATGGACAAGCCCGGGCGGAGGGCTGCCCTCGGGTATAATGACGGCCAGGGCCGTCTCGAAAAGGATTTGCCGGGACAGCCGCGTTCCTTGGAAAGCCGCCTAAGATCGTCCTCGTCCGGAGCTCGGTCTCGTTCCTCGCTTGATCTTTCTAAGATATTTCAAATCTTCCAGGTCTTTCGCTCGGCCTGCGGCCTTTTTCATTTTAATCATGTCGTCGAGAGAGGGGAAATGGACGTCCAGGTTTTCATATTTTCCGACCATTTTATTTTTCCAAACGCTCTCGAACGTGACTCCCTTGACGAAGGGGTGGATGTCGGCCTCGACAAGATATTGGCGGATGAGAATCTTATGCTTCAAAAAATCTTCGACCGTGAGATCCATGAGGTCGTAGCCGAAGGCCCGGAGCGCGGCCATCGTTCGGACGATATTCTCGCGCGTCGGCCGGACGAAAATATCCGTATCCAGCGTGGCCCGGGCGTAGCCGTATACGGGAAACGCCGTCGCGCCGATGACGACGAAATCGACTTTATGGTCTTTTAAGGATCTCAGGAGCCTGCGGGTGTCCATTTTTTTCGAGATTGATTTTCAATTCCCGGCTTTTCGCGGCCATGAGCTTAAATCGGGCGGCCAAGGGAAGTGAGGCAAGATAATCCAATTCAAAAGCGATTTCGCGTTTCGAGCAGCCGCCTATTTTGACAATTATTCGCTTTTCCTTGTCAATAAATATGAAAAGAAAATGGGAAATGAGTCTAATATTTTTGCTTAAGATGGAAAATCAATTTAAGATGTTTCGATAATTAGTCTTTTTAGCTAGTCTTAAGTCTGATACCGCCTAGATAGATTCGAGGGGAGTTGGGCTTCAGCCAACTCATGATTTCATGCTCCGAGATGATGTAGTGGAGAAAGGATAAAATTGAGTGATTCCTTTTTTGGGGGGGTGATATATTCTGTTCGTATTTCTTCCCAACAAGCTACGAATGTAAATCCACTGGCTATTGACAAAAGACGTCTGGACGTCTAAACTTAAATCATGAAAAAAGAAATAAACAGAAATGCACCTGGACGCGTTCGCGATGCGATTGTTCAAGTGCTTTCTCTAGAATCAAACGCATTATCCGTTAAAGAGATAGAGGATAGAGTATGCCGAGCCATTGGTCCGACTCCTACATCTTCCGTTAGATCGTATCTCAGATTGAACACTCCTGGACTTTTTCTCCGAGAAACTCGCGGTTCCTACCGCGCACGCCAGAATGTACCTTCTGGGATCCAGCGAGAATTGATACAGGCACAGACTTGGCGAGAGCCTTTTTTCCTAGGACAAGCTAAGCTGTTTCATGCTGACTGCTTCGATTGGATTGAAATGCAAAAGGACAACAGCATCCATGCTGTCGTGACAGATCCGCCTTACGGTCTACATGAATACACACCAGAACAACAGATGAAACTCCGTAGCGGAAAAGGCGGGGTTTGGAGGATTCCTCCTTCCTATGACGGGCATATCCGTTCCCCCCTTCCTAGATTTACAACGTTGACAACTGAACAGCTCGAAAATCTTCGCAAGTTCTTCTTCATGTGGGCAAAGCTGCTGTTTCCCAAGCTAGTGCCAGGAGCTCATTTAGTTATTGCATCAAATTCTCTAGTATCCTATATCGTTTCCGGGGCATTAGCCGATGCGGGACTTGAGAGGCGCGGCGAAATCATACGTCTGACTATGACCATGCGGGGTGGGGATCGTCCAAAAGCTGCTCACCGGGAGTTTAATGAAGTCAGTGTAATGCCTCGTTCTATGTGGGAACCTTGGATCGTTTTCAGAAAAGCAATTGAAGGTAGAGTTCAAGATAACCTCCGAAAATGGAAAACGGGAGGATTCCGTCGTCCTGGCGAGGATAAGCCTTTCGGGGATGTCATTGCTTCGGCGCCCACACGGACGAATGAACGAGCTTTAGCTCCTCATCCAAGTTTGAAACCGCAGGCATTTTTAAGACAAGTTGTCCGGGCGGTTCTTCCATTAAGCGAGGGCATCGTATTGGATCCTTTCGCGGGCGCCGGGTCAACCTTAGCTGCCGCGGAGGCTGTTGGCTATTCAAGTATTGGTGTCGAGAAAGATGAATATTATTTTGATATGGCTTGTGAGGCGATTCCAAAATTAATAACGTACCAACCCAACGGCAAACTTAAAGTCTATAGATCCAATTCTCTCTAAGCTTCTTGATACCGTCCTTATGAAGCGTTGCAGTGCGCGTCCCAAGCTCGCTTCGGGGATTCCTTCGGAAATCCTCAATCGTTACCTTCCCAAGATAGATTTCGGTAAAAGTCATGGGACTTCGGCGGGCGGCTGGTTCGGTATCAGTATCTACATCATACACGAATACACACATCCATTGTTCTCTTGCGCCGTGAGTATCAACAGCCCCGCCTGGTTTTCTTGTAGTTTTAACTTCTACTCCATCAGATCCAGCTTTAACTGCATTATCAGGGTAAATGCCTTGAACGATAAGATCAGGATGCCCATTGAAATATCGGTTTTCAGTGAGAGCACGGGAGTGTTTTGCGAGACTGGCAGTGAGCATGTCGGACAAAACACCAGACATTATAGCCGGGCGAAGCATATCATCAAGGCGTTGAAGTCCTTTTTTGGAAAGGAGATAGTTTACATCATAGAAGAAATCATACACGTCTTGCATTGCCATCTGGAAATCCGCAAGTCTAAGTTCATAGGGCAGTTCAGCATTTTTATTGAAACTTGTTGTATTGACGATATTCCGCTGTATTAAGGAAAAAGGCTTTCCTTTTTTGGATGGCAAAATATTTCTCCTCTTTGAACTATGTGCCCAGAAAAATATATCGTTAGACGAAAGCGAATGTCAAGAAACACCTATTAGTGTAAACAATAAACAATAATAAGCAAGATAAGCAAGACAATGCTTGTTCTTGAACATAACATTCAATTCCTACGATGATATGAGGGGTATATGTTTTCAAGACGGCGTTATTTAGATCGAAGAAGAAAATACTCGAAAGATTTTTTCTTAAGTTTATTGCAGAGATTATCGGAAGCCGGATTTGAAGACATTTCTGTTGTCCTTCCGCATAATATTTGAGCGAAACCTCTTTTGAGCACATAAAGGGCTGGCAGATGCTCTATCTTTGGCCGATTCAAGAGATTAACCTGCTCCCCGGTCAGTTCCGTGCGCTGCAAAATGCGCCCATCTTATACCCAGTTTGTCCGCTCAGCAATTCCTGTTCTTGCATCAAGAATGCGTGCGATCTGTTTCTATCAGCACGTTATTGTTAGGCTGTCGTGGTCCATGGCGAAAACTAAATGCCCTCATGCAGAATATTTACTATCAACTTCCTGACTTCGGCCATCCATTGACGAGTAGCAAGCTTCCCAAATTGAACGACATTCCAATCTAGTGGAATCGTAATCTTTTGATTGCCCTCCAATGTTATCTCGAGTGTCTTATTTTTAAGAACCTGAACTTGATTAACAAAAGCATTCTTTGTATAACTCTGTCGTTCATAAAGGTCACAGCGATGTTTGACCTCTCTGAAAATGCCGCACATTAGTTCGATGCCTTGGTTACGAGTCAAGACATAGGCCTTTGAGTCATTCCATTGAAAGGGGAAGACTGTTTTGAAAGCCGCGAAATACGATGACAATATCTCCGTTTGCTGCGCCGTTGTCTTGCTATATAAAACGCCTCCGTTGCTTATATGAGGTTTAAGATTTTTAAAAAGATTGGTGTTCTTCACCCATTTATTTTTCTGTTCGGGAAGAAACTGAATCTTGCCATGTAAAGGTGAATCAGTGTTGGAGTCTAGCCCTTTTATTACCTGATAGACTCTATCATCATCTTGTGCAAGGCCCTTTGTTCCAGCCATTAAGTCGAGCAGGAGTC
>Ga0315282_10010916_pt1 | contig 14165 bp, 16 predicted proteins | sample YL17G07_20_MG_FD_203693 | JGI IMG/M metagenome (GOLD analysis project Ga0315282, IMG submission 203693) | Sediment microbial communities from Yellowstone Lake, YNP, Wyoming, USA - YL17G07_20 | ecosystem: Environmental > Aquatic > Freshwater > Lake > Sediment | place: USA: Wyoming | collected...
CCAGTTCCATCAGCTCGAGGGTCATTTCCAGGCTGCGGGAAAGGATGGATGCATCAATCACATTGATGACCAGCTCGGGCTGGTTTTTGAACAGCCATTGCAAGGGGATTTTCTCGTGAGGCTCGCACCCGGCAAGAGCGTAAGTTCCGGGAAGGTCAACCAGCTCAAAAACGAAAGCGCCCTCCTTGACCAGGCTCCGGGTGAGAGCCACGGTTGTCCCGGGATAGTTGCTGGCAATGGCCCGGTAGCCGGCCACCGCGTTGAAGAGCGTGCTCTTCCCGCAATTGGGCTGGCCGACCATGGCGATTACCGGCCTCTTGGACCCGGGCCTTGCCGAGTCAGTCAACCTCCACCTCCACCTTGCCGGCAATGCCCCTTCCCAAAGCCACTTCCACCCCGCGCACCTCGATCAGGACCGGCCCTCCGAAGCCCGCGCTCTGGAGCATTTTTATTTTTTCCCCGGGATAAATGCCGAGGCCCAGCAACTTTCGCCTCTGCCCAAACCCTCCCCACAGGCTTTTTATCACAACCATCTGGCCGGCTTTAACATCTCTTAAAGTCACAGCGGCCGCACCCCCTTTTTTTCAACATATTTTCGAAACCGCTTGAGCAGGACATGCTTTGGCCGGCTCCTGGCCGCGAGAAATTCCTCGAGCAACATCATCCTTTTGATGGTGTTCCGGCCCAGGCAGTGCTCGGCCCGGCAGGCGTCTTCCTCCACGGACTTCCCCCGCAGAGCCAGCACATTCCCGAAAAATCTCGCCAAAGCCTCATGCCGCGAGCAGACATCGCGCGCCAGGGCCAAGCCTTCTCCGGTCAACCGTATATAGCCGTACTTCTCCTGCGCAATCAGGCCCTTTTGGCGCAGAACCCTCAAGGCGCTCACCACCGAGGCGCCGGTCACGCCCAGGCGCGCCGAAATCTCCTTCACCCGCGCCACCTGGCTCTTCTCGGTTATCTCGCAAATCGCCTCCAGGTAATCCTCCAGGCTGGCTGACATTTTGTCCATCTGGTACCTCCCTGATTTTAGTCTAGCCTAATTTTATTAATTGTCAATAGTTTTTTTAGATTAGGCAAAATAAAGGGCGGGCCGGCGACAGCGCGGGGGGTCAATTGTCGGGCAATCGGGAGTTATGCGAGACGGGCATGCGCCGAAGCTAAAAAGGGCGAGCCGCGCATGGCTGCGGTTCAGGTTGATTTCCGGGGATGCTCCGGGTTCACTTATTTATTCTTTCCACATACTCCCCGGTTCGGGTGTCGATTTTGAGGACATCGCCGACATTGATGAAGAGCGGGACCTTGATGACTTTGCCGGTTTCCAGGGTGGCGTTTTTGGACGCTCCGGAGACGGTGTCTCCGCGCACGCCCGGCTCGGTGTATTGGACCTTGAGTTCCACGAAGTTGTCCAGCTCCACGCCAATCGGCTCGCCCTTGTAATAAAGCACGGCGACCTTGCTGTGCTCCATCATATAATCCGGGGCGTCGCCCAGGTGCTCCCTCGTGATCATGACCTGCTCGTAGCTTTTGGTGTCCATGAAATGGTATTCATCGCCCTGGAGGTAAAGATATTCCACTTCCTTCTGCTCGAGGTCCGGCTCTTCCAGCTTATCCCCGGCGCGGAAGTTGTGCTCAATGACATTGCCGTTGATCAGGTTTTTAATCCTGGTTCGAACAAAGGCGTTGCCCTTGCCGGGCTTGATGTGCTGGAACTCCACGATGATGAACGGGTCGCCGTTGAACTCGATTTTAAGGCCCTTGCGGAACTCCGCGGTATCGTACATCTATTCCTCCACTCATTCGAAAATCCGGAGCGGCTGATTGCTCCGGCTCAATACTAATACATTTTTTCCTTGATTCAAGAGCAGGTCATCCTCGATGCGGACGCCGAGTTCGCCCGGGAGATAAATTCCCGGCTCAACGGTGAAGACCATTCCCGGCTTAAGCTCGGTCTTTGACTTGTGGTTCAAGGACGGCTCCTCATGAACCGCAAGGCCGAGGCCGTGTCCCAAGCCGTGCCCGAAATATCTGCCATAGCCTTGGGCCTTGATGTAATCCCTGGCCAGGGCGTCTATTTCCCGGCAGAGCGCCCCTTCGCGGACTCCGGCGATGGCCGCCTTTTGCGCCTGGGAGACTACCTCGTAAATCTTTCTTGCCTTTTTTCCCGGCTCGGCCGCGGCAATAGTGACGGTGAGGTCCGCGGCATAGCCGTTGAAGCTGGCGCCGAAGTCGATTACTACCAGCTCTCCCTTTTGAATTTTTTTGGAGGTTGACCTGGCGTGGGGAAGCGCGGCTCTTTCACCCGAGGCCACGATGCTTTCAAAAGCGAACCATCCGGAGCCGGCCCTGCGCAACTGGAACTCGAGTTCCGCGGCCAGTTCCAGTTCGGAGATTCCGGCGCGGAATTGACCAAGCGCGCGGTTGAGCGCGGTCTCGGAGATTCTGACCGCGGTTTTCAGGTTCTGGATTTCATCCGGGCCTTTGATGGCGCGGATTTCGAGCAGGGATTTTTCCAGCGGGAAGAGCCTGGCGCCTTTCAGCTCTTTTTGAAAAGCCCGGTAAAGCGCGAAATTCATGCCTGAAGCCTCAAAGCCGAGTCTCTTCAGCCCCAGCCTTCGCGCCGAACTGGCGATGGCTTTAAACTTGTTTTTGAAGATTTGGACCTTGAAGCCCGAGACCTCCTGCCTGGCCTGCTCCTGGTAGCGGAAGTCGGAAAAGAACCAGCGCGCCTTGGGGCTATAAATGACGGTTGCTTCCGAGCCTCGGAACCCGGTGAGGTAGCAGATGTTGGGGAGGTCGGTTAGAATGAGGGCGTCGAGGCGGTTCCGGCGAATAAGCTGGTCAAGGAACTCAAACGCCCGTGTTCTGGGCAAGATTATTTGCCTCTGTTCTTTAGGTGGTCAACCAGGCCGGCTAGGCCGAGGAGATAGGAGTTTGGTCCGAAGCCGAAGACCACACCCACAGCCAGGTCGGAGAGCAGGGACTGGCGGCGGAAATCTTCGCGTTTGGCGAGGTTGGAGAGGTGGACTTCCACGAAGGGGAGCGCGACCGAGGACAGGGCGTCTCGGAGCGCGATGGAGGTGTGGGTATAGGCCGCGGCGTTGAGCAGGATTCCGTCAAAATGTTTTTTGGCCTGCTGCACCTTTTCCACCAGCTCGGCCTCGGAATTGGACTGGAAAAAATCCAGGCTGACTTTAAGCTCTTTGGCCAGAGTTGAGAGCTTCTTTTCAATCTGGGCCAGGGTGAGTTTTCCGTAATGGGCTTTTTCGCGCGAGCCGAGCAGGTTGAGATTCGGCCCGTTGAGCACGAGGATTTTCATGGACGCTCCGGTTAAAGCTCGGCCTTAAGTCTGGGGATGTTGATTCGCATGAGGTATCGCGCTTTGCCGAAGTTGCCGTCCGGGGCCAGGATCAGGCACATGAAATATTCCGGGTTGACGGCCCGGAGCAGGACCAGGTATTTGTCGGAGACTATGGACAGTTCGGCGACCTCACCGGAGCCGATGGCCGAGGACGCGCGCTTGATTTCCGCGAGCACATTGGAATACTCGATGCCCAGGTTTTCCAGCTCCAGCTCCACGCCTTCCTTCTTATACATGCTTAAAGGAATGCCGTCGCGCCCCATGATGACCGAGGCCAAAGCCCCGTAGACGCGCTCCACCACATCCCTAGCCACCTCTTCAAATATCATTCGCCCTTCTCCTTTCTGACCCGCTCCAGGATTGCCTTCAGCCTGCGGACTTTTTCCTGCCTGGAATCAGCATCCGCGCTTTTAACAAGCCGGCTCTCCATTTCCAAGAGCCGCATCCTGGCTTTAGCGTTTTCCGGATGGCCGGCCAGAACTTCTTTTAGTATCGCGACCGCCCGGCCGATGTCCCCCTGCTGGAAATAGAGTTCCGCCAGGGTCGGACTGGCAAGCTCATCTTTTTCCGGCACGATTTTAAATTGCCGTTTTTGAGAGATTTGTCAAATAACAAAACGGGCAGGAGTTAGTCTCCTGCCCTTTTTGCTCAAGTTTTATTCAGATTGCTCATGGGGTTCCAGAAGCAATCCGCTCCTTTCTCCATCCAATGCTCCCGCACATACCAGCCGGAGTTGGAAGCGACTCTCGGGTTTCCTTAACCACTCGTGCAAGTTATGACCACATTGTTGTAGGTTGTCTGTTTGCCCTCATTTCCACTCGGGTCCTTATAGTATATGGTTATGTAAATTGAGCCCGAATTCGGTATAGGTTTTCCGAGAGTACTGACCAGTCTGTAAAACAATACCGCATCGAACATATTATAGTTTACGGTCAGCGTTTCCTCGCTGGTAGGCGTGGGTTCAACCGTCCAGGGGCCGCAATCTGTGTCGTAGTCTAAATTATAGAGGTCGCTGGATATATGGAGTTTGTCCACGACATAGTAAGGGGGCGCCTCGGACAGGTTCGGATTGACTTTAAAAATGAAATCGAAATCCCCGACCTTTGGGTCTATCGCCTGGATGGTCCCTGCGCCGAGAACCGATGCGCCCATCAGCGCCGTGCAGTTCACCGCGGTTACGCTCGCGGAGTACTCGTGGGTTTGTCCGGAAAAGACAATTAAGCCGGTCTTTTCGACATCTTGATTTCCCGGCTCGGAAAAATCGCCGCAAGCCATCGCCATCAGCGCGGCAACCGCAGTCATTGCCATCAGAACAGCGTTCCACCTGATTTTCTTCCAGCTTTTCATTATGGCTCCTCCTTTGAAAATCATTTATGAATCCTTCTATTTTATGACCCTTGGGGTCAAGAAGATCAACATTTCGTTCCGGGCCTTCTCGGTGTACTTGTCCTGGAAGAGTTTTCCCAGCCAGGGAATCTTGCTCAAGAAAGGCGTCTGGTTGATGGTTTCCGTGTCCTTGGTGGTGTAGATTCCGCCAATGACCATGGTCTCGCCATCCTTGAGAATGACCTGGGTCTCCGCTTCCTTTTTGTCAATGGCCGGGGCGCCGCCGCTGACCACCTTCAGGTCAGGGGTGTTATTGCTGGCCTTGACCTCAAGCACCACGGTGCCGTCCGGAGAAATATGAGGGGTAACTTCCAGCCGCAGAGCTGCTTCCACGAACAGCCATTGGGTGGCTCCGCCTCCTCCCTGGGCCAGGTTGGTCGCGGGCGGGTAAGGAATGGTCACGCCTTGGGTGATGGTTGCGCGCTGGTTGTCCATGGTCATAATCCTGGGGCTGGAGATGATCTTGGCCTTGTTCTCGGCTTCCAGGCTCTTGAGCAAAAGGTCCAGGCTCAAGGCGCCGGTGAGAGAGCCGAAGGTGAAGCCCACTGCGCCTCCTTGCGCGCCAGCGGTGTTAAGCACGGTGGCGGAAAGCGGGTCAAGCTGTCCGCCCAGGACCGCGCCTCCCATCTGGATGGTGTTCGGGAAATTGAGGCCGGTGCCGTTTCCCCAAGCCGGGCCGGAGTTATAGTTGAATCCCCAGTTCACGCCCATCTCGCGCGAGACCGAGGTGCTGGCTTCCACAATCCTGGCCTCAATCAGCACCTGGGGCGTTCTGGTATCGAGCGAGGAAATCATCACCTGGATGTCCTGGATTCTTTCCGGGATGTCCTTGATGATGAGGGAGTTGGTCCTGCGGTCCATATCCACGGTTCCGCGCTCGCTCAACACCGCCTTGATCTGGGGGGCGATTTCAGCGGCCTTGGCGAAATTGAGCGGGATGATCCGGGTCTGCAGCGGCCTCAAGTTCTGGCGCTGCTGGATGTTCTTGATGGCGTCTTCCTGCTCCTTCTGGATTGCCCGAATCGGCGCCACTCTAACCACGCTGCCGTATTGGACCATTCCCAGTCCCTTGGTTTCCAGGATCAGGTCCAGGGCCTGGTCCCAGGGAACATTGTCAAGTTTGAGCGTCAGCTTGCCGCGGACATCATCCGAGGTGATGATGTTCAAGCCCGAGACCTCGGCAATGGCTCTTAAGGCATCCAGGATGTCAAGGTTCTTGGCATCGATCTTGATGGGGGCGCCGGTGTAAATTTTGGTTCCGGTCATGGTTTCAATCTTGACCGCCTTGGCGCCTGACACAGGCGGGGCCGCCATCGGCGACACGCCCGGCATGCTCGGCGGAGCGGTTATTTCCTCGGTTCCTGCCGGAGCAGGTCCCGCGGGGGTGGGCGCAACGGATACGGCGCCGGGATTGGCGAAGACCAGTTCAATCTTGGCGCCGTCCTGCTTGAGCTCGGGCGCCACCCAGGTGTTGAGGTTAACCACGACATTGACTTCCCCGGGCTGGGACTGGAAGCTGCCGATCAGGTTGATGGCAGTTGTGAATTCCGTGGTGTCAAGGCTGCGTTCCAGTTCCGGAGGTATCTTGGTATTTTTGAGTACAAGCGAGAAGACCAGGTCTTCCGGGTTTTCCCGCTTCTCGAATGTCACCGGCGCGCTGGTTTTAATCACCACGGTGGAATTCTGGGCGGTGTATTTAAAGTCAACCGCATTCAGTTTGGCAAGATTGGCCTCTCCCGGCCCTGCCAGGGGACCCGCAGGGGCCGCCACCGGACCTGCCGGTGTGGGCAGCTCGGGTCCTGCGGGAGGAGCTTCGACAATGGGCGCGGCCAGAACCGGGGCGCTAGGCCCGGTGACATTTATCTCCTGGCTCACGGTGACGACCAGCCGCTCTCCCTGCCGGGCGATATTATAGGACGGCAGTTTGGCGCCTGCGCTGTCAAAGACCAGGCGCACCTTGTCCGGGTGCTGCGCAATCCTGACCTTGGCAATTCCCTGGCTGTTGACCATGACCCGGGCGCCCGGGTACATTAGTCTGGTTTTCCACAGGTCCAGCACCAGCCGGGCGGGATTTTTCATTTCAAAGGATTTGAAGTCTCCGGGGGCCCCGTCCATCACCAGTTGGATGGCGGTCTGGTCTTTCTGCTCGGCGAGAGCCACATCCAGGAGCTTGGTTGCGGTTTTGCCGGCAGGAGCGGTTGCCACGGTGGAGCCTGCGGCGCCGGTCATCTCCACGGTGCTGGCGGTAGCCGCACCCGTAGCGCTGACCAGGATTTCGGGCGTGGGCTGGAGCGGTGTTGGCTCAACCGGCGCGGCTGTGGGGCCTGCGCTCTTCTCCACGATCAGCTGTCCGCCGGAGCCGGGATAGAGGTCTGAAGCCGGAGCTTCTGCGGCCTGTTCCGCGGGCTTGAGGATGATGACCAGCCGGTTTTGCTCCGGCGCCAGGTCGTAGGCCATCATCTTGTCCAGACCGATGGTGACCCGGAGGGTTTCGGTCTTGTTTTCCGTGGTCTTGCCGACCGTGACCTGGTTGATGATGCCGTTGCCCACAACGATGGTGGGCGGGACATTTTTGCCCATTTTGGTGTCCGCAAAGTCCACAATAATCCTGACCGGGTCCACCAGCCGGTTGATCATGGGCTGCTGGCCCGGATTATTGGTGGTGAGGGCCACCTGGAAAAAATCTCCCACTTTTTCGACCTTGACCTCCTCCAGCTGATTCCTCTTCTTGAAAGCGCCTACGGAAAATACCAGCGTGAGCGCCACCAGGGAGATCCAGAACCTCGCAATCACCTTTGAGCTTTTCGCTTTCCGCATAGTCATTGCTCCCCTCCTTATTCTTGCGTCATTGCTCGGATTATCCATTTTAGCTGCTCGCCCCCTTATTTTTTATGAATGGGAATATTGGTGCTGACCGCTTCCATCTTCAAGAATTTTTCCACAACCCTTATTTTTTGCGGGTCCACGGGGTCAAGATACTGTTCCTCAATCACGATGCCGTCCGGGAGAATCTGCTTCACCCGTCCGCGGTTGACTCCCATTTCATCTCCCACCTTGACGAACCAGTCCGAGCCGTCGGGAATTAACACATGGGCCACATCCCTGCCTGCGCCCACGATGATGCCGTCAATATACATCTGGTCAAGGTTATAGGTGATGAGGGGATTTACGGTCTCACTTGGCTGGACCTCGTAGGTTTTAAACGGGTCGCGCTTGCCCGTGGGGTCATAGCTCCAGCCCAGCTTTTTCTCCTTGCCCGCGGTTTCTTCCTCGGGCTGCGCGGCCGCAGGCGCTGGCTTGGTCTCCGGCGGCTTGGCGGTTTCCGGCCCGGAGGCTATCTGGGCGCCCTTGCACCCGGCCAGCCAAACCAAGCCCAGGCAGATTCCCGCTCCTGCCCAAAGCTTCAAAGTTAGCGCCAACTTATTCTTCATTTTTCGTCCTCTCTTCGCTAAACTTTTTCTTTCCCGCCATGCCCATGGCTCCCTACTTGGTTTGCGCCCCGGGCTGGGCCGGAGGCGTTTCCTTGAACCGATAGGCGGTGAGGGTGCAGGTTATTTCCAGCCCGCCTTCCTTGGCCCGCTTCAGGGACAGGTCCGAGATGTTGACAATACGCTCCATCCGCGCCAGCTCGTTGAAGAAGATCATAAGGGGGAAGAAATTGGCTTTCATTTTCATGGCTACCGGCACTTCGATATAGAGCGACTGGGCAATATCATTCTGCCTTTCAAAAGTTGAAATCTCGATGCCGTTGGTCTTGGCCTTGACCGTGATATCCTTGAGCAACTCGTTGACCTGGGAGCTGGACGGCAGCTTGGTCATAGCCTTGTCCAGCTCTTTCTTGAGGATGGCGTTCTGGCGTTCGAACTTGGGCAAGTCCTTGGCAATGGTCTCCAGGTCCGTGATCTGCTTTTCCAGGCCGGCGATGTCGTTGTTGAGCTGGGTGATCTGGGCCTTGTAGGTCCGGTCCAGGGTCAGGAAATACAGCAGCAGGATGAGCACGGCCACCGCGGCCACGGCCAGAGCCTTCTGCCACCATGGGAGCTTGATTATTTTTTCCGCCTTGAAACTGTCAGCAAGCGCCATTGCAATCCTCCTTATCCTGCCCCGGGCTGCACTTGAGGCGCGCCCTTGATTTGGACGCTCATTTCATATTTATAGTAAGGAACATTGATTTCCACGGTAGCCTTCTGCCGCTCCACCCGCTTGAGCGAGATGACGCTGAAATAATTGGTTTTCTTATCCATGTTGGACATGAAATTGCTGATCTGGTCCTTCTCCAGGGCGCCGCCCTTGAGCTCCCAGAATCCCTTGGACATGTCCTTGGCCGTCGGGGTCTTCAATTCATCGACCCAGACTTCCTTGGGTATGGCCTCGCTCATCTGGTCCAGAACCTGGAGGTACCAGTCCCTGCCGTTTTCCAGGCCGGCAATCACGCCGATTTTCTGGGTGAGGTTTTCGTTGTCCTTTTTGAACTGCTCGACTTTTTTCTGCACCTCCTGGAGGTCCTTCAGCCTTTGCTGTTTTTGGGCCACGGTGTTGTTGAGGTGGCTGATCTCCTTTTTGCGCATGTAAGCCACATAGAAGACTCCCACCACCACCACGAGCAGGGCCACCACCGCAAGCACGAGCTGGTTTTGGATGGTCGTTCGTTTTCTGGCTTCCTTGACCGGTAATAGGTTTATCTTGATCATCTATCTCCCGCCCTCCTTAAAGCTAGTCCGATCACAACCGCGGCCTGGGGACCGATTTCCTCAAGATAGGCCGGGTCAAAGTGCTTGGGATTGCGCTCGATATTCTTGAAGGGGTCCAGGATTTCCACCGGCAGGTTCTGGTTCTTGCCGATGGCCTCGGCCAGGCCCGAAATCCGGCAGCTGCCTCCGCAGAGCCAGAGCTTGGTCAACTGCGCGTCCGCGGGCGCGGCCGCAGAGTAGAAGTCCAGGCTGCGCGCGATCTCTCCCGCGATCTGCTCGCTCACCTCGCGGATGACCATATCCACTTCCTTGCGCATCACCTCTTCGGTGTCGGCCTTGCCGCTGCCGCCCTTTTTCAGAAGCTCCGCGTCCTCGTAGCTCACGCTCAACTGCTTCTGGATTTCCTCGGTGTAGAGGTTGCCGCCCATGGAGATGTCGCGGCTGAACACATAATTGCCCCCGCGAATCACCACGATGTTGATCAGCGCGGCGCCCACATTGATCAGGGCCACCACCTCGTTCTCCATGATGGGATAATTGATTTCATACATATTGAGGAGCGAGAAGGCGTCCACATCAACCACCACGCCGCTCAGGCCCGACTCGGTCAGGACCGAGGCGTAGTCATTGATGATCTCCTTCTTGGCCGCGACCAGGAGCACCTCCATGTTGCCTTCGGCGTCGCCCGGATTGAGAATCTGGAAATCCAGGTTGACATCTGAAATCTCAAACGGGATGTACTGCGCCGCCTCCCACTGAATCTGCTCCTCCAACTGCTCCTCGGTCATGGCCGGCATGGTTATCTTCCGGATCATCACCGACTGGCCGCTCACGCTCGCCACCACATCCTTGGTCTTGACCTTGCGCTCTTTTAAAAGCGTGCTGATGGCGTCCACGATGGCGCTCGTGTTCATGATCGCCCCGTCAACGATGACCTCCGGAGGAATGGAGGCCATGCCGAAATTCATCAGCTGGTATCCCTTTTTGGTCTCCTTCAGCTCCGCAACCTTAATGGTGCTTGACCCGATATCCAGGCCGATGGCCGGCTTTTTCCCTCCGAAAACACCCATTTAGTCTTCTCCTTTTTGGGGATTATCTTCCCCCATATCCCTTATTTTTATTGACGCTCTGTTGCCTGCCATGGATTCAACCTTTCTTCCCTTTTTTCCGGTTCAGCCCCGTTGCCGGGCTTTGACAATTCTCGCCTGCCGGGCCAGGTCCTCATCATTTTTAAAAACCTTGTCCTTTTCCGTCAGCTTGAATCCCAGGGCCAGAATAATCTTGCGCTTGGTGTCCATCCTGCAGTCCATACCTTTTTCAACCCGGTCAATAGTCAAGGCGCTTACTCCAGCCTTGCGGGCCAGTTCGGCCTTGCTCATCAGGAGCGACTCCCGAATAGCGCGGACATTGTTTTTCGCCATTAGTTCCTACCCCGCTTTGTAAAAGTTTCTTCCCTTGCTTTTTCTGCCGCTTTCCCTTGCAATTATATTATGCTAAACTTTGGCCTCATTTGTCAAGCTTTTTCTTCAATTGCACTATATTTTATGTAATTTTATTAAAATTTAACACAAATGTTGTGTAAGATTTTATAAGACCACTAAATATAGTGTTAGCTTGGCATCAGAGGCGGGAGGGGGATTTTCGGCAAAATCAGCCTTTTTCAGCCCCAAGTTGAGAAATTGCGGAGGCCTAGGGCTGGGAGACCGAGGTCTTGGCTCCGATTACGGTCTCCCGTCCGAAGCTGGTTTTGGCTTTGACCCTGAATTCCACGGGTCCGGTGAATCCCTGGGGCAGGTTCCAGCTAACCTGTCCCTGCTGACTCAAAATTGCCCCCGGGGGTGCGCTTACCAGTTCGTAGCTGATGGGCCCTGCTTCCGGGTCTCTGGCCCGGAACTGGAAATAGACCACGCCGTTCTCCAGCCAGATTTTAGAACCGGGCAGTTCTTGCGGGAGCCTGGCCATGATTTTGACCGGGAGGGCCTGGAAAAAACTCCGGGGATATAGGGGTTCGGGGGAAAGCTCCACGGAGACCATATCTCCGGGCTTAAGCTCGTGCTCCGGTCCGGGAAGTTCGGCCAGGTCAAAGTTCTTGACTTCCTGGTCATTGAGGTACCAGCGGTAATGCATTTTGACGCCGGCGCAATTCTGGCATTCGTATTGGGCCGCGAGCGTATCATCCTTGTTGGGCATCATGGGGGCGATGAAAATTTTTAAGAACTGGAACTCGGCTTCCCCCACTTTAAGCTTGTCAGAGCGGAGAACGCTCTTCAGGTTTTCGCAGCAGGCAGCCGTGACTTCCACCTCGATTTCCGCTCCGGCCCTGACCTCGGACCCGGGCAAGGTGTCCGTGGTGTAATCCTTGAGCAGCTCCCCGTCCCGGTACCATTTGCAGGATAAATATACCTTTTGATTGGGCTTGAGTGTCGCATAGTCCGGCACAGCCTTAAGCTCTTTTCCTGAAACGGCTGTTCCCGGCTCAAAGCGGATGCTGTGAATCACTGGCGGCTCTTGCCCCTGCTCGGGCGCCTGCTTTTTGCAGCTCATGGCTCCTAAAAGAACCGCGCTCAACCCGACCATTGCCCAAATTTTCAGACTCTTCAATGCCCTCCTCCTAATGCTTGAATTGATATTCCTTCCAGAAAAACAGGGTTGCCAACAGAAGCAGAACCGCGGCCACCGGGCCGTTGAGAAGAATGCCCCAGGGATGGTCTGCGGTGTTGCCGAAAAATTTCATCAAGCCGGGCGCGATGATGAACGAGGCTGCCCAGGCCAGCTTGGTAATCAGCCCTTCGGCGCCCATATACATGGACTCGCGGCGGAACCCGGTCAGCTTCTCGTCGTAGTCAATGACATCCGAGATCATGGGCCTTTGCAGAACCAGGACTGCGGACACCGGAGGGGCCACGATGAAATAAAGCACAAAGCCGAAAATCTTGGGATGGATTCCCGGCACCAGCTTCGCAATCACGAACAGGGGCGAGGCCAGGGCAAACCAGAACATGGCAATGACAAAGGTCTTCTTCTTGCCAATCTTATCGGCGACCCAGATGCAGAGCGGGAAGAAAAGCCCGGCCACCACCAGCAAAGTGAGCAGAAGCAGAGATGACAATTCCTCGTTCACGCCCATGACCTGGGTGCCGAAGAAGGGGGTGATCATAATCAAGAGGCTGCTGCAAAGGATGAATGCCGCAATGATGACGATATAGGGGATGAAGGTCGGGTTCTTGAAAACTTCAACCACGGACTTGATTATGCCGAAGGGCACTTCCTTCCGGGCGTCGTGCGGTGTCTCCTTGACCCGGGCCACCAGCAGCGCATACATAACTATGGTGAGCACAGCCACGAACACAGCCACCACCTTGTATCCGTCCACCGGCACGGCCCCCAGGAAGTATTTATGGACGATGAAGTAGGACGCTGCGAATCCGGGCAAACCCGCGGCCAGGACCCTGCCGATGATTTCCGCGTATCCCATGAGCGCACTCAAGTTGATGCGCTCCTTGAGATAGGGAGTTATCTCCGGCATCAGCCCCAGGTAGGGATTGACCACCAGCGGATACATAAATCCGAAGGCGACAAGGAAAAAGCCAATGACCACCGTATTGGTCATGCTGATTCCCTGAACCGGCGGGAACCAGACCAGAATCAATGCCAGGCACAAAAAGGGCGTGCCGAAAAATATGAACGGCCGGCGCCTGCCCCAGCTGCTTTTCGTCCGGTCGCTCCACCAGCCCACCAGCGGGTCGCCGATGGCGTTGCAGACATAGCGCAAGGAGTTGAGTATGCCGGCGGTGAACACCGGGATGTAAATCGGCAGGTTCCGCTCATCCCTGGGAGGGGCCAGGAAAAAGATGAGCCAGCTGTCGAGCAAAACAACGCTCAAAGCCGCAGGGAGGTTGCCGCCCGCGTAAATGAGCTTCTGCCCGAGCGATAAGGCCTTGCCCTCCAGCCGCTCCTCTTGCTGCTTTAGCTCCTCCACCAGCTTCTTGCCGTTTTTTTCCTCGCCCAAGGTCTACTCCTCTTCCTAATATCGACCTAATCCTATTGCCAATCCCGAAGCCCTATAACTTCAGCTCCCGAATCGCAGCCGCGGTTTCCTCCGGCAAAGCCGTGTTGATGAAAATGCCGGAGCCAATCTCGAACCCGGCCATCATGGTCAGCCTGGGGATGATGCGAAGATGCCAGTGGAAATAGTCCTTGCGCTCATCTCCCACCGGCGCGGAATGCACCACGACATTATAGTCCGGGTTGCCGAGCAGCTTGAAAATTTTACCGAGCTGCCGCTTCAGGCACCGGCCCAGCTCCTTGGCCAGGTCGATTTCCATCAGGCCGAAGCTGGCCACATGCCTCTTGGGCAGGACCCAAGTCTCAAACGGGCTGCGGCCCGCGAACGGATGCACCACCAGGAAATCCTTGCTGTCCTCCAGCACCCGCTTCCCGGCTTTGAGCTCCGCTTCCATGATGTCGCAGTAAACGCAGCTGCCGTGGTCGTCATAATAGCGGGTGGCGGCCGCGAGTTTGCGGCGCAGGCTCTGCGGCACGATGGAGGTCGCCACAATCTGCCAGTGCGGGTGCGCGAGTGAGGTGCCCGCGCCCTCCCCGTGGTTCTTGAACACAATCACCACCTTGACATTCGGCTCCCCGCTCAAGACCAGATACCGCTCGCGCAGGGCAACCAGCACCTCCTCGGCCTGCTTGTCGTCAAAGTCGTGGAAATAAGCATTGTGCTT
>Ga0315282_10010917_pt1 | contig 14164 bp, 11 predicted proteins | sample YL17G07_20_MG_FD_203693 | JGI IMG/M metagenome (GOLD analysis project Ga0315282, IMG submission 203693) | Sediment microbial communities from Yellowstone Lake, YNP, Wyoming, USA - YL17G07_20 | ecosystem: Environmental > Aquatic > Freshwater > Lake > Sediment | place: USA: Wyoming | collected...
ACTCGAGGATTCGAAGAGGCGAGCCTTGATCGAGACGAGCCGAAAGATTCCTCTAGGGACGAAGCCGCATTCTGCGCATGCGGCTTCGTCCCCCTTCCAGTCTGGCGAGCCGGGAGCGGCCTCAAGGAGGCTGTCTCACAACCGGTGCTGTAGCGGCGGCGTCCTCGCCGCCGAGGTTTTGCTTTCAACGGGTTCGGCGATGAGACATCGCCGCTACAGTTGTAAACGCGACGTTTTGAGACAGACTCCAAGGGTCTGCGATGAACGGTCCGACCAAAAAAGTCGGACCGCCCTTGACCCCCCTCCCGGCTCGCAGGGGCCGTGGTGTCCCTTGACAAAGCCGACGCCGTTATAGACGCCGCTACAGAAGAGATGCCGCCAGGATGCCGGGGCTACCTCCCGAACCCGAAATTCAAAATCGCAAGTGCAAAATCGCAAATCGAGAGTCGAATACCGAAAACCGAAAAGCGAAAATCGCAAAACCAAGGCTCGTAGCTCGACGCCAACGTGATGCCGGTCGTGGCTTCCGAACCCGAAATTCGGAATCGAAAATCGAAAATCCAAAATCGGAATTCGAAATTGGAAAATGGGAATCGGAAACTCGAAAGCAGCAGATCCAAAATTGGCAATCATCAATCTGCAATCTTCAATTCCCCCAACCCCCAACCCCTGTCCCCCGGCCACGGCCGACTTTATGACCCCCAGGGGTTGTGGTCCAGAGTGGAGAGACCCACAAAGGGCGGCATAGCCCTGCCAGGCTCCTAACCCCTTAAAAAAATTGAAAAAAACCCTTGACAAGGCACTAGCAGGGGCCTATATTTCGTGGAGAAAAGTGGTAGAAAGTAGACGAAAGTAGTAGCAAGTGCGATTCCCAAGAAGATTTTGGGTCGCGAGACGGGTTGAGACGAGTTCCAGAGATGCTACGCGGTAACTACCCAGCGACGGTGGATGGCAAGGGCCGGTTGAAGATCCCGACGGCGTTCAAGACGCATGTGGAGGAGAAGTTCGGCCCCGAGTTTTACCTGACCAGTCTCGACGGCCAATCGCTTCGTATCTATCCCTTTTCCGTGTGGCGAGAGATTGAGGAGAAGCTCGCGGCGCTGCCCTCCTTGAACAAAGCGAAGAAGAAATTCCTGGACCGCGCCAACTACTGGGGCCAGACCGGCCGCATGGATGCGCAGGGGAGAATTCTGATTCCCGCGCTGCTGCGCGAGTCTGCGGCGACGAAGGGCGAGGTGGCGGTGATTGGCTACCTGAACTATCTCGACGTCTGGAATATGGAACGTTTCCGCGAGCAGATGGAGAAGAACCCGTTCACCGACGAGGACCAACAGACCCTGAGCGATTTAGGAATCTAGCGATTTTGGATTTGCGATTTTGGATTTTCGATTTGGGTTCAGCAATTTCAGGTTTGGGAATGGGAAACGGTGGCCGATGACGAAGCAGTCGAGAATCACGAACCCCGAACCTGCCTGCGCAGGCAGGTCCCGAACCCTGAGCCCCGAGCAGTGCATCGCCCGGTACTCCTCAAGGAAGCGTTGGACTTTTTGAATGTTCGGCCTGACGGCATCTACATCGACGCGACGCTGGGAGGCGGGGGACACGCCGAAGCGATTCTCAAGGTCTTGCAGCCGGGGCAGGGAAAGCTCCTGGGCATCGACTGCGACCCGGCCGCGCTGGCGGTGGCGCGCGAGCGCCTACAGGGTTTCGGAGAGAAGCTGATTGTGCTGGAAGGAAATTTTGCCGAGATCGATACGCTGCACGCCGCGAGCGGGCTCGGGCCCGCCGACGGCCTGCTGGCCGATCTCGGCCTGAGCTCGCTGCAACTGGAAGATGCTTCGCGCGGGTTCAGTTTCAGTTTGCCAGGCCCGCTCGACATGCGCATGGCTCCCGCGGCAACAACAACTGCTGAAGCGATTGTGAATCAAGCTCCTGAGCGGGACCTGGCTAATCTTATTTACCAGTTAGGAGAAGAGCGCCACTCGCGCCGCATAGCGCGAGCTATTGTGAAGGCCCGCCCGATTCGAAAAACCACCGAACTGGCGCAGGTGGTGACGCGATCCATCCCCTCCCGGGCGGGCCTCCACCAAATTCATCCGGCAACGCGTACCTTCCTGGCGTTGCGTCTGGCTGTGAACCGCGAGCTTGAGAACCTGGAAGGGTTTCTGGCGAAGGCGCTGGCCGTGCTTACTCCGGGAGGGCGGCTGGTGGTGGTGAGCTTTCATTCGCTGGAAGACCGGCTGGTGAAACACGCCTTCCAGGCCTGGCAGCGGGAAGACAAGGTTCGGATTCTGACGCGCAAGGTCGTTCGCCCCGGCGAAGAGGAAAGGCGCGCGAATCCACGGTCGCGCAGCGCCAAGTTGCGCGCGGCTGAAAAGCAGGGGTTAGGGATTGGGGATTAGGGGTTAGGGAGAAGCCAGAACCCAGCCCCCAAAGATATGGCCACAGTTGCCGTAGCACTCCCGAGAACGAGACGGCGTCCGCGCAGCCAGCCGGCCGGGGGACGGGCGGGCTTCACGGACATCTATTTCGTCAAGCGCATCGACAACTCTCGTTTGCACCGCGAAGTTGACCGGGAGAAACGCCGTGAATGTTTCTGTCTGCTGGGACTGGGCGTTCTGGTTTTTCTTTTTGGCCTGCATGTCGCCTGGCAGAGTTTCCAGTGCGTGCGGGACGGTTATCAGATTGAAGCGGTCAAGGCCCAGCGCGCGGATTTGGAAGAGTGGAATCACCACCTCCGTCTGGAGCAGGCCTCGCTGGCTGACCCGCAACGCATCGACAACCTGGCGCGGCGGGAACTGGGCCTCGCCTCGCCTGCCCCGCAGCAGGTGATTCGCGTGGGCGATGCCGCGGACGACACCGGCGAGGTGGGCAGTCCGGAGTTAGCGCGCAACCTGCCCGCCCTGGGAGAAATTCCTCGCGAGCCTTAGATGCCTCCACGTAAGCCGCCAGCTCGGTCGGCCGCCAGCCCCCGTTCCCGGGCGCTCGACCGGAGCCTGCTGCTCGGCGGATTCCTGGCCGTCTGGATGCTGTGCCTGGTCGGGCGTCTCTACCATCTCCAAATCATCCAGTATGTCGAGCTGCTGACTCGCGCCGAACGGCAGCAGCAGCGCACCCTGGAGGTGGCGCCCAAGCGCGGGATTGTTTACGACCGCCAGATGCATCCCCTGGCGATGAGTCTGGTGGTGGATTCGATCTTCGCGGTGCCCGCGGAAATTCCCAATCCGGAAATGGCGGCGGACCTTGTGGCGCCCATCCTGGGGATGGAGAGAGGCGATCTCCTGGGACGGTTCAAGGCCTTTCGCTCGTTCTGCTGGGTGAAGAGGAAAGTCTCTTCCGCAGAAGCGGCGCGCCTGCGGGACGTGAACCTGACAGGCATTTATTTCCAGAAGGAGATGAAGCGGTTCTATCCCAAGGGCGAACTCGCGGCGCAGTTGCTGGGCTATGTGGGCTTGGACGACAGCGGCCTGGCCGGGCTGGAATACCGGATGAACGATACGATCAAAGGGACCCCCGGCCGCGTGCTGATCGCCGCCGACGCTCGCCGCCAGTCGTTTCGTTCGACCGAGCGCGAAGGGCGGCCGGGCAAGAACGTCGTCCTGACCCTGGACGAGAACATCCAGTACATCGCCGAGAAAGCGCTGGCCGCAGCGGCGGCGCGCTGGGGCATGGCCAGTGGCACGGTGGTGGTGCAGAACCCGCAGACAGGCGAAATCCTCGCTATGGCCAGCCAACCGACGTTCAACCCCAACGAGTTTGGCAAAAGCAAGCCGGAAGCCCGCGTGAACCGGGCCGTGGCTTGGGTCTATGAGCCGGGTTCGACTTTCAAAATCGTCACCGTCTCCGCCGCCCTGGAAGAGAAGCTCGCTTCCCCCGAAGAAGTCATCGACTGCCAGCAGGGCAGCATTGTGCTGGCGGGCCACGTGATTCACGACCATAAGCCCTTTGGCGCGCTGACCGTGGAGCGCGTGGTCGCGGACTCCAGCGATGTGGGGACGATCAAGCTGGGGCTGCGGCTGGGCGAGGAGCGCCTTTATCGCTACGTGCGCTCCTTCGGCTTCGGGGCGGAGGCTGGGGTGGAATTGCCGGCAGAAGAACGCGGGTTGATCAAGCCACCCGCGCGCTGGTCCGGCATCTCGATCGGCGAGATTTCCATGGGGCAGGAAGTGGGCGTGACGGCGCTCCAGCTCACGAGCGCCTACTCCGCCCTTGCCAACGGCGGCATTCTCTTCCAGCCGCGGATCGTCCGTGACGTGTTTCTGGGTGATACCCATGACGCGTTGCCGCCGGCCGCCGGGCGTCGGGTGGTGAGCCAGCAGACCGCTGAGCTGATGAAGGAGATGCTAGCCGAGGTGGTCGAAAGCGGCACGGGCGTGCCCGCCCGTCCCGCGGGATACTCGGCGGCTGGCAAGACCGGGACCGCGCAGAAGATCGACGCTTCCGGAACTTATTCCAAATTGCACTACATAGCTTCCTTTGCGGGTTTTGCCCCCGTGCGACGACCGGCGATAACCATTCTGGTGATTATCGATTCACCGGTGGGGGCGATTTACGGTGGAGAGGTGGCAGCCCCAGTGTTCAGGTCCATCGCAGAGCAGACGCTGGGTTATCTCAACGTGCCGCAAGACAATCCTTCCCGGTGGCCTCAGGTTGCTACGTCCGCGCCCGCTGGGTCTCCTCGCCAGCAACGAGAGGATCAGGCGGGATTCCTTCCTTCGGAACCTGAACCGCTTGGGGTTGCCACCCCACCCGTTCAACCCGTTTCCTTTTCGCCAGTCCCAGCTCCGCTGCCTGGGGGCATGATGGTTCTGGACGACGGTCCGATGCTGGTCGTTCCCGATTTCTCGGGCTTGGCCTTGCGCCGCGTGGCGGAAGAGTGTCAAGAGCTGGGGCTGGAACTTACGATGAGTGGTTCCGGCCTGGCCATGGCGCAAGTGCCCCCGGCGAGAGCGCAGGTTCCGTCGGGGTCGCGCGTCTGGGTTCGATTCGCGCGGTGAAATGGGCCTGGGGTTTGGAGTTGGGGTCCGGGGTTCGCGGGGCGACTGGGTGGCTGACTCCGAATTCCGAAGCCCGAGCCCCGACATCTCAAGTGCTATAATGCGAGTGGGCGATGAAGTTAGGCGAACTCCTCGAGGGAGTGCCAAGCCTGGAAATCGGCGCGGACGCTGCTCGCAACGTTACGTCCCTGGCCTATGACTCCCGGCGGGTTGAGCCGGGAACCCTCTTCTTTGCCATCCAAGGTGAGAAAGCCGACGGGCACAACTACATTCCTCAAGCCCTGGATCGCGGCGCCGTTGCCATTGTGAGCGAACGCCCAGCGCCCGCCGAGCTTACCGCGCGCTGGGTTCAGGTGGCCAAAATCCGCCGGGCCCTCTCGGAGGCGGCTCGGGTCTTCTACGGACACCCGGATGCACGCCTGCAGCTTGTGGGCATCACGGGCACGAACGGCAAGACGACGACGGCTTTCCTCCTGGAGAGTGTTTTCCGCGCCAGCGGCGTTCTCGCTGGGCTCTTTGGCACCATTGAATACCGCCTGGGCGGGCGAACGCTTTCGGCGCTGAACACCACGCCTGAATCGCTGGACCTGCTCGCCTATTTCGCGGAGTTGGTAAAGGCAGGGGGAAGCGCAGCCGTACTGGAAGCATCCTCGCACGCCTTGGCGCAGGAACGGCTCTGGGGGTTCCACTTCGCCGCCGCCCTCTTCACCAACCTCACCCGCGATCATCTGGATTACCACAAAGACTTCGAGAACTACTTTGCCGCCAAGCGTCGGCTCTTCGAGGGGCTGGGAACCTCTCCTCCGGAGTTGGCAGTCATCAATGCCGATGACCCTTGGGCCGCGCGGCTGCTGGAAGTGCCCAATCCTCGTCGCATCACCTACGGCTTCAACTCCGGCGCTCAGGTCAAGGTGAAGCAGTTCCAGCAGAATCTCTCCGGCCTGCGTGCCACCTTGGAGACGCCTGAGGGCTGCTTCGACGTGGAATCGTCGCTGGTAGGGCGGGCGAACCTGTCGAATATCCTGGCCGCCACGGCGACGGCACTTGGTCTGGGTATTGCCCGGGAGAAAATTCAGGAAGGCATTGCCGGCTTGGCAGCCGTGCCGGGGCGCTTCGAACGCATCGACGAGGGCCAACCCTTCCTGGTGGTTGTGGACTACGCCCACACCGACGACGCCCTGTGCAACGTCCTGAAGACGGCGCGGGAACTCGCCGCGCCGTCTTCAGGCGCGTTGATCGTGGTCTTCGGCTGCGGGGGTGATCGCGACCGCACCAAGCGGCCGCTGATGGGCGAGGCGGCCGGTTCCCTCAGCGATCTTGCGGTGCTCACTTCCGACAACCCGCGCACCGAAGACCCCATCCTCATAATGAATGACGCGCGAGTGGGCCTGCAGAGGACCGGCAAGCCCTATGTTCTGGAAGTAGACCGCGAGGCGGCCATTCGCAAGGCCTTCGTGGAGGCCCGGGAAGGGGATGTGGTGGTCCTGGCAGGGAAGGGCCACGAAACCTATCAGATCCTGAAGGAGCGCACGATCCCGTTCGACGATCGGGAAGTAGCGAGGCGAATGCTCCGCGAGCTGGGTTTTAGCTCGGAGGCCGTCGCGGGGCAGCGGGGGAAACCTGCCCGGCGGTGAGGGTGTCTCTCCCTGCGAGCCGGCAGGGGCACCGAGGCGTTTTCCCCCGAGAAGTGGACAAGCCATGCAATTGCCGCTGGCGGAGGTGGCGGCCACGCTAGGCACCTCTTGTGGGGTCGCGGAGCGAGTGGCGTGTGGCTACTCCATCGATTCCCGCACGCTCACCCGCGGGCAACTCTTCTTCGCCATCCGCGGTCGCCACTTCGACGGGCACGAGTTTCTGGGCCAGGCATTCGAGCGGGGCGCCGTGGCAGCCGTGGTCGAGGAGGCTTGGCGCGCGCCATCGCCGCCGGAGTTGGCTCCGGCTCTCCTGGTGGTCCGGGATACCACGGAGGCGCTTCAGCAGCTCGCTCGGGCGGTTCGCCGGAAATGGGGCCGGCAACTTATCGCCATCACCGGCAGCACCGGGAAGTCCACCACCAAGGAGCTGACGGCGGCCATCCTTGCCCGGCGCTTTTCCGTGTGGAAGTCGCGGGGGAATTTGAACAACCACTATGGTCTCCCCTTGACGCTCCTGGCGCTTGAGCCATCCCACGCGGTGGCCGTCACTGAGCTGGCCATGTCTGCACCCGGCGAAATCGAGCTTCTGACGCGGATTGCCGAGCCGCAGGTCGGTGTGGTCACAAATGTTGCCCCCGTCCACCTCCAGTTCTTTGATTCCATCGACTCCATTGCTCGGGCCAAGCGCGAGTTGATCGCAAACCTGCCCCAGGGCGCAACCGCCGTCCTAAACCACGACGATCCGCGCGTCCGCCAGTTCACGGATGATTTTGAGGGCCGCATGTTGACCTTCGGGTTTGAAGCGGGGGCCGATTTCCGGGCCCTCGACGTTGGCCCTGACCCCAGGGGAGGCAGCCGCTTCCGGGTCAGGGGACCGAGTTTCGACGGCGAGTTCCACCTCCCACTCGCTGGACGCCACAACGTCCAGAACGCTCTTGCTGCCCTCGCCACCGCGAGCGTCTTCCACGTCCCACCCGCTGATGTCCAGCTTGCGTTCGCCGCTTTCCAAGGTTTGCCTCAGCGGAGTGAAATTCTTACATTGTCCCCAGGGATTACTCTCATCAACGACTGCTACAACTCGAACCCTGTGGCGATGGAGAGGATGCTGGAGACGCTCGCGGCCTGGCCCGGGGCAGGGCGGAGAATTGTCGTGGCGGGTGAAATGCTCGAACTGGGCCCCAGCTCGCCGGAATGGCACCGCAGCATCGGCCGGAAGTGCGCGGAAAGTGGCGTGGACTGGCTGCTTGCCGTGCAGGGTGATGCCCGATTCTTTCTGGAGGGAGCCGCAGAAGCAGGGCTGGCGACCGGGCGCGAGTGCTTCTTCTCGACTCCCGACGAGGCAGCGGAATTCTGCCGCCGCCTCCTCCGGCCAGGTGACGTGGTGCTCCTGAAAGGCTCCCGCGCCGTGCACCTGGAAAAGGCAGTTGAATTGCTGCAATCTTGGGCGGGTCGTCTGCCGGCAGGCCCGGATGCCGAGCTTGGAATCTGAGCAAGCCTAGATGTTCTACTATCTCTATCTCGCGCTTCACGAGCACTTCCGCCTTCTCAACCTTTTCCGCTACATCACTTTTCGCACTGCCTATGCCAGCCTCACGGCCCTCTTTCTGGCCCTGGTTCTGGGGCCCTGGCTGATTCGCAAGCTCAAAGAGTTCCAGGTGGGGCAGTACATCCGGTCCGACGGCCCCCAATCACACCACGCCAAGGCTGGGACCCCGACCATGGGCGGCGTGCTCATCATCCTTTGCGTGGTTGTCCCTACCCTGCTGTGGGCCGACTTGCGTAACGTTTTCGTCTGGCTGGTCCTGGCCGTCACCCTGGCCTTCGCGGGCATCGGGTTTTGGGACGATTACCAGAAGATGCAGCGGCGGCAGAGCCTGGGCCTGACGGCCCGCTCGAAGTTCCTCCTCCAGATTCTAGTCAGCTTTATTTTTGGCATGAGCTTGGTGTTCCTCTCGGCACGCGCCGTGTACTCGACCACCTTGACTTTCCCGTTTTTCAAGCGCTTCCGGCCGGATTTCCTGATCTCAGCTCTTCTCAATAATGTCTGGACCTACCCGCTGGCGTTCCTGCCCTTCCTGATTTTTGTCATCCTGGTGCTGGTAGGTTCTTCGAATGCCGTCAACCTGACGGACGGGCTGGACGGCCTGGCCATCGGCTGCGTCATCATCTCGGCTTCTGCCCTGACCGTGCTCACCTACGTGGCCGGACACGCGGTCCTGGCAGACTATCTTGACCTGGAGCACTTGCCCCGCGTGGCCGAGCTGACCGTTTTTTGCGGCGCCATGGTGGGGGCCAGCTTGGGCTTCCTCTGGTACAACGCCTATCCGGCGGAGATCTTCATGGGGGACGTCGGCTCCCTGGCCTTGGGTGGCGCCATCGCCACCGTGGCGGTGATCATCAAGCAGGAACTTCTGCTGCCCTTTATCGGGGGCATCTTCGTGGTGGAAGCCCTCTCGGTCATCCTTCAGGTGGGCTCGTACAAGCTGCGGCGGAAGCGCGTTTTCAAGATGGCTCCCCTCCACCACCATTTCGAGCTGCTGGGCTGGAAGGAATCCAAGATCATCACCCGCTTTTGGATTGTGGCCCTGGTTTTCGCGCTCTTTGCGCTTACCACGCTGAAATTGAGGTAAGACGTTCCTGGTCAGTTGTCCGGGGCCCGTTGCTTGACAGGGGCGATTTTTGCGCATAAAATACGCACTAATGATTTATGGCGAGGCCTAAATCATTCCGCAACCCCACGCGCGTCAGCCTGACGCTGAACCGCGAAACGCTGGTCATCGCCCGGCGCCTGGCGCGGCGCGCCCGGCGGTCGCTCTCCGAAATTGTCTCCGAAATCCTGGACGGTTACTTCCGGCGGAACGACCGGGCGCGGTCGGGGGGACTGCCGTGACGGATGTGCAAGGGAAGAAGGTGCTGGTGGTCGGCTTGGCGCGCACGGGACGCGCGGCCGCCCAATGTCTCTACCGCCGGGGCGCGGTGGTGACGGTCACGGATTCGCGCCCGCCTTGGGCGCTGGAGCCGGACTTCAAGGAATTGCTGGCCCACAGGATCGGTCTCGAGCTGGGCCTGCACCGCGCGGAGACCTTCCGACGGCAGGATCTGATTGTGGTCAGCCCCGGGGTCCTGCCGGAACTGCCCGAACTTCAGGCGGCGCGCAAAGCCCACGTTCCCATTGTCCCGGAAATCGAGGCGGCTGGCTGGTTTCTGGAATCAGAGCTGGTGGGGATCACAGGCTCGAATGGCAAGACCACCACCACCGCGCTCCTGGGGAAGGTACTTGAGGCTTCGGGCTTCCGCGCCTTTGTGGGTGGCAACATCGGGATGCCGTTGATCTCGGCGGTGGACACGGTTTCGCCGGACACTATCGTGGTGGCGGAACTGAGCAGCTTCCAACTGGAAATCATCCAGGATTTCCGGCCGCACGTGGCCGTGCTGTTGAACCTCACTGCTAACCATCTGGACCGGCACCGGTCCTTCGACGACTACGTGCGGGCTAAGACGCAGATTTTCCGCAATCAGACGGCCGAGGATGTTGCCGTCTTGAATGCCGACGATCCCGCGGTGATGAGTCTGGCGCCCGCCGTCGCCGCGCGCAAGGTTTACTTCAGCCAAAAGCAGACCCTTCCCGAAGGCATCTTTGTCTCCGACGGCCAGATTCTTTACCGCGTGGGAAACCTGGAGCGCGTCCTTCTGGAAACGCGCGAGGTGCCGCTGCGGGGCGAATTCAATGTGGAGAATGTCCTGGCGGCGGCGACGGTGGCCTGCGTGCTGGGTGTGGACTTCCAGGCCCTGCGCCGGGCGGTGCGCGAGTTTCGCGCCGTCGAGCACCGGCTGGAATACGTGCGCGAAATTCGCGGCGTCGAGTTCTACAACGACTCCAAGGCCACCAGCGTTGACGCCGTCGTCAAGGCGCTGTCGGCCTTCGAACGCGGCGTCCACTTGATTCTCGGCGGCAAGGACAAAGGGGCGCCCTATGCGCCGCTACGCGCCCTGCTCAAAGAGAGAGTCCGCCGAGCCTATCTGATAGGCGCGGCAGCGGAGCGGATTGCCCGCGAAGTGAAAGGCGCGAGTGAACTTGTCCACGCTGGGACTTTGGAGACGGCGGTCCGCCAGGCGCTTGAGTGCGCCGTGCCTGGCGACGTGATCCTCTTGTCGCCAGCCTGCGCCAGCTTTGACCAGTTCCAGGATTACGAGCACCGCGGCCGCGTTTTCAAGGGTCTGGTCGAACAGCTAGCACAGGAGGTGAAAGCCGCGGAAGCCCAGAAGCGAGCGGAAGCCGCCGCGAGCCTGGCCTCAGTCGCTGCGGTGGCTTCGCCCGAAGCCCAGCCCGAGCCGGCTGGGGAAGTAAGGGTGAGTCCGGAGAGCCCAGTGCCTGCGAGCGCTGAAGTGGCGGCTCAGCTTCCAGCCCCCGAAGCCCTGAAGCCCGAAGTTGAGCCAGGTCGCGCATCCGAGGAAGTGGCAACGCTTGAACCTCTGCCTGAGGAGCCAGTGGCCGCGCAGGCTGCGCCTGCTGAACCGGGGAGGGTTGAGTTCGCTGCCGAGCCCACGCCACCCGAAATCGAGAAAGCTCCAGAGGCGCCTCAGGCAGCAGAGCAGCCTCCGGCACGCTCCGAGCCGGCTGAGGCTCCGCCTCGTGCCGTGACGTACCCCGAATTGGTTTACGTTTACGAAGTGGCAGCGAAGGAGGTTGCCTATCCGGAGGAGGAACCCTCCGCCGGACCCGCAGCCGACGAGTTTGGGCCGCCGCCGGAAGATTGGCGCGCGCCCGAAAGCTTGGCTGATGAAGCCCTGCCGTTTGAAGTTCGTGGAGCAGCGCGCCCGAATGCTGCCGCCGCGGGCGCCGGACCGGGTGGCGCCGAGCCTCAGAAAGCGCACGGCGGAGACGTGAAGCCGGCCCCACCCGCTGGCCGCCGGAGCCGGCAAAAGCGGCTGCCGGGACTGTAAGGAGCGCATGGCCCGACAACTCGAGTCCGACAGGATCTTATTCGGGGCGGTAGTTATCCTGGTTCTGTTCGGGGCGCTCATGGTTTTCAGCGCCTCGGCGGTGCTGGCCTCGGAGCGGTTTGGGAACAGCTACCACTTCCTCATCCGGCAGGTGCTCTGGGCGGTGGTGGGCTTGGCGGTGATGGTCGGCATGATGCATCTGGACTACCGGCGGCTTGCGAATCCCCGCCTGGTCTTTCCCGCTTTAGGGCTGCAATTGATCTTGCTGGTCGTCGTGCTCTTTGCCGACCGCGCCCACAACGCTCACCGCTGGCTCCATCTGGGGCCGATGAACTTTCAGCCCTCGGAGCTCACCAAACTCGTTTTGGTGGTTTTCCTTGCCTATTTTCTCCGTTTGCGCCAGGGTGCCGTGAATGACTGGAAACACACGCTGCTGCCCGTCGGGCTGGTTGCCGGGGCAAGCGTGGCCCTGGTAGTGAAGGAGCCGGATTTCGGAACCTCCCTGGCCCTGGTGCTCGTCGTGGCGGCAATGTTGTTCGCGGCGGGGATGCGGCTGGGCCATTTCGCTCTGGGGGCCTTGGCCGCCGTTCCGGCACTCTATCTGCTGATCCTCTACTCTCCCTATCGCTATCGGCGTTGGCTGGCATTCCTGGATCCTTACTCGGATCCCCTGGGAAAGGGCTTCCAGATCATTCAATCGTTCATCGCGGTGGGCACGGGAGGAATTGACGGGCTGGGCCTGATGGAAGGCAAGCAAAAGCTTTTCTATCTCCCAGAGCCGCACACGGATTTCATCTTTGCCGTCATCAGCGAAGAATTGGGTTTCATCGGGGCAGTGCTCGTGTTAGGGCTATTCGGGGTGATTCTCTGGCGAGGGTTGCGGGCGGCAAGCGGCTGCGGCGATAAGTTCGGACGGCTGCTGGCCGTGGGGCTGACGGTCATGCTGGTGGGTCAGGCCCTGGTCAATGTCAGCGTGGTGCTGGGCCTGTTGCCGACGAAGGGGATTCCATTGCCGTTCGTCAGCTACGGCGGCTCGTCGCTTCTGATGAGCCTGATCGCCGTCGGCATCTTGTTGAACATATCGCAGCATTCCAGTTAGGGGAATCGTTGGCAGCGATGGAGGTGAGAATCGAGCGGCCGGACAGCGGAGCCCCATTGGAGGCAAGGACGGTTCCTGACCGCAAAGGCGCGGGGCATCCAGAAGTGGCGGGCGAATCCCTGCGCGTCCTCATGGTGGCCGGCGGAACGGGTGGCCACATCTTTCCGGCGCTGGCGGTGGCGGAGGAATTACGCGCGCGCGCGAAGCGTCGCGATCCCAACAGCCCCGGTCCCGACATCCTCTTCCTGGGCACCGGACGCGGCCTGGAGGCGCGCTTGGTGCCCGCGGCGGGTTTTCCCTTGCGCACGGTGGCGGCGGCGGGGCTGAAGGGAATCAGTGGCCTGCGGAGGTTGCGCAACCTGCTGGTGCTGCCGCGAAGCGCGATAGAGACCGCGCATGTGCTGAGAGAGTTCCAGCCCGATGTGGTTGTGGGCCTGGGCGGGTACCTGGCGGGGCCGGCCATGCTCGAGGCAGCTCTCCAGGACATTCCCACTCTGCTGATTGAGCCCAACGCGGTGCCCGGCTTCACGAATCGTATTCTGTCTCCGGTAGTTCGTCTGGCGGCTGTGGGATTCGCCGAAGCGGCGAGCTTTTTTGGCGCCAAGGGTTGCCTGACGGGCCACGCGGTTCGTAAGGCTTTCAACGCGGTCCCGCCCAAGCAGCATGTTGCTCCCTTCACGGTCTTGATTCTGGGCGGCAGTCAGGGGTCGGCAGCCATCAATGATTGCCTGCGGCGAAGCCTGCCCCTGCTGGCTAGGGAGCGAGAGCGGTGGAGATTCATCCATCAAACCGGCGAACGAGACTATAATGCCGTGCGGAAGGCGTATCAGGAACGAGGGCTTACCGCCGAGGTTTACAGTTTTGTTGACGATGTTCCGGAGGCATTTGCGCGGGCTGACTTGGTCATCTCCCGCGCCGGGGCGACGGCGGTGGCGGAACTGGCGGCGGCGGGCAAGGCAGCGTTGCTCATTCCCTTTCCGGGGGCGACGGATCAGCACCAACTGGAAAACGCCACGGCGCTCGCGCGAGCCGGCGCCGCGCGCGTCCTGCCCCAGGCCGAGTTGACGCCGGAACGCTTGGTTGCGGAGCTCCGGGAGCTGCTTGACCACCTGGATGAGCTGGCCCAGATGGAACGCCGGGCACGCGGTTTGGCGCATCCCGACGCCGCAGCGCACATCGCGGACCTGATCGAGGGTCTGGCAGGGAAGCGATGAATGCTGAATTGTGAATAGTGAATGGTGAATTGTGAAGAAACAACGGACGACTGACCACGGACAGCCTAAGACTGAGAACTGAGGACTGACAACTGACAACTGACAACTGACTTCTTATGCTTGGCAAGATTCGCAAAATCCACTTTGTAGGCATCGGCGGCATCGGCATGAGCGGCATCGCGGAGGTGTTGCTCAATCTCGGCTACACGGTCTCCGGCTCGGATCTCAAGGCCACGTCGGTCACGGAAAGGCTGGCGACGCTGGGCGCGCGCATCT
>Ga0315282_10010918_pt1 | contig 14164 bp, 19 predicted proteins | sample YL17G07_20_MG_FD_203693 | JGI IMG/M metagenome (GOLD analysis project Ga0315282, IMG submission 203693) | Sediment microbial communities from Yellowstone Lake, YNP, Wyoming, USA - YL17G07_20 | ecosystem: Environmental > Aquatic > Freshwater > Lake > Sediment | place: USA: Wyoming | collected...
CGGACATTCCTAGAAGCTTGTAGTGCATGGGAACCGTCATCCTTGGCCTGATCGATCCCATCACTTTCCGAGCTTGTTCCGGCCCAATCGTGTAGATGCCTCCAACCGGTACAAAGAGCGCATGCACTGCTCCCATTTCATCCACCTGTGACTTTGACAACTCATGTCCGAGATCCCCTAGGTGACAGAACACAATATCCTCAGACTTCACAACATAGACGGAGTATTTTCCCCTCTGCCTACCTTGAGCTGCGTCGTGATATGCAGCTATTCCTCGAATTGACACATCATCGATGTCCTTGTTTCCCGTGAACCCTTCGAGTACAATACTCTTCTCATGACTCACAGCCTTGACATTGTTATGGTCCGAATGGCTGTGTGAGCAAACTATTAGCCTATAGGGGTAAGCGACATAGCAGTCACGCTGGCGAGGAGATGGGCAGTGCGATTGAACAACTCACAAGACTCTCTTCAAGGCTTCAATGTCAAACTTTGTGTCAGCGCAACCATTCTTCATCAGAGGCACGCTTTGACCCGGCAAACCCGTTTTCTTCAGCAGTCCTTCAGCGAGCTTGATTTCCTCGCCGCAGGCTACGCCCACAAGCGCCTCGTAATGACCTTTCTGCAGAATGCCAGAGATACAGGACCCGCCTGGCAGAACGTATACGTCGTATCCCCTCTCCTCCCCAACCAGTGTGGCTTGACCTATCAAGCAGTCGGGTGAGCAGTGAGAGCAACTGTATGATGGTCCTTGAAATGATACAAGGCCGCGAGTAGACGAATGTCGTAGAGGTTGACGTAATCGGGGAGTGAGTAATATGCGCTTCAATGGCATAGAATTCAACCGTGTCGGCTTTCTGGGGTTTGAGTTTGAAGATCACATCACGGGGGACGGAGATATTTAGCGTCCCGCCGATCTCGCGGACCCTATCTTATATTCAAGATTCTGCTAGTTCAATTATCTTTGGCAAGTCGCCATCCAAGAACGAGGCCTGTCCAAGTTGAGCCTCACTTGTTCTCTAGCAGGGACGAGTCCAGAGAGGTGAAAGAAAGTCTGATCAAGATAGGTTTCATAGTGAATCCCGTGGCTGGTATGGGAGGTTGTGTAGGGCTCAAAGGCACAGATGGGGAAGCTTATCGCCAAGCCGTTGAGTTGGGTGCCGAACCAGTAACGCCGAAGAGAGCGAGAGAATTTCTGTCACACATCACAGATCAGAAGAATCTGACTATTGTTACCGCTCCGAGAGATATGGGCGAAAGCGTCCTCGAGGCCTTTGCCCTTGACTTTTCTGTGGTAGGCTCGTTAAGTAGTACAGTGACTTCATCTGGCGACACGAAGAAGATAGTGAAGGAGATGTTGAACGAAGACATTTGCTTGTTAGTCTTCGTTGGTGGAGATGGAACCGCAAGAGACGTCCACGATGCTGTAGCTCTTGAGAAACCTGTCATGGGTGTACCGTCAGGCGTAAAGATGTTCAGTTCTGTGTTTGCAGTTAGTGCGAGGGCAGCCGCAGATATGCTATATGCCTTCATGAAAGGTAATGCCGAGATAGGGGAGGCAGAAGTTCTAGATATCAACGAAGAAGCGTTCAGGCACGGAAAACTCGACATCAAGCTTTACGGTTACCTCAAAGTTCCGAGAGCAAAGGAGTTTATGCAGTCGAGTAAGGAGCCAGCACACGCTGGCGGATCTTGTGAAGAAAACAAGAAGGCGATCGCTCGATACATGGTGCAGAACATGACTGAAAACACGCTGTATCTGCTTGGTCCTGGAACAACAACTAAGGCGATTGCGGAAGAGCTGAAAGTTCGGAAGACATTACTAGGAATAGACGCGATCTACAATGGAGTGTTAGTTGGTGAGGACATCAATGAGAGCGGAATAACAAGTCTATTGGAGAAGTATTCTGCGGTTAAAATCTTGGTATCTCCGATTGGAGGCCAAGGTTTCATCTTCGGTAGAGGAAACCAGGAGTTTTCACCTAAAGTGCTTAGGACGGTTGGGAGGAAGAACATAATAGTGGTGGCTACAAGAGATAAGATAGGCAGTCTCGAGTGTCTAAGGGTTGACACTGGTGATGCCGAGCTAGACAGACTCCTCGGCGGCTACATTAAGGTCTTGGTAGACTATAACGAGGAAGTGCTTCTGAAGATCATCTAAGTAGTGGTGATTGGGATTATCCGACTTGATAGAAACGAGATTCCATACCCTCCTCCTGAACGAGTAATTGAAGCCTCCAAGAAAGGGTTACTTGACGTAAACAGATATCCCGATCCGGAGGAAGCAGATCAGCTAAGGAGAATGCTCGCCTCTTATTCAAACGTTGAACAGAGATGTCTATTCTTAGGGTCGGGTTCCGACTCACTGATAGTGCAGGTTCTTCGTCTCTTTTCGAGAAGAGGAAGGGTCGTAACCGTTGATCCAACGCTCTCCTTCGTGACACGCGAGACAGGAGATCGCGAAACAAAACTGTTGAAGATTAGGATTAGTGAACCCTATTGTAGCTTGCTAGTAAGATCTTTCGCCGACGAGTTGAAGGATGCATGTCTAATTTTTGTAGACAATCCAAACAACCCGACGGGAACCCTTCTTCTCGATAGAGGCTCGGTTGATGAGCTTTGTGAGATCATAGATGGCGTCGTGCTCATAGACGAGGCTTACTATGAATTCTCCCGTTTCACCGTTGCTGATATGGTGGAGGAACATGCGAATCTAGTGGTTGTTAGAACGATGAGCAAAGCTTTCGGGTTAGCCGGATTGAGGGTAGGGTACATGATCGCTGGAGAAGATATTGCGAAGAAATTCTCAAGCCAAGCTCTCCCATATCTCATCTCAAAACCGAGCATATACGCAGCTACAGAAGCCCTAAGAAATACAGCTTACGTAATGGAAAACGTAAGGTCAGTCTTGGATGAAAGGGAGAGAGTGAAAGAGGAGGCTTCAAAGATGGGAGTCAAGGTATACCCTAGTCAAGCTAACTTTCTGCTGATGCGCACCCATGAACCATCACTAGCAAGAAGACTGAGAGATTATGGGATAGTGATTGCCGACCTCTCAGGCCAGATGCCTCCTGGATTCGCAAGAGCCTCTATAGGTACGAGGGAGGAAAACAACGCTCTTTTACAGTCCCTCAAGACACTATTTGAATCCGATGAAGATTTGCCACACTTGACTCAATAGGAAGCCTCAAGCTGATGAAGCGGCTGGGCATCTGGGCGGAGGTGACAACGCTCATCATTCCAGGCATCAACGATGATTTGGAGGAAATACGGGACGCAGCTAGATTTGTGGCTGACGAGCTGGGAGTCGATACTCCCTGGCATATCAGTCGCTTCTTCCCTGCCTACGAGATGATAGATTTGCCGCCGAGTCCGGTGGCGATGCTTGAGCAGGCGCAGAAGATAGGATCGGAAGCCGGACTCCGCTACGTATACGTGGGGAACGTCCCAGGTGAAGAGAATACTTACTGCTATGGTTGTGGTAGGCTGCTGATTCGATGTTCTGGGTACTCGATTCTGGAGAACAGGATCGAAGATGATCAACGCTGCCCTGACTGCGGCACCAGAGTCGCAGGCATAGGAATGAGAGAAGCTATGCCACAGTAAGGCCTGCCGTTATTCACACGTGGCAGTTTCTCTTCGACGACAACTCTTATCAGTTTCACGCCGGTTCCGTTGCTCGAGGAAGTGTTCCTTGTCCTCGATAAGAACCTCACGTCGAGTGAAAAGGGAGATCATGGAACGATACGATGAGAATCCTGAGGGCTGGCTTGCAAGTCTCGGTAGGGACAGAAGAGGCTTCCTCGATCTGCTGATCTCGCAAGGCAACGAGTCATGGCAGGTGAAGGAGTTCCAAGTGAACCCATACGAGGCGGTCGGTTACGGAGGGAGCGCAATCACTCGCCGGCCACTACCGTGTGATAGGTCACTCCACCAGTTCGGGCTTAGACCGTTGACCGAGGCTTGGATGAAAGAACTGGCCGCCTCGGTCGATGATCCTGAGACTGTGGCGGATATCATGTCGAAGATTCTTAAGGCGAAGCCGGTTTCTACGGTTGAAGCGATGAGGAGCCAAGCGATCCTGCAAGGTCCCATCGTCGAATCTGCCAGGAATCTGCATCCCATCTCAGAAGCGCAGAAGGAACTGGATCAGAATCTTCGGCATCAACTTGATAGACTCATAACGAGGAAGTATCGGCACACGCTGACTCCCTACATCTAGGCAAATTCCAGAAGAAACCGTATTTCTCTATTGAAAGGTTCGGTTCAGCGCGTCCTAGTTTGAACCGTTCTTTCTGAGAAAGTCTGTGTGACGAGGCGGTGTGTAAAGGTTCTCATTTTGGGCATCCTAGGATTTGATGGTCTCTGATCGATTGTCTTCGGAATGCTCAGGATCGCTATGTGGTTCCTGGTTTGGATCACGAGTTGGTTGAAAGACTGTCAAGCGCCTAGGCTCTTGTCATAGCCGATCCGCATTTGGGACACCTCATCGAGTAGCATGGCTGTCCGGTCACATGAGCAATTCTGTGGCCGCATTGAGTGCATACGCATTCTCCGCCGGGACCCGCTGCGTATTTTCCCTGCCTGCCACTGTAGCCCCCTCCTGTGCGTCTTCCATATCCTTGTGCTGGTCTCCCACTCATCACCCGTCATCCATCGTGATACAGCGCATTGACACAGTATATGTCCTTCTCACGATAGGACCGACTGATCTATTGGAGACGGATTGCTTGATTATGCTTAAATATGTGCCAATGCACATAATTATTGCAGACATATTCGAGGCAAATGAAAATGCCTTGGAGAGGAGGACTTGGGGGACGCTGGCGGTTCGGAGGTGGATTCGACGGCTGGATGAATCCTTGGATGAACCCGTGGTTCGGTCCAGGCATGGGTTTCGGCTTCGGTCGAAGACGCGGTAGAGGATTCGGAAGAGGCGCATGTTGGTGGCTTCTCGATCGAGGCATGTTTGGTGCTTACGGTTATCCAGGCGTCTCTGGGTATCGGGGCTACGACTTCCGAGGACGCTTCAACTATCCATATCCACAGTATCTAGGAGCGATCACCAATGAGCAGGAGAGGCAGATGCTGGAGCAGCAGGCGAGTGACATTGAGCTGCAAATCGCTGATGTGAAGAGAAGACTTAAGGAGCTTAGCAGCAGCCGCCAGACTCAACGCCCATAACAGATAACCTGCTCAGATTCCTGACGCTGTACCGAGCCTTGCAGGAGTTAACTTCATCGGATGGCTACTAGGAGCGGCCAAAGGCTTTCAGGAGGGAATTGAAGAAGCTGACTGCGCGTACCACTCCTGACATCAGTGAAACAAGAATAGGAGGTGAGTGAAGTGACATATGAATATCCATATGGGGCATCACCATACTGGGGTTGGGGCAGGTGCACACGATTCCCTTGGCTTCCGCGATGGTGGTGGTCAGGCATGTACGGCTCGATGGCACCATACGGTGCATCCTACTGGGGAGCACCGTCCATAACGAAAGAACAGGAAATCGAGATGCTTGAAGATCAAGCAGATGCTCTGGAGCGGGAGCTAGAAGAGGTCAAGAAGAGGATTCAGAAACTGAAGGTGTGAGAGACTCTATTCAAAGACACAAAACAGTAATCTGATCGGTTCGGCTGAAGCATCAAACGCAAATACGAAACCCCCGCTCTTTACATGCCGACGATGATGCATTCACAGCACAAGAAGAATCAAAAGATACTCTAGCGTAAGGACTTGAGCGAAATGCGACAGGACATGAGAGAACCATTAGATGGTTGCGACTTATCCTCTGCGTACGTAGCATGTCTTGCATGTTCGCACAACAACTACGTACTCCATGTAGGCTCCCGTCACTCGAGTCCCGATGTATCGGATGCAATTGAAGCAGACTGGTTTATCACAAAATCGACATCTTGCCCATGTACGCTCCTCGTCATGCGAGGAGAGTGTCCGTCCACAGTCGACACACGTTAGCGCGGCGCCCGTCTCATGCTTGAAGGTCATGACGTTCCGACCGACACTCAAAGATCCAAAGGTAATCTACCCACAGCCTTTGCGAGGTCTGCGGAGGTAAAGACGCCAATCGGCTTGCCATCCTCAACCACCGCGAGCCGCCTGACCTTCATCTCCGCCATTATGCGGGCAGCCTCCTTAACATCCGTCGAGGGAGTCACCGTCACCAGTGGTGACGATGCATAGCTTCCCACGGCAAGCAGGTCCAGATCCTTCTTCATGGGCAGGACTTTCGACATCAGATCGCGTTCTGTGAAGATCGCGTAGGTGACTTCGTTGCGGGATACGAGTACACTCCCAATATGCTTCTCCCCCATCAGTCTGCAGGCGGCCGCCACAGAAGTTGCTGAGTCCAAGATCACCGGCGGTACGGTCATGAATTCCCTAACAATCACCAACTCTGTCACCCTACTGGGCGTGGAGCGACTTCCGCGTGAGCTCAGATAGTGTGAGGACATCGGACCTGCATCAACAGCCCCGCTCACTCACATATCCATGTCGGTCTATTCTGTTACGGTTATCGCTTGTGTGGGACACTGAACCTCGCATGCTCGGCAGACGATGCATGCGTCGTTGTTAACGACTACGGACTTCTTTCCGTCGTACCCCTTCACTTCTTGAAGCTCGAACACAGCGACCGGACACACATCTACACAGATGCCGTCGCCATTGCACCTGTCATAATCGACTACGACACTCACCATCATCCTACACCAATGAGCGCTAACCCCGTACGATCTCATAATGTATTAAGCTCATGGTTCTTTGCGACTTCAAGTCATAGTGTCACATGCGCCGTACGGATGTCAGGAGGTGTCGGGTTGAAGGAGATCGCTGTTGTCGATATCGATGACACGTTGATTGACACCGATCGCAGGAGATGGATGGCTTGGCGTATGGTTCTCAATCGGGAGATCGACCTTGGAGTAGTGAGGACTTCAAGCTCGAAGAAAATTCTCACCGATCTTGGATGTGGAAGTAACGAGCTATGGAAGGAGTTCTGGAAGATCCTCCTGTGCTATGATGCTAGGAGAATCGAGCTTCTTCGGCTGGATGAACCGATTCAGTTCGCACCAGAAGTCATGCAAGAGTGGGCAGAGAACTTCCGCTTGGTCTACTTAACTGGAAGGACGAGTAATATGCATGATCTAACCTTGCGTGAGCCGGCCCAATTCGGATTTCCAGTTGCCGACGTAGATCTTGTCATGTCCCCGAACGTCGAGGATTATCTGGCGTCTCCTGAACAGACAAGAAGGGCCCTCCTGACTTCAATACAGGGGGCAAAGGCCGTTGTCCTCCTCGTGGACGATAATCCCCTGTACTTCTCTCTTTACCGAGAACTGGGAATTCCACATAGGGTGGGGCTTCTACGGATGCCACGTCATCCGCGCGAGAGTTATCGAGACGCGACGAGGGTTATAACCGGCTGGAAAGAACTTCCGCATCAGGACCCACTCCGTCCTGCTCAGAGCCCCTCGCATCCATGAATGAAGCCTACGGTGAATACTTCAAGCACAAAACCAGGCGCGGAAAACAGCTCAGATCTCCAAGCTGGCAAGAAGCCCAAGAATAGAAATTGACACGATCGAAGCCGTACCCTGAATGCCCGCTTCACCTACCGCGAACTTCCTATGTGCCCTCCTCACCATGCACAAGTGCTGGTGTGGAAAGAGCCTCAGGTGTTTGCAGGTACAACTGCTTTCGCGAAATCGCAACCATCGTGGTCCATATGCTAATGAGCATCCAATTGCTGTGTTCCAGTAACTGCCTCTCGGAACGTCGCGTTCAAGCCTTCCACAGACACGTCTTTCCTCAAATGCGCTACGATATCTGAGATCGATCCATTCACAATGGGAACCCTCACGGCTTAGCAGAGGTTCAGGGATTCGGCTCACTAGACTCGACTGAACTGCTCTCGAGTGCTACGTCAAGCATGCAGGACTTTGCTTCTGGACTCGAAGGGGATGGAAGGCGGTGTTGATGCCCCTGCCATACCAGTCCACGCAGAGAAGAGCATATACGCAGGTCACGGAGCGGATCAAGCAGAAGAGGTTGCGAGAGATGATGAGGAGAATTGGCAGCAACGTTGACGACTCTAGGCTTGATTGGCCGAGTATCCCGGTCGAAGTTACTGACGGAACCTTCGAAGAAGTGATACGGAGATATCCTGTGGTAGTGGTCGATTGTTGGGCTGAGTGGTGTGCACCCTGCCATATGGTTGCACCTGTCGTAGAAGAGCTGGCCAAAGACTACCGTGGAAGAATTCTCTTTGGCAAGTTGAATGTCGATTCGAATGTTAGGACCGCCCAGCAATACGGGATAATGAGCATTCCAACACTCTTGGTCTTCAAGAACGGGCAACTTGCCGATCAGCTTGTTGGAGCCATGCCCAGAGAAATGCTGGAGCCCCAGATAGCAAAGCACCTCTAGACTCGGAAGCCCAGCCTGCAAACATCAACTTGATGGTCTAATACATTTCGGCTTCTAAGCGGCCACTAACCAGTATCTTCAGTCATGATAGGAACTCAGAATCTGACACCATGCCGAGAAGGGTTAGTAGAAGTATCCTTCATAGAACTGTTTCCGATGCCATTCCTCGTATGGCTGTCCCAGCGGCTCTGGCTCCACGCCCTCGGGCAAAATGGATTTGACCAGATGGTCATCTTCCAGTAGACTGTGTCGATTCAGCCCGCCATTGTAAGCTGGCTTGTTTCTGAGAATCTCATATGCTTGGAGTATCAGCTGCATCTTCTGGTTTGACAACGTGTCACCAGGGTTTCTATCCGGGTGATGCTTCGCGACAAGTCTGCGGTAGGCATTCTTGAGAGGGTCAAGAGTAGAGAGCTGACGCCAGAGGAGGCGAAGCGCGAAGTGTTGGAGATGAGGCATCATCACGCACCGTACGAACACAAGTGCTCGTGGGTCGGGCTTCCACTGGCGATATTTGGAGGTCTCCTCTGCTTCCTGCCCTTCATGGCGAGACAGACAGGCGTGGAGATGCTCTCCCTGTGCATCTGTGGCGTTCGAGATCATCCGGTGAAGAATGAGGCGTGGTCTGATGTTAGTGGCGACGAATGTGGCTCGGCTTCACTGGGGAGCCTTATCTACTACTATTGCCATTGGTACTACTTGCACTTATCAGCGCTGCGTCGCCCTTGCACTCCTTCACGGCAATCTTCGAGCCCATGGTGCTCAATAGTAGTATCGGGATTTCTCGCGAACTTCAAGCGAGGCAAGCCAGATCATTCTAGTGACGGCTTGTCGCCTTATCTCTTGGAAGGACTGCTCTGCGTCTTCAAAACTACCCGGCATCGGTGACAAGAAGAGAGGGCCTCGGATACTCGTATGCACTTCACCTGTCGTAGCATTCGATCTCGAGCACATCTGCTCTTAAGCATGCGCTTCTTCTAGAAAAAGAAGAAGTCTGGGATTTTGTCCCTACGCTTCTTACGGATACACGCTGGTATCAAGGGCGAGATGGTCAGATCGTAGGGGCAAGAGAAAACGCCAAGGAGTTTCGCACTCCACGCTTATCGACCAAGTGTCACAAGCTCTGCGCCTGTGCCGCTTCCCGTGGAATATGGAGTACCAATCTTTATCGTGCTCAGAATGATGTTCGGGGCCATATTCGGTGCATTGTACTCAAGGTTACATGACCCGATTCCCGGCAAGGGTATCTCAAAAGGTTTCAGCTTTGGATTGATGGCCTGGTTGATGAAGGACATCGCAGCAGGCACGTTTGTTCCTCTGTTGAGCAGACGTCTACACTGGACGATCTGGATTGCATTGATCTTCATCGGATTCTTCGAATGGATTACATATGCTTCTCTGCTTGGAGCTCTCTACAAGAAGTGAGCGATCAGCCACTGGAGATATGCCATAGCCAGAATGTTCACTACTGTTCGGATGACCAGTAGGGCGTGTCCTGCAACTTCTGGAAGAGACAATGGTAGATCTGAAACACTCTGTCTGGCGGCCTTCTCGATCTGGAAGGAATATGAGTCTCGGAGACCAGGCCGACCAAGCGCTCATTAGCTGAGATTACGCAGGAGACCGGCGTAACGGTCATGACACCTCGGCTTTAAGCCATTTGAACTCCAAATGGTATTGTGTCGGACACGTTATCGATCGTTTTCGTTTTCATCAGAGGTCTGCTCGGAGAGATCCGTTCTGGTCAGGCCATCCCGTACTTCGCCGTTCTACAGTTTCCTCGTAATACTCTGGATGGCCGCGATAGGTACGCTCTGTGTCGCCCTCTTCCGGAAGCGCTTTCGTAACTTCGCTGTCCTGCTCGTCACGCGCGCTATGACATAGGTTATTACGTGAGCGCGACCTGATATTGTTGGGCAGGGGTCGCGTAGAGAACGGCTTTTCTCTCACAACGTTCCGTTGCACCGAAGGACACGAATTGATGCTCTCGTTCGGCTTGACCGATGTCAGCGCATGCCGAGAACGCTCGGGCAGACAAAGCCGGTGCCCACAATGGATGTGCTTCAAGTCCTCTAGACTGGCGCGAAATTGTTCCTTCTAGCTCTTGGTTCCTTCCATAGCCGTCATCGTCAGCGTTGATCTGATCTTGTCGAGCTTGCGGATGCTCGAAATGACTTCTTTGAGTTGGTCGATCGTCTCCGCCTCGACCTTGACGACGATGTCATATGCACCATATACAGGATGCACTTCTGTAACGTTGTTGAGCTTTCTGAGTTCCCTTGCAAGTTCATCTTCAGAGCCAACCTCAGCGGTTATCATTACGAAGGCCACAATGGTCATGGCTCCGATACCTGCTTGCGAGAAACTGCAAGGCGGCTCTGGCTAAAAAAGGTCTATGCCCTCTCTAGTGCCCTGAACGTGAGTCAGAGTCTAGAGTGAAAACAACAGTTCCCGCGAGCATTCTTGGATTGGAAGACTCTGAGCAGATGGTTCACCGCCATCGCCTGTGATGTCCTTTCCCAGTATCGCGGGTTTGATAGAGCACCCCCTCATGTTCCATGTGGAGCAAAAGCCCTCCAAGTACTGGAGGACTGATCTATCCGTTCGGTGCTCCAGTTTGCGTTACAATGGTGACCTCATTGGCCGTCATGATTCCATTTGCAGTTGTTGGAGGCGGCGTTAAGCTGGCCCAATGATTCTTGGCTCTATCCTCAGGATTGCTACTTGCAACGGGCACGGTAGTCGGCGCCCAAGTTGGAGCAGCTGTCATCAAACGACTACGCTGAAACTCGTTTTCGGTCTCTATTTCCTCTATCTCTCCTAGAAGTTCACAGCAGGATATTTCGGCCTATCGATTTGCTAGGCTCGAAGCGCGTAGCAAAGTAGTAGTCCAGCGGAACATCCGCTGACGACCTTTGAAGTCTACGCGTAGGTTTGATGTTTGGCAGTCGGCAGATGTGGGCTTGGGCTCTATGCAGATGATTGTCCCTGCGCCTGCATCTACGTATCCGGCGCCAAATGAGTCCTTGAAGATGCGCCTCGCTAGATCTCCGCTACAATGGCATGAAGCAACGTTACTAACGCCTAGAGACCGCAGTCTTTCGACCAGGGAGAGTATTTCCTCCTTTGTAGCCCCGCTCAGATGGAAGCCCCCCACCACCAAGTAGACATCCCTCTTCGTAAGTTGGATGGCGGTTTCAACTATGTTAGCTATGCCGGGGTGCGCACATCCGGTGACAACTATCAAACCCCTCTGCGAATTCACTATGAGAGACTGCTCAATAATGCCCGATCCGAGTTCGCCCGTCGTCATGACCCCCTCACATATCTTCAAGGCCCCGTGAACTTCAATGAGGTTGGATCCGTACGCCTTAACCCTGGATTTGAAGTCGTCGGGAAAGCTCGCGGGCACGTAGATGTCGACACGGCTGTTTTCGTTCAGAACCCCTGGGAGTCCGCCGATATAGTCTCCGTGAATGTGCGATAGAACAATCGTCTCGATCTCACCAATGGCTATGCCCAGTCTGTCCATATTGGCGAGCAGAATTTTCGGGTCTCCACCTATGTCGAATAGGATCTTCGCTTCCCCCGTATCTATGTGGCAGGCGAATCCCCACGTCGTCTTCAACTCTGGGTCGAAGGCGTTGTTGTCATAGACTATCTTCAGTTCCACTTTCTTGGCGACTCCGATGTGTGCTGCCTCGCTTGTCGGACCCGTGGGGGTGCTTCTGCTTTCGGCCTCGCGGGTTGTGCTATGCCACAACGTAGCAGCCACAGTCAGTCCCGCGAGCAGCACAGCCACCAACAGCGCCCGTCTCATAGAGGACCGCACCCGATCGGCAATCTACACAGATCTCTCAGAACTTTCCCCGCCTTCGAGCCCCCTGATGAGTTCGTTCAGGTCTCGTGCTATGTTTTCGCCCGAGTATCCGCCTTCGAGTACTCCGAAGACCCTTTTGCCGAGGATTCTGAGTCTCTTTCCGATCTCTCTGTAGCAGTCTGAGGTCAAGCCCAGTGACGCTAGGTCTCCTTTGTGAGCGTCAAATCCAGCCGATATCGCGATCACTTCAATTCGCTTCATGTCGACCTGACGCAACGCCGTGTCCAAGCTCTTAAGATATTGTTCATCGCCGACATCGAGGGGCAAGGGAAAATTCAGGCAGTTCTTGTCGGAAATTAGTCCTGTGCCCGGATAATGCGGGATTCTGTGCAGAGAGACGTACGTGACCTTCGAGTCTCCAAGGAAGATCTCTTGAGTGCCGTTTCCATGGTGCCCATCGATATCCAATATGAGAGTAGGTTCGTCAAGGCGCCTCACGGCTATTGCTATATTGTTGAAATAGCAGAATCCCAAGGTTGCTGCACCAAGTGCTCTTCCCGCTTTGCCTGCATGATGTCCCGGAGGCCTAAGCAGCGAGAAGCCTCCCGCATTTGCAGCTACCAGCGCCCCTCCAGCTGACAGCCTTGCGTACTCGTAGATATCTGCAGAGCCAGGCGTGTCTGCGTCAAAGAAGCCTCCTCGTCGGACCCTCTCGACCCAATCCTTGGTGTGTGCTCGAAGAAGATCCTCATCAGAAGCCGGTTTTGGCTCTACGAATCTGTATCCAAGTATTTTGAGGATTTCGCCCGCTTCGCTGACTCTCGAAGGATTCTCAGGGTGTCCGGCATACGAGTACTCCAAGCATTTCTTGGAATGGACGATCTTCATCGTATCTTCCCTCACTAGGCTAATGTCAGACCTCTGGAATATGAAGAGCCAGCCCCATCGCGTATACAGATGTAGTGATCACTATAGCGACAAACAGAGATAATGTGACAGCAGCGATGGTCCACTTGGCGCTGCGAGTCTCCCTCCAAACGGCCCATATGGTGGTGAAGCACGGCAGATACAGCGTGTAGAGTACTAGAAACGTGTAGGCGCTGAGCGGAGACCAACGACCGAAGATTGACGCAAGGCTCTCTTCAGATCCCGCCAAGGACAAAGAAGAGCGGGACAATGAACCTTGGCGATAACGCGGGATCACTTCCCGGCGGGCCCGGTGGGACACGCAATGAAAATGCATTCAGAATTCGGGGAGGTTCGAATCAACGAGGGCAAGCGAGAACATTATGCGGATGGATCCGCAGGGAGATCGGGCCTTACACTCCGCTTCACTTTGTCCGCTTCTATCCATCACACAGGATGATGGACGTTCCACCGGCACCCTCCGAGGTCATGGAGGCGCATTGCGAAGTGGCGAAGAAAGCAGGACTCCACTACGCGTACATAGCGAACTCCCCCGGCCATAAGCGGGAGAACACGTACTGTCCGAAGTGTGGGAAGACTGTCATCGCAAGATTCGGATACGAAATCACCAACTGGGATCTTGACAAACAGAACAGGTGCAAAACCTGCGGGTACAGGATTCCCATTGCGGGTGGAGTCGTCATACCGATAAGCTCTCTCACTTCGGCTGCGCGTCGTATCCTACCTGACACCGCTCACTTACGCGATTGATGCATTGAGGGAAGCCATGATGGTTCCCGACATCCGTTTCGCCATAGATCTGGGGGTTCTGGCGGTTTGGGTCGTCCTCTTGCATGCACTTGCTGTGTTCATGCTGAACAGAATTCAAAAAACCCTATGCGAGTCTGCAAGAATCGCTGAGGCTGCCGCTAGAGCGTGATAGGTTGACTCGAAGGTGGAGATTCCTAGAAATATGGACCTACGAAAACCCCC
>Ga0315282_10010919_pt1 | contig 14163 bp, 13 predicted proteins | sample YL17G07_20_MG_FD_203693 | JGI IMG/M metagenome (GOLD analysis project Ga0315282, IMG submission 203693) | Sediment microbial communities from Yellowstone Lake, YNP, Wyoming, USA - YL17G07_20 | ecosystem: Environmental > Aquatic > Freshwater > Lake > Sediment | place: USA: Wyoming | collected...
GCCCAGACGGAGATGCGATTCCGCCTGAGGACTTCTATCGGGACTTCCTCATGCGCAGAGGAACGTATGTTAGACCGGAAAACACCTACCTTGCGTTCCAGAGGGACCCGGACGTGCAGGCATACTCAGTAGCGTCCCAGCACGTGGTGTACGAAGAGAGTGAAAGCAGGGCCGCCGGGTTCGCTGGAGACGAGCCGTAGGCGAGGATCCAGCGAACCCGGCGCGACCGGCCGCTTGAAGGTAAGCGACCACCGGGGTCATCCTCTTCATGAGTCCTTAGCAAGACAATGAAGGGAGACACCCGGTGGTCGAAGTTACGATGAATGGTCTGGAAGAGATGCGCAAGCTGATCGAGGAAGGCGACGTGGACCTGCTGCGTACCATGGTCAAGCAGATGGCTGAGGTACTGATGGACGCCGAGGTCGATGCCCTCTGCGGTGCACCGCACGGAACGCGGCATCCCGAACGTGTCAATCGCCGCAATGGCTACCGGGAGCGCAGTTGGGATACACGCAGCGGCACGATCGAGCTGGCGCTGCCCAGGCTGCGCGAGGGCTCCTACTTCCCGGGCTGGCTTCTCACGCCCCGCAAGCGAAGCGAGCAAGCCCTCATGGCAGCGATCGCCGATGCTTACCTGGCCGGGGTCAGTACCCGCCGTGTCGATAAGCTCGTGCGCAGTCTCGGCATCGAAGGTATCTCTAAGAGCGAGGTCAGCCGTATAGCGGCCTCACTCGACGAGATCGTTGCGGCCTTCCGCAACCGCCCCTTAGAGGGCAGCTATCCCTTCCTTGCCCTCGACGCCCTGGTGGTTAAGGTGCGCGAGGCGGGGCGTATCTGTAACGTCGCCTGCGTCCACGCCGTCGGTGTCACTGCCGACGGCCGCCGTGAGTCCTTGGGTCTTGATCTCATCACCACAGAGGACGGCACTGGCTGGACAGCCTTTTTGCGTGGTCTCGTAGCCCGCGGGCTTTCGGGCGTGGTCCTTGTGACCTCAGATGCCCACCAGGGCCTCGTTGACGCTATCGCGGCAACGCTACCCGGGGCTTCCTGGCAGCGTTGCCGCACGCACTTCATGCGTAACCTTCTCACCCGCGTGCCCAAGGCGGCGCAGCCGGCGGTAGCCACCCTGGTACGCTCGATCTTCGCCCAACCGGACGCTGCGCAGGTTCGCTCCCAGCATGAGCGCTGCGTGGCCCAGCTCGCGGAGCGCTTCCCCGCCGCCGCCGAGCTCCTCGATGAGGCCGGCCCCGACATCCTTGCTTTCACTGCGGTGCCCAAGGAGGTCTGGCGCCAGGTCTGGAGTAACAACCCCCTGGAGCGCTTGAACCGTGAGATCCGGCGGCGCAGCGATGTCGTCGGCATCTTCCCTAACAGGGCTGCCGCCCTGCGCTTGGTCGGTGCTCTGCTCGCCGAGCAAAACGACGAGTGGGCTGACTCAGGCCGGCGCTACATGAGCCTCGAGGCGATCGCCAAGACACTGGCGCCGCCAAGCCCTGAGGCGACCATGGAGGTGGCCATGATCGCAGCAGCCTAAAGCGTCACTCAACGAGGGTGACCCTGTGGTCATCTTCGTACACCACTTGACGGGACGTGGCCGAAACTTATCCGTCCGACGTATTGTCTAGCATTTACAGTTAGTCGTGAGACCTCTGCACTGAGCCAGGAGCCACGCGCAGGAGGGGCGCCATGAAAAGGGACGACCTTGCTTTCATCAGGCAGCGGCCATTGAACCATTTTCGCCTACCAGGAGCGCCCCATGGACACGGGGCGTTTGCGAATTACGCCATGCGCCCAAGCGTTTCACGTGCCTGTTCGACTTGGCAAATAGCAGCCACCAATCTCACAGGGAGGTAACTAAATGCGCCTGCAACCAGACATGTTGATTTCCGGGTGTGGCGATGACGGCACCGACGCGGGCATCTTGCTGTTCAGTGAGCTCGAGCCTCTCGCCGGACCCGGAGCCCCGGTCAAACCGGCTGTATACGAGGGCGGCCGCTACCAAATGGATAGGCGCTGGGTCGGTGAAGGCGACGCTCGGACTGAAGCCGACGTCGTCGTCATCGACAACGTCCCAAGTCAAGCCAATCGCCTTGAGCAGGCGTTACAGAGCATGCGTGAGCAGCTTCATCTGCCTGAGATCATTCTCGATCTGTCGGCTCTCGAACCGTTGCCAGCTCATCTCCCTCGGGCGTTGTCCAGTTTTCAGTTCCCTCATCGTCAGGCCGACGCCTACCTGCGCGACGCAGTGCTGGACGGCAATGCTTTCGGGCGCACCGGTCTGGGAGCGCGTCTCTTCCAGGCAACGAAGGACGACGCGGCGGCCTTACTCGAGTGGTTTCCTCAGTCATTGCTGTTCGGGTTCTGGCAGTCGCACCTTGGCAACAAGCGCTCACAGGCAAAACTGGCCCGATCGTGGGTCTCCGAGGTTGTGGGAATTCAGCCGGCGACCACGGACACGCGCGTGTTGGGGCTCAAGGGCGATCCTCTCAACCTGTCTGTCGACGCGAAAGTCGAGCACGACAAAGACGACCTCTCCACCTGGAAACTGACCGACGAAAAGAAGGAGACGACCAAGGGCAAGAAGAGCGAGTCGCTGTCCAACATCGGCCACGGCCAGGTCCCGTTCAAGCGAGGCGAAGAGGCGTTGGCGGGGGTGTCCTTCGATGCCGTGCAACAGCGCGCCAGTGTTTCGTTCGCTGCTCTTCGCCAGATTCGCTTTGGTACCCCCGATCAGAATGCTGCCGCCCGAGCGATCGTCGTTGCTCTCGGTCTTGTAGCGCACGTCAAGGCGTTCGGGTCGGCTTTTCACCTTCGCTCGGGCTGCGACCTGAGGCCAGTGAAGAGCACGTGGACATGGTTGGGTGGCGACGCGAGTGCAATCGGCTCGCTCGACCTCGATTCGGCGAAGCAACTGCTCGCAGCTTGCGTCGAGCGAGGCGAAGCCTCAGGCCTCCCTGTAGGCCGTCACTGGCCGGAGCCGCTTGTGTTGCAGCCCAACGAGCAGCTGGCAAGCGTGATTCGTCGAACCTGGACGGCGGGTGTGTGATGCTCACCGTTCGCGTCCTGTTCCTGCATGGCGTCCTTCGTGCCGAATCGGCCGAAGACCTTGCCATGACAGGGCAGGAGCAGCAAGCCCGCGGCGAGTGGCCCCCAAGTCCGGCGCGCCTGTTCTCGGCTTTGGTGGCGGCGGCAGGCACAGGCGCACGCTGCGCGCACGGAGATTGCAGCGAGCTCGACCTTCTCGAGGCAGCCGACCCACCCCAGATATTCGCCGATCCTCGCGAGGACGTGCTGTCCTCGCCGGTTCTGCCTCGGTTCGTGGTGGTCGATGCACGTCATGTGAACAACCAGACGCGCATGACTGATGCAGTCCACGAGTACATCGCGAGGACATCGGCAACCGTCAGGCCGGGTGCGAGGATGTCACCGAAACATCCTGAAGTGACGTACGTTTGGCCCGCTGTTGAACCTTCCGACGAGCAGTGGGCCTCTTTAGCCTTCAGGGCTGCTCGGATCGGCTATCTTGGTTCGGCGGACTCTCCTGCCCGGGTGACGGTGTCAAGCGAACCGCACCGAGAATCCGCGGCGCGCTTGTGGTGTGCCGATGACAAGGGCAGCCTGGTGCTGCCGGTTCCCTATCCCGGGTTTCGCAAGGTGCTCGACCAAGCCTTCGAGCAGTGGCTTACGGGACCGACCAGGCGTGCCTGGCTGCCCACACGCCTGGTTCGCTACGCGGCGCCCGACGAGAGTCCAACGGCCGCGCAAGCACGCCCGACGGTCTTCTGGTTCCTGCTCGATCCGCCAATCGCCGGTCGCTTCGTCCTGCCCCTCACAGAGACTCTGCGCGCCACGACTCTCGATCTGTACCAGCGCTTCCTGGGCGAGGCACCACCGGCGATCGTACATGGCCACGGCTTTGTCGGCTCGGGGCGCAACCATGCCCACTTTCTCGCGTTGCCCAACGTGGGCTTCTCGCATTCTGCCGGTCACATTCACGGTGTGGCGGTATGGCTCCCGGCCGATGCCTCGCCCGAGGTCATCGCTAACGTAAGGACCGCACTGGCCCACCTGGAGGTGCTCGTTCGCCCCGGACTGTTCGAGACCGCCGTGCGCTCTTACGGGGGCGAGCAACGGCCCGTAGCCGCCCAGCCAAGACGGTGGACGCGTCCGTCGAAACGCTGGGTTTCAGCTCTGCCGGTGGTTCACGAACGTTGGAGCGCGAAGGCGCCAACGCGCGCAGAAGTTGAACGCTGGTTTCATCATGCCGGTTTCGACTGCAGTGTCGTTGCCTTTCGAAGTAGCAGAGCGCCCTTGTTGACGGGCTCCATTCGGCTGCTGCCTGAGCAGGTTCACCGTCAAGGTCACAGCCGACACCCGTACTCGTTCTTCGAGGTCGAGCTCGACCGAAAGATCGCTGGTCCAGTCGTCATCGGTCGCGGGCGTCAATTTGGCATGGGCCTCATGGCCCCCGGGGGCTGACACATGGACGCGGGCTTTCCGACATTTGCAGAGTTCTACCGGGTTGCCAACGGCCGCGAGCCGTTCCCCTGGCAGAATCGACTCGCCCATCGAGTCGTGCAAGCTGGCTGGCCGAGCCAAATCGGTGTTCCGACGGGCCTGGGCAAGAGCGGGTGTCTTGATATCGCCCTGTGGGCACTTGCCGCGCAGGCGAGCCTTCCCCCCGAGCAAAGGACGGCTCCCACTCGCGTCTGGTACGTCGTCAACCGCCGGCTACTCGTTGACCAAGCATTCGATCACGGTGAGACATTGCAGAAGATGCTCGCCAGCGGCGAGGACGCCCAAGGGTGCGTTTCCGACGTCATGCGGCGCGTCGCCGATGCCCTTCGTGTGCTCACGCCGCTCGGTCCGCGTGAGGGATCCTTGCAAGTGACACGGCTGCGTGGCGGAGCCGATCTGGGGCAACGGCCTCTGGAGCCATCGCAGCCGGCGCTCATTTTCGCGACGGTCGCCATGTTCGCCAGTCGATGGCTGTTCCGCGGGTATGGGAGTAGTCGCTCGATGCGGCCGGTCGATGCCGCGCTGGCGGGGATAGATAGCCTCGTCCTCTTGGATGAGGCACACCTGTCAAGGCCCTTGGTGGCCCTCGCGGACAACGTGGCTTCCTGCGACATCGGTGACCCTTCGCGGGTCATTGCGAAGGCCCGGTCGCGCCCGGTCATGGTGACGCTCACTGCCACCGGTGAGCCCACCGGGGATCGTTTCGATCTTGACGCAGACGACCGCCAGCACCCAGTCGTTGCTCGCCGCGTTCACGCGGCCAAGCCCGTAAAGCTGCACAGTGTAGCGGAGCGCTCCCTTGCCCAGTCCCTTGTGACCACCACACTCGACCTACTGGATTGCCGCGAAGCTGCCTCCTCCTGCATCGTCTTCGTGAACTCACCAAAGCTGGCGCGCGAGGTAGTCACCAGGCTGCGCGAGGAGCTCGAGAAGACCGCGAAGCAGCGTCGCTGTCGGCGTCCTTGTGAAGTGCTCATGGCAACCGGTCGTATGCGCGAGCGCGAAGCGGCGGGTGTGCGTGCTTGCCTGCTGGCCGAGGAGGGGACGCCTGCGTGGCGCGATCGCTCCAGGCCTCGAGAGCGGGATCTCATCGTGGTTGCTACGCAGACCCTCGAGGTGGGAGCCGATCTCGACTTCGATGTGCTCGTCACCGAAACCTGCGGCACCCGAGCGCTCATTCAACGGTTGGGACGGCTGAACCGACTCGGCGAGATTCACAATGCGGCGGGCGCGATCGTGCACGCTGCGGATCGCAAAGAATGGCCCGTCTACGGAGAAGAACCCCTGCAGGTTTGGCAGCGACTCACCGCAGCGCAGTTGAACGACACGATCGATCTTGCTCCTGCGCAAGCCGCAGCCATCTTGGGTCCCCCCAATGACGAGCCGGCGCGAGTGGGTGAGCTGCTCCAAGCGCACCTGTGGGAATGGGCTAAGACATCGTTCGCGCCCGCTGATGAAGCGCCAGTAGACCTCTTCTTCTCGGGGTTCGACGAGCAGATGGGCCGAGTCAGTGTCTGCTGGCGCGCTCATTTGCCCAAAGACGAGGTGCGCCTGTTCCCTGGCGTCACAGAGAGCGAGGTCATCGAAGTCCCGCTCACGGAACTGCGCGATGCTTTGCAGGCGCAACACATCGACAGCGTGCGGAGGCTTGCAGATGACCGCGTCTCTCTGGAGACGGTCGCGCGCAATGCGGTTCGTCCCGGCGACGGAATCGTGCTGCCGACCACGGTCAATCTCTACGACCGCGATGGCTGGAACCCGAACCCCGCACCTGGGAGCGACGATGTGCTCGATGTGTCGCTCTTGCGAGCGGGAGTATTGCCGCTCTCCAGGTCGGTGCTGGCGAACCTTGCCCCTGGCGCAGGAATCCCCAAGTCACTGTCTGTGCTCATCGATCCGGATGAAGACGGTCTTGCACCAGAGGAGGAGCGCGATCTGGTCGAGGAGCTACTGGCTGCTTTGCGTGCTGGACCCCATCATCCGTGGCTTGGTGATGAAGAGTGGCAGCAGTTCCTCGCCGATATGGGCAGAGAAGTGTTGCGCCCAGTGGACGACGCACCGTTCTTGCAGCGGCCCGCGAGAGACCGTCTCCATGTTGAGGTGCGCGCCGATGCCTTTGATGAGATGAGCTTCGATGTCGCGTCGAGCCTGCTGGCTGACCATCAAGGTGCGGTCGCCGATGTTGCAGAGAAGATCGCGGGCGCACTCGGCATCGATCCGATGCTCCGGCAAGCTGTCAAAGAAGCCGCGAGATTACACGACGTGGGAAAAGCCGATCCAAGGTTCCAACGGTGGCTCGATCCCCGTCCGACGTCGCTCAAGGCGAAGTCTCAGACGCCGCGGTTTCTCATTGAACGAGAGCGGCGAGCGGCCGATTGGCCCAAAGGAGGGCGCCACGAACTGGTCAGTTTGCGCATCCTGACACAGTACGTCGCCTCGCTTGACGATCAGCCGACGTGGGACCCGGAGCTCGTCCTTCACCTCGTCGCCGCCCATCACGGGCAAGGGCGGCCGCTCGTGCCTGTGGCCGACGACCCGACGCCACCGCGATTCACCTTTGATCTGAACGGACGGCACGTGGCCGTGCGAGACGGTCTGCACTGGGTCGACTGGAGCCAGCCGAGCCGGTTCCGAAGTCTCTGCGAGCGGTACGGTTACTGGGGTTTGGCCTTGATGGAGGCGATCGTGCGCCAGGCAGACCAAGTTGTGTCGAGTGCGGGAGGGGTCGTCTGATGGTTGAGGAGCTCGCACCAGGGCTGCCAGCCAACTGGCTGAACGGCTGGCTGGCAGCCGTCGGCATCACGGTGGTGGCGCGCGGCACACGACTGCGCTGGAGCAGGGAACCCTCTCCGTTGGCCATCCTGGAGAGCCCGAGTCAGACCCCGCTGGCTGAGCAGATTGCGGCGGGTCTTCCGGACGAGAAGACACTGAAAAGCCTTGTTCTTGCTGACAAGGGGCTGCCGCGCAAGCCGACGCTGGCGGACTTTCACAGAGCCGCCAACGAAGCTCGACTCAAGGGCGACGACTCTCTTGCGATGTCGCTGACAGACTTGGTCACCGAGAGAAAGACAGACGGTTCTGGGCTTCAGCATGTTCAGCATGGTCCTTTTGATCCGCCTGTGCCCCGCGGCGTGACGCTTGTGGAACGGGTTATAGCCTGCCGGCAGTTCTTGGAACCAGACCCGGTGCAGCGGATTCGCGAAACGCTTGCTGGCGCGGGCGAGCGGGTGAGAACGAACGGGCTTGGCTTTGACATCCGTCGTCTCCCTTCGGGCGTGCAAGCGGACGCACCGGTCATGGTTGACCCCGTGGTGGAGTGCCTGTGTTTCGTTGCCCTCAGACTTTTTCCCGTACGTGGTGATGGCCGCCAGCAGCTGCAGCGGGGCTGGGCGAGCGGGGCGAGTCAGCCGGGTGCGTTCTGTTGGCCGGTTTGGTCCGATCCGTCGGATGTGTGGGGCATCGATGCGCTTCTCGATCGTCTTTACAGCAGCCATACGAGGGGGGAAAGAACAGATCTGCAGCTCTACGGCGTGTTTGGTGTTTTCGAAAGCGTTCCCTACAAGCCTACCGGCCAAAGTGATGTGACGAGGGGCTACGGTGCGAGGACGAGGAGGGTGATCTAGCTGTGGATCCCATTCCCATCGCTGCACTTGAGCACTACGCGTATTGTCCGAGGCAGTGCGGTTTCATCCACGCGGATGGTCTGTGGGCTTGGAATGCGCACACTGTGCGTGGGGTTCGCGGGCACCGTCGAGTGGACACGGCGTTTGAGCGGCAAGAGCGTGAGCGCGTTGTGCTGCGCGCCGTGCCTTTGTGGTCTGACCAGTGGGGCCTCAGTGGCCGCGCAGACGCCGTCGAAGCTCTCCCATCCGGAGACATCGTTCCAGTGGAGTACAAGATCGGGCACCGACATTCTGACGCTGCGGAGGTTCAGGTGTGTGCTCAGGCTCTGTGCCTGGAGGAGATGCTATCGACGCGCATCACCCACGGTGCTCTTTGGTTGTCGACGTCGAGGCGTAGGATCGATGTCCCGTGCGACTCGGTGCTCCGCGACCGGACCGCGAAGATGATCCATGCTGTTGCATCCGTGATCGGTACAGGACGTCTGCCAGATGTGGCCAATGACGCTCGCTGTCAAGAATGCCAGTTCTTCGGATACTGCCTTCCCGACCTGGTAGCCAACTGTCGTCGCCTAACCACTTATGTCGAACGTGAGGTTTTCGCATGCGAGTCATGAACGTACTCTACGTGCGAGGACATCGTGCGCGTGTCAGCGTGCAAAAAGACGCTCTGATTGTCGCTGACCCTGACAGCGGCTGGACTCGGGTACCGTTGGCCGCTCTGGAAGGCATTGTCTTGCTTGGTAACGGCCAGATATCTACCCAAGCGTTGGCGGCATGTGTCGAGAGAAACATCAGGGTCTCATCGCTTCGTCGGGGCGGGCAGTTGAGGTTCGCGGTTGGTGGACCCGTGAGTGGCAACGTCCACCTGCGCGTGGCGCAGCTGCGCCGCTACGAAGACGCCGATGCGAGGCGTACCCTAAGTCGCACACTTGTGGCGGGCAAACTCCAGAATTATCGGCGACTCCTGAAAAGGTGGATGTGGGATGCGAAGGGGGCCGACAAAGAGACTCTCGCAATCCTGCATGAGCGTGTCACTGGGCGCATTGCCTCCCTTCCGACGGCGGCTTCCGGCGACGCCATTCGCGGCGTGGAAGGAGAGGGCACTCGTTGGTACTTGGAAGGACTCGCTGTCCATCTCGGTGATCAGGAGGAAGAGTTTAGGTATCTGACCCGGAGCAGGAGGCCCCCGCGCGACCCCGTGAACGCGTTGCTCAGTTTCACCTATTCACTTGTGCTTTCTGAGATTACTGGTGCGCTTGATGCAGTTGGTCTTGACCCTCAGATCGGTTTCCTGCATGGGGTCCGCTCGGGAAGACCATCACTTGCCCTTGACATTCTGGAGGAGTTCAGGCCGGCAATTGCGGATCGGTTCGTTGTGAGGCTCCTCAAGTTGAAAGTCATCAGCCCAAGTCACTTCACGTACACCCTGGGAGGGGCGTGCTATCTCACGGACGACGGACGCAAAGTCTTTGTGGGGGAATACGAGAACTCGAAGGATGAGATGGTCTCCCACAGGCTCCTTGGGAAAGACGTGCCGCGCTGGGTCCTACCGCAGGTTCAGGCGACTCTTATGGCCCGGCATCTGAGAGGTGATTTACCGTCGTATGCGCCTTACTTGATGGATGCATAAGTCTTGGTGGGTGCAGAAGTGGATCTCGTTGTTACTTACGACATAGATACGAGCACACCCAGGGGCGAACGTCGGCTGGCGCGTGTGGCAAAGGTGTGCGAAGGATACGGGGTGCGGGTGCAGTATTCTGTGTTTGAGTGTCGGCTTTCGGAAGTTGAGGCTTTGCACCTGGGGCATAAACTGGAAGACGTGATCGATCCAGCAGTAGACTCGGTTCGCTTCTATCACATTCCTGGCTCATTCGAAGATCTTAGGACATCGATCGGCAAGGCCGTGCCTCACAGTTGGGGGCAGCCGTGGATTACGTGAGGACGGCTTGGTGCCGTTCCCGAACCTCTAGTGATCTTTGACACAATCGGCAGGTGCCAGATTCGCAAATTGGCGTAAGCAGGGTAAACGCGCCGGCGGAGCCGGGGAAGCAGTTTGTTGTGTGTTGGCTGGAGCTAGGCACGAGGCATGAAAACTTCCCTGCTCAGAGCGGGTGTTGCCGACGGACTACCGTCGGCCTTCGTTGAGCGGGCTGCATGAGATCGGCTATGACTATCCCTGGCCGTCGTGTTGCCGACGGACTACCGTCGGCCTTCGTTGAGCGTGCGACTGGGACATCCACGCCGCCTACCCGACGGTGTGTTGCCGACGGACTACCGTCGGCCTTCGTTGAGCGATTGAGCGCTTCGTGGATGGCAGTCATGGAGAAAGTGTGTTGCCGACGGACTACCGTCGGCCTTCGTTGAGCGGGTCAGGAGGGCGAGGACTTCACGGGCCGCGGCCTGCTGTGTTGCCGACGGACTACCGTCGGCCTTCGTTGAGCGGCCAGGTACCCGCTGGGCATCAGGAGATGGCTGGCGTGTTGCCGACGGACTACCGTCGGCCTTCGTTGAGCGACCGGTCCCCTCGACGACCCCGAGCCAGTGACGGAGTGTTGCCGACGGACTACCGTCGGCCTTCGTTGAGCGCTGACGAACCGCGTGATGTGCGTTTCCACAGCCGGGAAGTGTTGCCGACGGACTACCGTCGGCCTTCGTTGAGCGGCGCCGAAACGGCGGTCCGACCCCGCCGTCGCAGGAGTGTTGCCGACGGACTACCGTCGGCCTTCGTTGAGCGATCCCCGACGTGCTCAAGCTCAAGCGGAATCTGCTGCCGTGTTGCCGACGGACTACCGTCGGCCTTCGTTGAGCGGCCTCGACGGCCGGCTTTAGCAACATCAACTTGCTAGTGTTGCCGACGGACTACCGTCGGCCTTCGTTGAGCGGCGGGCGGCCCGCAAGCGCAGATCGACATCGACCGCAGTGTTGCCGACGGACTACCGTCGGCCTTCGTTGAGCGTCAGGCGAGCAGACGCTCAGCCTGCCGGGCTGGGCCGTGTTGCCGACGGACTACCGTCGGCCTTCGTTGAGCGGGAAGGGCCGCGAGCAAACCTTGCACATCTTCCACGTGTTGCCGACGGACTACCGTCGGCCTTCGTTGAGCGCGGCAGATCATCGGCGAGTGGCTAGCGGCCATCGGCGAGTGTTGCCGACGGACTACCGTCGGCCTTCGTTGAGCGGGTAAGAACGGCTTCTGGCTGCGCGGCCAAGGTCACGGTGTTGCCGACGGACTACCGTCGGCCTTCGTTGAGCGCCGACAAGCTGGCCTGAGTGGCGACGCAGCTCCGTGTGTTGCCGACGGACTACCGTCGGCCTTCGTTGAGCGCCAGAATCGCCGACCGACGGCGGACTGGGCGAGCAGGTGTTGCCGACGGACTACCGTCGGCCTTCGTTGAGCGGAGATCGCCCTACCCGACCACGGTCACGAGGGTTTCGTGTTGCCGACGGACTACCGTCGGCCTTCGTTGAGCGCATCACGTCTATGAGTTCAACACCGTCGTGAGCGAATGTGTTGCCGACGGACTACCGTCGGCCTTCGTTGAGCGTACTGGCGCAACTTGTCGTTCGACGAGTACCACGACGTGTTGCCGACGGACTACCGTCGGCCTTCGTTGAGCGGCCTCGAAAGGAGCGGTAGTCATGCAAAGAATCACCGTGTTGCCGACGGACTACCGTCGGCCTTCGTTGAGCGTGGAGCCTGACCGTCCCTGGCCGGAGCACACGCGAGTGTTGCCGACGGACTACCGTCGGCCTTCGTTGAGCGTACGGCTTGGACAAGGCGCACGGGCGGCTCCTGCAAGTGTTGCCGACGGACTACCGTCGGCCTTCGTTGAGCGGAGATGCGATCGGCGGCGGCCGTGTCGCTCGTCGGGTGTTGCCGACGGACTACCGTCGGCCTTCGTTGAGCGCCCGTGACGATTCACGTTACGCCTGCCGAATACCACGTGTTGCCGACGGACTACCGTCGGCCTTCGTTGAGCGTTGTCACTGGCTGAAGCGGCGCAACTCTTCGGCGTGCAGTGTTGCCGACGGACTACCGTCGGCCTTCGTTGAGCGCGGATCTCCTCCGGCGGCCGCTCGTGGTCGCCCTGGTGTTGCCGACGGACTACCGTCGGCCTTCGTTGAGCGCTCGCCATCCTGGGGGCGCTGTGTCAGGAGCGAGGCGGTGTTGCCGACGGACTACCGTCGGCCTTCGTTGAGCGATCTTCACCGTGACGGCAGGGCCGCGTCCCATGCTTGTGTTGCCGACGGACTACCGTCGGCCTTCGTTGAGCGTTCACCTTGGCGATCGGGCTGGAGGTATCGACGTCGTGTTGCCGACGGACTACCGTCGGCCTTCGTTGAGCGGCTATCAGGTGCGCAGCAAGCAGTGGCTGCGCGTCGTGTTGCCGACGGACTACCGTCGGCCTTCGTTGAGCGCCGTCAGCACGGTGCTAACGTTAACGCCCTCCATCGTGTTGCCGACGGACTACCGTCGGCCTTCGTTGAGCGGTCATCCTCGACCCGAGCGCTCCCGGCACGGCGCCGTGTTGCCGACGGACTACCGTCGGCCTTCGTTGAGCGTCGCCCACTAGTGCCGGTACGCTGTTCGTGCCGCCGGTGTTGCCGACGGACTACCGTCGGCCTTCGTTGAGCGCACCGGTCGTTCGTCGCTCTTCGCTACCGGATGGCGTGTTGCCGACGGACTACCGTCGGCCTTCGTTGAGCGTGCAGAGTGACGACGAGGCGCTGCCGCGGTGTGAGGTGTTGCCGACGGACTACCGTCGGCCTTCGTTGAGCGCTTTCTAGAGTCGGGCTATCCCGACCGTGAATGTGATGTGTTGCCGACGGACTACCGTCGGCCTTCGTTGAGCGGGTAACTACTATCCCGGTCAAGTTCGCGGGCTTGGAGTGTTGCCGACGGACTACCGTCGGCCTTCGTTGAGCGCCTGTCCTTCTGGTACAAGGAGCACGGCGCTTCCGAGGTGTTGCCGACGGACTACCGTCGGCCTTCGTTGAGCGCTCGCCGCCCTTCCTCGGCATGCTGGAGCGCAGCACCGTGTTGCCGACGGACTACCGTCGGCCTTCGTTGAGCGGTGCTCACCGTCGCCGTCGCCGCCGCCACGGGCAACGTGTTGCCGACGGACTACCGTCGGCCTTCGTTGAGCGCTATTCCTTGGCGCCGATGCCGTAGCGGTCAATCCGTGTTGCCGACGGACTACCGTCGGCCTTCGTTGAGCGTTCGTGCACGACGGCTGTAGCTGGTGCGGTACGCCGCGTGTTGCCGACGGACTACCGTCGGCCTTCGTTGAGCGATCTGCCCCTGTGTGCCGGCCTACCGCTCCCCGTTTGTGTTGCCGACGGACTACCGTCGGCCTTCGTTGAGCGCCGCAGACCGACCCCGACGCCGTCGATCCCGACGACGTGTTGCCGACGGACTACCGTCGGCCTTCGTTGAGCGCTACCAATCTGAAAGGAGGTGGCGGTTATGACCGCCGTGTTGCCGACGGACTACCGTCGGCCTTCGTTGAGCGGGTCCTTGGCGCCAGTTCATGCACGATGCACAGCTCGTGTTGCCGACGGACTACCGTCGGCCTTCGTTGAGCGGTGCTCGTCTCGGGCTATGTGCGCGGCGGCCACTGGTGTTGCCGACGGACTACCGTCGGCCTTCGTTGAGCGGAGGAATGGTACGCCGGACTGGCCGGCGCGTGCGGTGTTGCCGACGGACTACCGTCGGCCTTCGTTGAGCGTGTAAGGACCGCCACCGCCGCCGCCAGCGGCAGTGGTGTTGCCGACGGACTACCGTCGGCCTTCGTTGAGCGGTGAAGAACCTGGTGGCCATCCTCGCCGAGTTCTCGTGTTGCCGACGGACTACCGAGTTGAGTCCCGTAATGTGGTGTAAGTCCTGAGCAGCCAGCACGGGTAGAGAACGGCCACCGTGGGCTGACACAATCGTCGCATCCGTTGCAGAGAAACGACGAGAGGAGCACCACGATGGCCGAGACGAGCATGTCTCTGGACGAGCTTGTGCGCAAGCTCATGGGCG
>Ga0315282_10010920_pt1 | contig 14163 bp, 12 predicted proteins | sample YL17G07_20_MG_FD_203693 | JGI IMG/M metagenome (GOLD analysis project Ga0315282, IMG submission 203693) | Sediment microbial communities from Yellowstone Lake, YNP, Wyoming, USA - YL17G07_20 | ecosystem: Environmental > Aquatic > Freshwater > Lake > Sediment | place: USA: Wyoming | collected...
TCTCCAATCCCCAATCCCCAATCCGCAATCCGCAATCCGCAGTCCTCAGCACTCATAAGGAGTCATCGCCATGAAACGGAATATCGTCAGGATAGATGAGAGCCTTTGCAACGGATGCGGCCAGTGCGTGTCGGCCTGCGCCGAGGGCGCGATCCAGCTCATTGATGGAAAGGCCCGGCTGGTCTCGGACACCCACTGCGACGGGCTTGGCGCGTGCCTGGGCGAATGTCCTCAGGGCGCCATCACGATCGAGGTGCGGGAAGCGGCGGTCTTCGACGAGAAAGCCGTGGCACAACGCCTGGCGTCTCAGAAACCCGCCGCGGGAAGCCCCGGCGGCCCGCACACCCACGCAGCCGCGCAAGGAGAATCCAGGAAACCCGCGCCGGGAGAATCCAGAAAAGCAGCGGCGGCCGGTTTTCATGCGCCGATAGCGGGCGGCTGTCCCGGCACGCAGGCGCGCGTTCTCAAGAGCAACGCCAGACCCGCGAGCCCCGCGACGTCGCCTGGAGCGGCTCCCTCGTCTTCCAACGCGGCCGGCTGTTGCTCCGCCACCGCGCCGGGCCCGCGCCCCTCCGCCCTTGCCCAGTGGCCGGTCCAGCTCCACCTGGTCTCTCCGCAGGCGCCCTACTTCGCGGACTGCGATCTGCTGGTCGCGGCGGACTGCGTGGCCTTCGCCATGGGGGATTTCCACGAAAGTCTGCTCGAAGGGCATTCCGTGGCTATCGCCTGCCCCAAACTCGACAACGCTGGACCCTATGTGGATAAACTCGCGGCCATCTTCTCCCACAACAACATCCGCCGCCTCACCGTGGCTATCATGGAGGTGCCGTGTTGCCGCGGGCTGGAGATGATGGTGAACCAGGCCCTCAAGAAATCCGGCAAAGACATTCCCCTCTCCCTCAAGGTGATCTGCCTCGACGGTCAAGTGAAGCTGGAGCAAACGCAGTAAGGGGAGACTGGAGGCTATAGACTGAGGGCTGGACCGTGAAAACCGAACACTGCAAACTGAAGACAGCTATACATGGCGTCATTAATCATGCAGGGTGTATTCCGTTTAGCCGGCTTTTAGCCGGCTCCCCCTTGCCCCCGGCTTCAGCCGGTGGGATCAGGGACAACATATTCTTTTGAGCGCGCTTCAGCGCGGCTTCTCGACTCATTTATGCCGCATTATTTATGACGCTACGTATAACTCACAACTCGGAACAGCCTGATGCGCTTGGGGATGTCCGACCGCCTCGCACAAGGCTACCGTTTCTCATGTCATGGCCGGGCGGCCGTTGCGTGTTTGGCGTTCTCGATGATGATTTTCGGATCGGGGTTGGAATCTGGAACAGGGAGGCCGTGCTCCCTGAGCAGTTCAACGTGCTCCTTCATCCCCCATTTGGCCTTATACAGACAGACCTCGACGGAGTGCCCGATTCCCGTGAAGCCCTCCAGATCGGGCGAGTAGAACCCAAAGTAGTCGGGTTCCTCGGTCGCTTCGATCACCAGGGAGTACGGCAGCTCGATCATCTCCCCACCTCCCGCGGGTTCAGCCTACAATGCCGCGATTGCGTCCTCAAATCAACCGCAAAACGCCTCTTGCGGACGATTGCCTCCCGGCTGGTGAGTACTGGCGAGCCAGGCTTGAGACTGGACGCTGTAAACCACAAACCGAAAACTGCAAACTGCAAGCCGGAGTCCTCGTTCTTCCTGTTTCCTCCGGCCTCCGGCCTGGAGCCTCCAGCCTGAAGAGTTCCCACCCGCAGTTTCGGTTGCGCCAGCCGGGCTTTCGCGCGATAGTATTCGCCATGAAAGCGGGAACTCCGGGCTCGCGCCGCCTCGCACTCCTCCTCCATCTCGCCCTGCTGGCGCTCACCGCGTGGCACGTGGCCGTCGTGGTTTCGATGTACCTGGCCAACCAGTTCTACATCCACGACGTGGGCCAGGAGAACTACTGGCTCTACTACACCTGGCACGGGCGGTTCTTCTGGTCCATCGTCCACGAGTGCCCGCACTTCGCCAAGCATTTCACGCCCACTTATGTTCTGCTCGTTCCCCTGCACGCCTTGGTCAATCACGTGCTGTTGCTTCCGATTCTGCAATGCCTGGCGGTGATGTCCGGCGCCTGGGCGGTGGCCTGGATGACCGATGGCTTCTTGCGCCGCGGACGCTCCGTTGGGTCGTTGTCCCCCTTGGGCCTCACGGTTGGGTTGTTCTATGTGGGCAATATCTATGTGGGGGCAGTGCTTCTGTCGTGTCATTTCGAGAGTTTCCCGATGGCGCTGTCGCTGTGGGCCCTGGCGGCGCTCGCCAACGCGCGAAAACGCCTCTTCTGGATATTCCTGGTGCTGGCCGTGGGGTTCAAGGAGGACATGGCCCTGTACTGGGCCGCGTTCGGTGTATGGTGGATCTTGTTTGGGTGGGACAAAAGGGGAAGAACGGTCTGGGGGAAGAGGAGTCCCGGCGCGGCTTGGGTCCAACTGCGGCGCTATGCCGGCACGATCCGCGCGCGTCTCCCGTTTGGCGCTGCCGTTGCGGCGTTCGGCATCGTCTGGCTGATCCTGGCGATTCTCACGATGCGGTGGGTTTCCAACCGCTTCGGAGGAACCTCGCATGAGCTCGGAGACCGCTATGGCTGGCTTGGTCATTCCCCGCAAGAGTGGGCGGAAAAGTGCATCCAGCGCCCCGATATTCTATGGATGCCGCTGTGGGTTCTGGCGAGATCGCTCTTGCTGCTGGTTCTATACCTGCCGATCCTCGCGCCGGCCACGTTGCTTCTGCTGGTTTCTCCCGGTTACGTGATGGGTTTGTCCGAGTCCCGGTCCATGCGCTTGCTGCAATTCTACTACAGCTATCCCTTACTGCCCTTTCTTTTCCTGGGCGTGACGCTTGGAGTCGTCCGGCTGGCGCGGTTTGCCGGGCGGCTTCGAGCGAGGCGGCTATGGCGGGCCGGCTTGGGAGCCCTGCTCGTGATGGCGGGGTGCTGGACGTTCCTCATGCCCACTGTGGCGGATATGCAGGGGCGCTCCTTGGCGCCGGTCATGGAACGCCACGGCTGGATTCGAAAAACCCTGCGCGAGACCGTTCCGCCCGGCGCTTCCGTGGCGGCGCAGTTCGACCTCTTGTGCCAGTTGCCGTTTCGCCGGGAGATGTATCCGCTGTTTGAGCACAACCTCGACAGGGCGGAATACTGGGTGCTGGACCGCGGCGGCTTGATGGGGGATATGAAGGAGGAAGAATACCAGCGCATCCAGGACAAGGCGAAGGAACTGACAAAAGAAGGCAAGGGGGAGATCCTGGTGGACAAGCATGGCCTGCTGATTGTCCACCGCCTGCCGCGGCACAAGACCGGCTGAAGCCGGCACTCCCAACACTCCTCCGAGGCGTGGGAACGTAGGGTGGGCATCTTGCCCGCCATTTTGTATTGTGTTCGCAGGCGGCACGCCCGCGCTACGCTCGATCGCAGGCGGGACGCCCGCGCTACTCTCGATCGCAGGCGGGACGCCCGCGCTACTCTCGATCGCAGGCGGGACGCCCGCGCTACTCTCGATCGCAGGCGGGACGCCCGCGCTACTCTCGATCACAGGCGGGACGCCCGCGCTACGCTCGATCGCAGGCGGGACGCCCGCGCTACTCTAACCCCGGCAGAGAATCTCCACGATGCGCTCGCTGGCCTTGCCGTCCCCGTATGGGTTCTCGCCGCTCGACATTCCGGCGTAGGCCGCGGGGTCCGAGAGCAACTTCTGCGCCTCGGTGACGATGGTCTCGCGCCGCATCCCGACGAGCTTGGCCAGGTTCGCCCGCATCGCCTCGGGACGCTCCGTCACCGTCCGCGTCACCAACACGGGTTTCTTGAGAGAGGGCGCTTCCTCTTGAATCCCGCCCGAATCCGTGATGATGAGATAACTCCGGTCCATCAGGTACACGAACGGCAGGTACTCGATAGGAGCAATCAGGTGGACGCGGTCTTCTTTGCCGAGTATGTCGTAAACCGGTTTCTGGACGTTTGGGTTCAGGTGGACGGGGTACACGAGCGCCACGTCCGGGTTGGCGCGGACAATATCGAGCAAGGCGCCGCAGAAATCCTCGAAGGGCTTTCCGAAGCTTTCGCGCCGGTGTCCGGTGACCAGAATGAGCCGGCGGCCATCGAGGGCGTGGGCCGGCAAGCCCGGGACGCCGGGGGGGCTTTGGCGCACCATCTCGCGGGCCAGCATCAGCGCGTCAATGATCGTGTTGCCGGTGACGAAGATGCTCTCTTCGGGGATCCGCTCGGCGCGCAGGTTTGCGGCGGCGCCGGCCGTGGGCGCGAAACACCACCGGCAGATCGGGTCCACAAGGCGCCGGTTCATCTCCTCGGGCCAGGGCGCCTGGAAATTGTAGGTCCGCAAACCGGCCTCCACGTGGCCCAGGGGAATCCGCTCATAGAACGCGGCCAGGCCCGAGGCGAGGCAGGTCGTCGTGTCGCCGTGCACCAGGACCGCGTCCGGGTTCACTTCGGCCAGAGTCCGCTGAACGGCCGTGACCACGCTCGCGGTGATCCGCGACAGCGACTGGCCGGGCTCCATAAGGTTCAGATCAATATCCGGCTGGATATTGAAAACCGACAGAACCTGGTCGAGCATCTGACGGTGTTGGGCCGTCGCGATCAGGATGGGTTGGACGCGGGCATCCCTCTTCAGGGCCAGATAGACCGGCGCCATCTTGATGGCCTCAGGCCGGGTGCCCACTATCACCGCGATACGCATTCTTGCCTCAGTCTGCCGGTCTGCCGGTCGGCCAGTTTGCCAGTCAGCTCGTAGGATGGGCCTTGGCCCATCAACCTCAAGGACCCCAAGGACATCAAGGACCCCAAGGACATCAAGGACCCAAAGGACATCAAGGACCCAAAAGACACCAACCTCCCGCTCCCTAAAGCCTACAGCCTAAAGCCTACAGCCTAAAGCCTACAGCCTAAAGCCTACAGCCTACAGCCTACAGTCTACAGCCTCATTGTAAGCAGCAATCCGCGTGGAGTGTCAACCAAATTCCCCTCCTGCGAATTCCCCTCCTACGAATTCCCCTCCTACGAATTCCCCTCCTGTGAATTCCCCTCCTGCGAATTCCCCTCCTGTGAATTCCCCTGCCGAATCCTCTTTGCCCGATTCCCCTTGAACGATCCTCAGGCCAGCCCTTACAATCCCCCTCATGGAACAACTCGCCGAAATCACGGTTGTCGGGGCCGGAGTGGTGGGTCTGGCTGTTGCATCGGAGTTGTCCGGGGCCGGCCGCGACGTTCTGGTGCTCGAGCGCTACGACAGCTTCGGCCGCGAAACCAGCAGCCGCAACAGCGAAGTGATCCACGCCGGACTCTACTACGAAGCCGGCTCGCTCAAAGCCCGCCTCTGCATCGAGGGCAAGGAACTTCTCTATCGCCTCTGCCGCGAGGGCGGCATCGCTCATCGGCGGATCACCAAGATGGTCGTCGCCACCACGCTGGAGGAGGTCCCCCGCCTCGAGGCCCTCGCCGACAACGCGCGCCGATGCGGCGTGGACGACGTGCGGATGCTGGAGACTTCGGACATCCCGAGACTCGAACCTGCGGTCCGCGCCGTCGCCGCTCTGCTCTCGCCCTCCACCGGCATCATAGACAGCCACGGCCTGATGAGCTATTACGCGCGCAAGGCCAAGGATTGCGGCGCCACCCTTGCCTACTGCGCGGAAGTCATCGCTCTCGAAAAAACCGGCGACGGTTGGCTGGTCACTGTGCGGGAGCCCAAGGACACTTACACCTTTCAGACCGCCATCGTCATCAACTGCGCCGGGCTCGGATCGGACCAGGTTGCGGCGATGGCGGGGATGGACGTGGATCGCTGCGGCTACCGGCTCCGCTATTGCAAGGGCGACTACTTCTCGCTTCCCCCCTCCAAGGGAGGGCGAGTGGGCCGCCTGGTGTACCCCGCTCCTCATGCCGGCGCCGCGGGGCTGGGTGTGCACCTGACCCTGGACTTGCAGGGCCGGGCGCGGCTGGGTCCGAATACGGTGTACGTGGATGCCGTGGACTACCAAGTGGACGTCACGCAGAGGGAAGCCTTCTATCGCTCGGCTTCCCGTTTTCTCCCGTTCCTGGAGGAGGAGGATCTGCAACCCGACATGGCGGGCGTGCGCCCCAAGCTGCAGGGTCCGGACGAGCCTTTCCGCGATTTTGTGATCCGCCACGAAGCGGACCGCGGCCTCGAGGGTCTCTTCAACCTAGTCGGCATCGAGTCGCCGGGCCTCACCAGCGCGGCGGCCCTGGCTCGATACGTTCAAAGCCTCGTGGACGACTACAGATCGTGAGAACGCCGGGATGCGCTTTGCGGCAGCGGCATGGAGGGGAGTTGATTTGCCGGCTGAGCGTCCGGAATCCGTTCCGCAATCCGGCTTGCGCGGCGCATCTTGGCTCCACTACCAGATTGCCCCCGCCGACTCTAGAGTCGGTGGAGCAATGATTCTGCTCCAGAACCGGGCATATTATTCATCAACGCCCCCGCCGACTTTATGTCGGTGGAGCGGTGATTGAAACCCGTCGCTTCTTGCCATGAGTTTTTCGGCGCCCATCCACGCCCTCTCTAACATTGTCGCTGTCTCGGGTTCGTAAATGAAAAGCAGAACCATCGCTCCACCGACTTTAGAGTCGGCGGGGGCGACCTGGAGAACGTGTCCGCTCTGGAGCAAAGCCACCGCTCCACCGACTTTAGAGTCGGCGGGGGCGGCGTTTGAGAGTGGCAGGCGAGACGCCCGCCCTACTTTGTCCGTCCCCACAGTCTGGTAGCGGAGTAAAGATGCGCCCGCTTGCGCGGCCCTTGCGATTTTTCTTTACGGTCTATCTGGAATAGTGATAATGGGACGTATCTGAGGGGAGGTTCGGCTCTGTGACGACACCTTTAGAGAGTGCGGGTCCATCCGCGAGCCGCGATGATCTTCTTCGTCTGGTTCGAGAAGGCGGGGTTTCTTCGCGTTTTCAGCCCATCGTGGATCTTTTTTCCGGGGAGGTCTTCGGATACGAAGTCTTCTCGCGCGGCAGAGCGCCGTTCGAAGACCCGCGATTCATGTTTGAAAAGGCATGGGAATGGGGGCTTTCTCTGGACCTGGACTGCCTGTGCCGCGCCCAGGCGCTCACAGGCATCGCGCAGTTCCTGCCAACCGTTCCCAACAGGAAGTTCTTCCTCAACATCAGCCCGCACATTTTTGACGATGAGCGTTTCCAGAAAGGCTTCACGCTCTCCAAACTGCTGGAGGCGGGCCTGGATCAGCGCCGCGTGGTGCTCGAGATCGCCGAAACCACTCCCGTGCGGGACTACGCGCAGTTCGAGCGGATGGTCCGGCACTATTTCGACCAGGGATTCTCCATCGCGCTGAACCACTTCGGCGCGGGGCACAACGGCCTTATCACCCTGGTCGCCAGCTCGCCCAACTATGTGAAGCTGGACTACGGGCTGATCTCGCAGATAGACTCCCACACCTACAAACAGCACCTGGTCAACTCCCTGCGCTCGTTCGCCGCCAACGTGGAGAGCGTTGTCATCGCGCAAGGCGTGGAAACCGTGCAGGAACTGGAAACGTTGGTCAGGCTGGGGATCCGCTACGCCCAGGGATATTTCCTGGGCCGCCCGGAACCCGAGCCGCGGCCGCTGTCCAATCAGATCCGCGACACGTTGAAGAGATTCTTCGAACTCTTCCACTATCCTCACGTTTCCAACGAGAACTCGATCATCAACATCCTCATGCGTCCTCCCACAGTGGAGCCGCGGACGACCACGTGCGAGCAAATGGACATTTTCTTCCGGGAGGATCCCTCGGTGGACCACGTGGTGGTGGTGGCGGACAATGAGCCCCAGGGCATCCTGACGCGCCAGCATTTCTACACCTCGGTGGGCGGTCCCTTTGGATTCTCGGTTTTCCAGAAGCGCTTTGCCGACGAGCTTGCCAAGACCACCCCCCTTATGGTCAACGAGCGGATGGAAATCACCGACCTGGGCCGCCTGGCCATGACCCGCTCCCGCGATGACGTCTATGACCCCGTTCTGGTCACCGACGGCGCTAACCATTTCCTCGGAACGATCACGATGAAGCAGCTGCTCTTCAAGTTCATCAACTTCGAGATCCGGGTCGCCGCCGACTCGAACCCGTTGACGAACCTGCCCGGAAACCGCATCATCGCCCAGTGGATCGAGCATGCCATGAACAACCCGCCGTTCACGATCGTCTATGGCGACCTGGACCACTTCAAGGAGTACAACGACGTTTACGGTTTCGCACAGGGCGACAAGATGATCCGGCTGGCGGCGAAGGTCCTTTCGGACCACATGTCCAACCCGGCCGGTTCGCAGGAAGTGGGGCACATCGGCGGGGACGACTTCGTGGTGATCTGCAGAACGATACTTCCGGAGGATGATCTTGCCGCCATCTGCGTGGATTTCGACCAGCGCAAACGCCCCCTCTTTCACGCCGACGATATCGAGCGGGGTTACTACGAAAGCGAGACCCGCGAAGGGGGAATGGGAAACGTTCCCGTGGTGACGCTCACCCTGGCCGTGCTCACGAGCGAGAACGTGAAGGTTCGCTTCGACTTCGAGCAGGTTGCCCAGGCCGCCGCCACCCTTAAGAAACAGGCCAAGCATATCAACACCAAGACCCGCAGAAGCGGTTTCCTGATAGACCGCCGTACCTATATCTAGAAAGACGGTGCTGAGGACTGAGTGCTGAGGACTGAGAAGCAAGTGCTGAGTGCTGAGTGCTGAGGACTGAGAAGAAAGGACTGAGAATTGAGTATCGCGGGTTTCAGGATAGGCGATTATCCTGCCGGATATGAAAAAATGAGCGCTTTAGCATCTGAAGCCCTGGCCTTACGTCTCCGGTTCGACGCTGACACGATGTGGGTGGACCTGGCGGACGGGCGTCAACTCGGCGTCCCGCTCGCATACTTCCCCCGCCTCATGCGGGCCACACCCGAAGAGCGCGAGAAATTCGTGATCAGCGGCGGCGGAACTGGACTCCACTGGGACGATCTGGACGAAGACATCTTCGTTCCCGCACTCCTCATGGGCATCGGCGATCGGACAAGAAGAAAGGACTGAGGACTGAGTGCTGAGGACTGAGTAGAAAGGACTGAGGATTGAGTGCTGAGGATTGAGGACTGAGTGACTACCATTATGATTTCATGATCCGCAATCCTCAATCCGCAATCCTCAATCCCCAATCTCCAATCCGCAATCCCCAATCCGCAATACTCAGTCCTCAGCACTCAGCACTCAGCACTATCTTCTCAGCACTCAGCACTTTCCCTTATGCGCCTGGAACACCTTCGGATCGAGAAGTTCCGCTGTCTCTCCCGTCTGGAAACCGGCCTTCCCGCCGGGCGAATCCTGATCCTGGGCAACAACGCCCAAGGCAAGACTTCCCTCCTCGAGGCCGTCTTCTACCTGGTCACGGGGCGCTCGTTCCGCACGCGCTACGACAACGACTGCATCCCCTGGCACTCCCCGGCGGGAACGGTGTGCGCCATCCGGGGCAAAGTGCGGCGCGCCTCGGGAGACTCCTGCCGTCTTGCCATCACCATTGGACCGGGAAGCAAGAGCGTTCGCGTGGACGACCGGCCACTCGACCGGCTCGCGGCGTTGTGGGGCCAACTCCGCGCGGTTCTTTTCACACCCGACGATCTGCAGCTGGTCAAGGGCGCGCCGGGCGAACGGCGGCGCTACTTGGACATCGCGCTCAGCCAGATCAGCTCCGATTTTCTGTTTCACCTGCAGCGCTACAACCAGGCGCTTCGCCAGCGCAACGCCCTGCTGAAGCGGCTGGACATGGACCGGCGGCAGCTGCGGGAGAACCTGGCGCCCTGGGAGAGCCAGATGGCGGAGCACGGCATTCCGATCGTGCAGGCGCGGGCGGACTTCATCGCCGCGCTCGAGCCGCGCGCCGCGCGCCTCTATGAGAGAATCGCCTCGGATGAGCCCCCTGCTCGCCCCGAGGCGCCTGCCCAGGAAGAGACGGCGGGCGCGAAAGCGGCCGTGTCCACGGAGTCCATTCCGTCCATCGGGTCCACTCCACCGCGCGCAACGCACTCCGCCGGCCCCGCAGCCCCGGAGAACCTCCGATTGACCTACCTGAACACACTGCGGCTGGAGATGCCGGCTCCAGCTGAAAACGCGCGCGTCCGCTTTCGGGATCTTCTTTCGGAAAACCTCGAGGATGACCTGAGGCGCGGCCAGACAAGCGTCGGCCCGCACCGAGACGATTTCAACCTGTACCTCTCGGGGAAGACGGTCCGGGACTTCGGATCGCAAGGCCAGGTGCGTTCGTGCGTGCTCGCGCTCCGTCTCGCCGAGGTCATCGAGATGGAGAGCCGCACCGGAGAGCCGCCGGTCGTGTTGCTCGACGACCTGGCCTCGGAGCTGGACCCGTTGCGCAAGAAGCGCGTGCTGAGCCTTCTCCATCCCCACTGGCAGACCTTCCTGACCACCACGCGGCTCGAGGATTTCCCCGGCGCTTCTTCGTTCGACGCCGTGATATCGCTGCCGGTGTGAGAGAAGGCTCGCCCACCCCGCTATTTCTTCGAGACGATCCCGTTCAGCGCCGTCACGGTGTCGCGGTTGCGCTTTTGGGCGCAGTGGTTCACCGACCGGCTCGAGACTTCGCCCCTTTCATCGGACGCCAGCGGCTGCGGCCCTTCGCCGAAGATTTCATAGCGGCTGTGCATCGAGGCGCCGCCGGCCGCGGCAATCCCGATCGAAGTCCCCACCGTCCCACCCATCACCTCGGTGACCGTCATCACGACGAGATACTTCGAGGGACCGGGCTGGAACTCGCCGCGCGACGTGATCGGCTTGACCTGATACCCCGCCTTGGTCAGCTGCTTCTGTAGATCCCGTTCCATCCACCGGCCAACGGAGGTGTGCCAGCTGCGCGTGTACCCGTTCATGCCTTCCTTGATTCCGTGGTCGGCCAGCACGCACACCTGGGTCTGGCTCGCGCCCGCCACAGCGGGGACAGCGGCGTTCCGGCTGCAAGCGCCGGCAAGCAAGAGACATACAACGGCGGTGATTCCCAAGCATTTTCTCAGCATTCCGATTTCTCCTTTTAACTGGCAGGGGCCTGTCTGGTTTTCACCCGCAAGCAGCAGTGTCAAGATTGCCTCTCAAGCAAGGCGTTCTTATTGTACCGCACGTCAAGGTCCTTGTTAAGGTCTTTCGCGTTTTCTGTCTTTCGCGTTTTCTTGCGCATTTCCGGGTCAACGTCCTTCTCTGGCGCGACGACACCAAAGCGCCAACGATTGCGCATATTGCACTTGACGAATAGGGATTCTTACGAACATACTCGTTTTGGGCGGGGATCCAAAGAACGCTGGTTAAGGAGCTGGGACAAATGAAATCATCCACGGAGCAAGAGGATAAAAAGAGGCCGGAACTGTTCTTCGGACTCGTGGGTGCCGTAGGCACAGACCTGGCGTTGGTCAAAGACCTTCTCGTTAGCACTCTGAGCAAGTACCAATACAGGTCTTGTGTTATTCGGCTCAGTGAAATCCTGGATAATCTTGGTTTTTTCAAGGATAAGTTGAAGGATTGCCCCAGGGAAGACGAGAGAATAGAAAGACACATGGATGCGGGAGACGAACTCCGTGAGAAGACGGGCCTAGGAGACGCACTAGCTCTTTTGTCGCTCACAAAGGTTCGCGATCATCGGACACAGTCAAGCGTGGAGAAAGACAAACCGGTACCCGATACAGCCTATATCTTCAATTCTTTGAAACTGCCAAACGAAGTTAATACGCTCAAGAGTATTTATGGCTCCGCTTTTTTCCTCATCTCTGTTTATTCTCCCAGGCGTACAAGGGTGGATACTCTGTCAAAGAGGATTGCCGAGAGTTATCACGAATCCGACCACTCTCGCTACCGCGAGAAGGCGGAGCATCTTATTGCCAAGGATATGGACTCGGGCAGGGGTGAATATGGGCAGAATGTCAAAGAGACGTTCCCGATGGGGGATTTCTTTCTAAGAATGGGATCGGAAAGCGCAATGCGCGCGAAGTTGGAACGTTTCGTATCTCTGATTTTTGGCCACCCTTTCGTGACTCCGTCACCGGATGAATTCGCAATGTTTCACGCCCGGGCCACTTCATTACGCTCGGCGGATTTGTCTAGACAAGTTGGAGCGGTAATTGTTTCCCCTAAGGGAGGCATCATATCAGCGGGCTGCAACGAGGTTCCAAAATCTGGCGGCGGGCACGTATGGGACGGCGATGAGGGAGACAATCGAGATTTCCAAAGGGGATATGACCCAAACGCCCGGATGAGAGAGGAGATCCTGGGGGAGATCCTCGAGAAGATGAAGAAACGGGAGATGCTGAAGAGTCCTCTCTTAGAACTGGATACGAAGAAACTCGTGGATAAAATGCTGCACGGTGAATACTCCGACCTCCTGAAGTCCGCGCGGCTGGCCGAGCTGCTTGAGTTCGGTCGAATTGTCCACGCGGAGATGTCAGCCATATCGGATGCCGCGTTGCGCGGCGTCGCCTTGGAAGGGGCAACGCTCTATTGTACAACCTTTCCGTGTCACATGTGCGCGCGACACATCATCTCAACAGGTGTAGTACGTGTGGTTTTCATAGAACCTTATCCCAAAAGCATGGCCGAAGAACTCTACTCCTGTTCAGTCGTTGTTGACCCAGACGATTCTCTCCCGCGAGGAGAGAAAGTGGTGTTTGAGTCGTTCTGTGGAGTCTCGCCAAATCGCTTCATGGATTTGTTTACCATGCCAGGCAAAAGAAAAGATGATTCAGGCCGGAGAGTAAGTTGGCAGGAATCAAAGGCTTCGCTTCGAGCGTTCTTCTATCCAGCTTACACACAAGCGGAAGACACGCTCCTCGACGCGCTTCTCGAGACAATCACAACAAAATTTAAGTTGACCGAAACGCCAAACTTGAGTTAAGAAAGGGTTGTTGGGAAGTCTCAACCACCTTATTCCTGGAGTACAGATAGCATGTCCCCCTCAGAGAACTGGTTGATGGAGCAACTTCGCATTGCGCGGGAAAGAGTCGCTTCTCTTCCACAGTGGAAAAAGGACGCCGCTCGGGAAGCCTTGCGTCTCATATCCCACCCCGAGAACTCTTCTCATCTTGAGCATTCCACGCCGCAAAGCCGCAACACTGCGTGCGAGAGAGAGACGGATTCCCGGCACTAGGATGACTCCCGGCGCTGAGGGTGGTCGTGGGTGGGGGCTTAGCACCCTTTGAGATGTTTTTGCCCCCATTCCGCCATATCCGGCGTGAAGTACTTCACGCGGGTTTTCTTGAACTCGCGCACGGTCCGCAGGAGCGCGTAATCTCTCAGACCGGTCCGCGCCGCGATCCGGCGCACCACGCGGCTTGCCTCTTCCTCGCTGGGCGCCGCGTATCTCTTCCTGCTGTCGAACCAGTACATGAGCGACGTGGCCGACCCGGTCAAGCGCGAGTACACGGTGATCGCGGGGTACAACTGGGGCCCGCCGATGGTCCGCAAAAGGTTTGTGGAGAGTTATCCGGTCAACACGATGCCGCCCCAGCAGGCATACGAACGGCTGAAGATGGTTTCCCCCGCCGAGACCCGGGACTACCTCGACCGCGTGACCACCCGCAAGAAAATCTACGCCTCGATGTTCACCACCAACTAGGTATACCCGATGGCCCCCAAAGCGATGAGGAGCTTCCGGTCCATGCCGGTTTACGAGGGGCGTTTCCGGCTCAAGTGGATGTTATCTCTCGCGGGATGATTCCTACTTCAGATATCTCCAGTGCTCCCCGGCGGCGGTGGGCATCCGCCCCGTGCCTGCGCCCTTGAGAGGAACGTCCACCGTGGCCGCGTTGGGATCGTTCGTGGTGATGCGCAGGACGGCAGTCTTGGCGGTGTTGTCCGACGGATCAAAGCGGATCGAAAGCGTCCGGTCGGCGCCGGCGAGAATAGGGTCCTTCGAAACCGGGGGGACGATCTGGAAATCGCCCGAGCCGCCGCCCACAATCTCGATGCCATTGCCCGCGAATTCCAGCGGGCCCGCGCCGGCGTTCTCGATCCGAATGGGCAAGGGACCGGTCGGCCCGCCGTCCCAAGGCCAGCTGCCAAAATCCAGCAGCGCCGGCGTCACCCGGATATCGGGGGGCTGGACTTCGAGAGTGTATCCAAGGTCCCGCAG
>Ga0315282_10010921_pt1 | contig 14163 bp, 6 predicted proteins | sample YL17G07_20_MG_FD_203693 | JGI IMG/M metagenome (GOLD analysis project Ga0315282, IMG submission 203693) | Sediment microbial communities from Yellowstone Lake, YNP, Wyoming, USA - YL17G07_20 | ecosystem: Environmental > Aquatic > Freshwater > Lake > Sediment | place: USA: Wyoming | collected...
CCCAGCACAAGAATGATCATCGGTTCCATGGCGGTCAGCAAATCGCCCACCGCAGCGTCCACTTCATCCTCGTAGAAATCGGCCACCTTCCCCAGCATCGAATCCAAAGCACCGGTCTGCTCGCCGACGCCGACCATTTGCACGACCATGTTGGGAAAGACGCCGGTTTCGCGCAGGGGGTCCACAATCGTCCGGCCGGTCTCGATGGCCTTGCGGACGGTCAGGATCGCTTCTTCAATGACCGCGTTGCCGGAGGTGCGGGCGGTGATGTCCATGGCTTCGAGCATCGGAACGCCGCTGGTGATCAACGTGCCCAGGGTGCGGGTGAACCGCGCCACGCCGATCTTTCTCATCAGATTTCCCAGCAGAGGGAGGTTCAAGATCAGCTTGTCAATCATCATGCGGCCGCTGGGAGTTGCGTAATACCTCTTCAACCCCCACACACCGGCGGCGCCCAACACAATCATCGGCAGCGCGAACTCGCCGATGGCATGGCTGAGCCCGATCACGATGCGCGTGGGCAGGGGCAAGTCCACTCCCAACCCGGCAAACAGCGTGGCAAAAATAGGAACCACTTTCCAGAGCAGCAGGAAGATGACGCCGCCCGCGATGAGCACCACGGCGATGGGATAGATCAGCGCCGACTGCACCGCACGCTTGAGTTTAACCGCTTTCTCAATGTAAACCGAGAGGCGTTGCAAAATGGTGTCGAGAATACCGCCCGTCTCGCCCGCTTCCACCATGTTGCAGTAGAGGGGATCGAAGATCTTGGGATACAGACGCAGACCGTTGGCCAGGGTGGAACCCGCTTCCACGGACCCTCGCACCTCCGTCAGGGCTTTCGCAAAGGCTTTGTTTTCCTGCTGGGTCGAGAGGATTTCCAGGCACTGCACCAGGGGCAAGCCCGCATCAATCATCACCGAGAACTGCCGGGTGAAAATGGCCAGTTCCTTCGGCGAAACTTTTCCCGCCATTTTCGGCTTGGGGATGGCAAACTCTCGGCCTCTTTCCACAATGCGTGTGGGGTTCAGTTGCTCGCGGCGGAGGATGGCATCCAGCGCCTCACGGTTAGGGGCGGAGCGCCTCCCCTCGACCGTCTCGCCGCTGCGTCCAGTTGCTCGATACTCAAATTCGGGCATCGTTTCACCTCAATCAGTTGCGCCTAACTTCCGCCACGCCCTTCCCCGCTTCCCGGCTCAGCGGCCGGGTGGCGAGGGAAACGTTCAGCGCTTGGCAGGGGCGTAAGGAACGGGCGGACGTTGGGGGGCCCCGCCGGTTGCACCGCCACGGTTGATCATATCCTGGAGCTCGTCCGGGTTGCTGGAACGCGCCAATGCCGTCTCCAGGGTAATTAACTTCTGCATATAATTCGTATAAAGCGCTTGGTTAAACGTCTGCATCCCGAACTTGTCCTGGCCCGATTGCATCGAAGAGTAAATCTGGTGAATTTTATCTTCACGAATCAGGTTGCGAATGGCTGCGTTGGGGACCAGGATTTCCATGGCCATGACCCGCCCCCGCCCATCCGCCCTCGGCAGGAGCGCCTGGCAAAGGATGCCCTCCAGGACCAGGGACAGTTGCGCGCGAATCTGCGACTGCTGGTGTGAAGGGAACACGTCGATAATACGGTTGATGGTCGACGACGCCGAATTGGTGTGCAGGGTGCCAAATGTCAAGTGGCCGGTTTCCGCAATGCGCAGCGCCGATTCAATGGTTTCCAGGTCACGCATCTCTCCGATCAGCACCACGTCCGGGTCCTCGCGGAGAGCGGCGCGCAGGGCGTTGGGAAAGGAATGCGTGTCAGAGTGCACTTCCCGCTGGTTCACCAGGCATTTCTTGTGGGGATGGATGAATTCGATCGGGTCTTCGATCGTGAGCATGTGCTCATGGCGGGTTTCGTTGATCGAGTCGAGCATGGTGGCCAGGGTGGTGGACTTGCCGCTGCCCGTGGGCCCGGTCACCAGGATGAGACCGCGCGGCTTTTCGCAAAGTTTGCGCAGCACCGGCGGCAGCTTGAGCTGGTCGAAGGTCTTGATCTCGAACGGGATCACGCGGAATACCCCGGCCGTCGCCCCCCGCTGGTTGAACAGGTTTCCGCGGAAGCGCGCGATGTTCTTAATGCCGAAAGAAAAATCGAGCTCGAGGTCTTCTTCAAACCGGTGCTTCTGCGCGTCGGTCAGGATGCTGTAAGCGAGTTGCTTGGTTTCCGCGGGGCCCAGCGGGGGAATATCGTCCAAGGGCTTCAACTCGCCATGCACCCGGATGCGCGGCGGCGAATTGGTGGTCAGATGGAGGTCCGATCCTCCCGCATCGACCATCCGCTTCAGCAATTCGCTGAGGGTCGGTAAAGGCATCCTTTGACTCTCCATTTCCAAACAGTAGACGGAAAACGGTAGACGGTAGACAGCCGCCCTCCGGCTCGGACGGGTGTACCACACGTGAAGCTTGGATTGCCAGTTCCCATCTGTAATTTCCCGTATACGGTTTACTGTCTCCCGTATGCCTCTTAAAGCACGGTCTCACGAAAGACTTCTTCCAAAGTCGTCATCCCCGCGGCGCACTTGATCAAGCCGCTGCGCCGCAAACTGATCATCCCCTGCTCGATGGCCTTCTTGCGCAGTTCCAACGCCGAGGCGCCCACCAGGATCAGCTCGCGAAGTTCGTCGGTGATTTCCAGCACCTCGTAAAGGCCCACGCGCCCCTTGTACCCTTTGTTGCCGCAGGTGGCGCACCCGGCGCCTTTGTATACCTTCACGGTCTTGGCCTCTTCCGGCGTATAGCCCGCGTCAATGAGCAATTGGGGAGAAACATCTTCCGGCGTCCTGCAATCCTGGCAAATTCGCCGCGCCAGCCGCTGCGCGCAGATCAGGTGGACGGAGGTGGCCACCAGAAAAGGCTCAATGCCCATGTTCATCAAGCGCGAAATGGTGGAAGGCGCGTCATTGGTGTGCAGGGTCGAGAGCACCAAGTGGCCGGTCAGCGCCGCTTTGATGGCGATTTCCGCCGTCTCAAAGTCCCGGATTTCCCCCACCAGGATGATGTTGGGATCTTGCCGCAGGAACGAGCGCAGCGCCGCCGCAAAATTCAGCCCGATCTGCTCCTTCATCTGCACCTGGTTGATACCGTGCAATTGAAACTCCACCGGGTCTTCCGCGGTGAGGATGTTGGTGTCCGGCTTATTGAGCTGGGAGATCGAGGAATAGAGGGTGTTGGTTTTTCCGCTGCCGGTGGGACCGGTCACCAGCACCATGCCGTAAGGTTTGAAAATCCCCTTGGTGAACTTGTCGAGCGAAGCCTGCTCAAACCCCAGCTTGGTCATGTCGAGCCGCAGGTTTTCCTTGTCCAGCAACCGCATGACGACTTTTTCGCCGTGCAGGGTGGGAAGGATCGATACGCGGAAATCGAGCTGCTTCTTCTTCCCCTCCTTCATCATCTTGATCATGATGCGGCCGTCCTGCGGCAGCCGCTTTTCGGAGATATCCAACTTCGACATGATCTTGACGCGGCTGATAATGGCGTCACGCAATTTGAAGGGGGGATTCATCATCGTCTGAAGAATGCCATCAATGCGGTAGCGGACGCGATATTCCTTTTCATAAGGCTCCATGTGGATATCGCTCGCCCCGCGCTTCACCGCATCCGTCATAATGTAGTTAACTAGTTTGATGACCGGAGCTTCCTCGGCCGCCTTCTCCAGTTGCTCCAGGTTTAGCGTCCCGCTCTCGTCCGCTTCCAGCTCCAGGCTTTCGGCCTGGCCCTCGTCAATGAAGTTGACGATGTCTTCCAGTTCTTTCTTGCGCTCCTGGTCTTCGGCGCTACCGTAATGCTTCTTGATGGCTTCCAAGATGGCGGCTTCCGAAGCCACCACGGGTTCAATGTTGAAGCCCGTCATGAACTTAATGTCGTCCATGGCGAACACATTAGTGGGATCCACCATGGCGAGCGTCAAGGACGATCCCACCCGGCTGAGCGGCAACACTTGATACTTCGTTGCCGTATCCATGGGAATCAGTTTGGTGACGCTAGGGTCAACCTCAAAATAGGCAAGATTGATGGAGGGTACACCATACTGCCGGGAGAGGATCGCCGTCACCTCATCGTCGTTCAAAAAGCCCAGTTTGACCAGGGAATTCCCTAGCCTTCCCCCGTTCGCCTTCTGGTAGTCAAGCGCCTGCCTGAGCTGATCAGGACTAATCAGGTTTTCTTTGAGAAGAATCTCGCCGAGCTTGCCCGACATTCACGAACCCCCATGCTCCCTGGCATGACCTAACACCTTCCTCAACACCCCCACGCCCGAATGTGACTTCATGGCAAGTGGCTGAAAGTCAGGTATTTGTAAGCATCGTAAGGAACTCCGGGCAAGTTGTCAAGGCGATTCCCAATGACGTTTGCCCACCGCGAGCCTCCGGCCGCAACCACCGGCGCTTTCTTGCCGCCCTCCGTGCCTGGTTGAGCCTCCGGAGAACCTAAGGTTGCCGCTACTCGCTTGCGGACGTACGGGTGGTGTTACATCAGTTCCGGACGCCGTGGGGATCACCCATCGCCATCACCCGAAGGGCCCCGACGCCGAAATAGTGATCGCGCCGCAGCGTCACTGCCCGCCTTCCCTTCACTCACCCGGAACAAACTTCTGCACACGCCTGCCCAGAATATCGCCGACGTAAACCGCACCGTCTTTCCCCACCGCGATATCGTGGCCCCAGTACAACTGTCCGTCGTAGTTCCCATAGGAAGCCCACGTGGCGAGGATGTTTCCCCGGAGGTCTAACTTTAAAACGTGCGAGCGATCCGGCGGCCAGGGATGGATATCGCTGCCATCCACCACGTAGAGATTCCCATCGGGCCCCGCGGCCATCGCCCACGGGCGTCCCAGTTCCGGGCTTTTCCATTGGGCGACGAAGGTCCCATTGGGCTGGAAAATTTGGATGCGCGAGTTGCCGCGATCCGCCACGTAGATGCGCCCGTCGGGGCCGATCACCACGTTGTGGACGGTTTTAAACTCGCCCGGCCCGTCGCCCTTGCGCCCCCACTCAAAAACAAACTTCCCCTCGGGCGAAAACTTTGCCACGCGGCTGTTCCCGTAACCGTCCGCCACGTAGAAGGAACCGTCGGCTTCCGCGGCCACGTCTGCCGGACCGAAGAAGTGCTTGCCATCGTGCCCGGCCACACCTTTTTCCCCCACGGTCAGCAGGAGTTTGCCGTCGTTGGTGAATTTCATCACCTGGTTCATTTGCGTGTCGGTAATCCAAATGTTGTCGTGCGCATCCACCCGCAGGCCGTGCGGCATCCAGAAGAGGTTTTCTCCCCAGCAAGCCATCTGCCTTCCCGTGTCGCCGTCAAAGACCAGAACGGTAGATGATATAACTGGGCTAGAGAACCTAGTCCTCAGGATGGCGTGCTCGGCGCGGTGAAAGACAAAAACGTGATTGTGAGAATCAACCCCCACCCCCGTCACGTGCCCCAGCATGAAACCTTCGGCGAGCACCGGCCATCCATGAACCACATGGTACGCTCCCGCCGCCGGCGCTGCCCCGCCCCTCGGCTGCGCGCGCCAGTCGGCGGGAGCGATGACCCATCCCATAAGAACCACGAGCCCGCAAATTGCCTGCCAATACCAAAAGGAAATTCTTCGCGAAGTTTTCATTCAACGTCTCCAGAAAAGGTTAGCCGGGCGCGCTCCGATCAACAGAAGGCAGTCCGCCCGGGGTCTTCAACGTCCGATTCAACCACTGTCAAGATTCTTTCTTGGTGCTTCATTGTCCCGCCCGCCAGATTCCACCCGTGTCCCGGGCACTCCTTCTCCTACTTCTTCAGAAGCCATACTTCCGCCACTTGGGCGCCGCGGCCGTTCCCGCCCAGGCCGGGCTCACGGGTCCAGGCCAGCGTCAATTCCCCGCTCGCGGTGGCCTCCGGCGGGATATCGAATTCCAGGGGAGCCGGCGGCTGCGGCTTGGAAATGAAGGGATGAATCTCCGGTCCACTTTCGCAAGCCAACCGGATTTTCACGTGTGGGGCGTCGCCCGCGTAAATCACCCGCACCCGGTAGCGCCCCCGGGGATCAAGTGACGGGTAGTGCAATCGGAGGGGCGCATCAAACAGCGCTTCGGCCCAGCGCTTCCACGCAATGGGCATCTCCGCGGGAAGCGGAAACCGGTGGCCGATCAGGACCGACCTGCGCAGTTCGGGGTCCTCGACGCTTCCCAATCCGCGCACCAAGCGCGATGGGCGCGCGATGTCGCCGAGATCGTCGTAAAAACCTCCGGGCCCGGGGTTGGTCCGATCCAAAACCTCTTCCATCGCCTGGACCTGGTCGAGCGCCGAAGGTAGGGAGCGAATTGCGCGGAGGCGCTGCGCGAGCCACGGACCATTCGTCACCGGGGCATCCACCGTGTCAAGGTTGCCGCCGCGCTCCACAGCCTCCGCCTGGTAACGCTCTACGGACAACTGCATGCGAATACTTTGGAAGAGCGCTTCGGCGAGTTGCAGTATTCGCGCGCGTTCTTCCTGGGCCACCGGCTGTGTGAACGCCTTGGCCAGAATGGATTGCGCCTGCACGAGCACCGAGGAGGGGTCTAAACCGTTGGTGGGTGCCTCAGCGCGATGCCCCTTGTTGATGGGCGCAACGGGCTGGGAACCCACGGCGTGAATCTCCTCCAATTTATCGAGCGCCTGGTTGTACAAATCCGTTTCATAGATCAGGCGGCGGCGCACGTAGGCGTCATAGTAGGCTCGGTAGAGACCTTGCTGGAAGCGCCAATTCAGCAGCTCGGCGGGGGTCGCGCCGCGCTCCATGGTCTGGAAGCGCGCCAGGGTGGCGTCCACATCTTCGTTGGCAAGCAGCGGCCCCTGCCACGCCTTCTCCAGCCCCAGCAGCCCCTGGGCAAAATCCTCGGCGTAGCGGGGGCTGATAAAGAAGCGGCTATAGTCACGCAAGACGTCGATGACCTTCGCCTCGGGATCCCAGGCGAGCGCGTTCCAAACGAATTTGTTGACGTCGTCGTTACATCCCTCCGAATACGTGCCGAAGCCGCTGGAATAGGGCAAATAGCGCCGGGCGATGTTGGCGAATGCCTCCGGCCGCGGGCAGATCGGTTCCCTCCCCTCCGTCAGCGAAAAGGCCACGTCCCAATCCGGAACGGGGAATTGGCACTCCAGCGTATGGGTAATGTCGGGGTACAAGCGAATGGGATAGCGCTCCGGCACGAGCTTGCGCAAGGTGGGCAAATCCACACGCGTTTGCGGCCCGAAAACCACGCCGCCGAGCCAGGCGGGTTGGCTTTTCATGATGTCCAGGAACTCGTCGAGCCACGCCTGGGTGAATGACTGCGGCGACATCCACATTTGGCCCTGGGGATGGTATTGGCGCAGATTCTGCGTCTGCTTTTCCAGCAGAGCCATCATGTATTTGGGCTCCGTGTGGCCAGGATCGCCCCCGGGCACAAACACGGCATCGACCCGCGGCAGGACTTTGAAGATTTCTCCCCACGCGGCTAGCTCGCGGTCCACCGTCGCGGGATCGGAATAATCGCGCTCCATAGCCGGATACCAGATCCAGACGTCCAACCCGTACTCATCGCAGATCCGTGACATCTCGATCATCATTTCTTTTTGCGGAAGCGTGAAATGCGGACTGTCCGCATCGTCATCCGAACGCGGGGGAATCAGTTCGATAAGGTTGCAGCCAAAAAGCGCCAGCTCGCGGATGTATTGGTCCCACAGGGCCACGGTCCAGCCGTCGTAAGAATTGGTTTTTGGGCGATAGCCGAGCTGGTGTCCGCGCAGAGGATACTTGGGGGAGGATAGGATGTCTAGATGACTCTCCATCTCCACCCGGAGTCTGGTCATGCGCAGCGAGCGCAGGAGTTTGCCGACGCCAAACAGCACGCCGCGCTCGTCGGTTCCGGCTACGCAAACCACCGGCGCGCCTTCACCCGACGCGACGCGAATCGCGTAGCCTTCGGCCTCCCGCACCGCCGGAATCCCTCCGGGCAAGTGCCCGCCAAGGCGCTTCAGCGTGACGTTGGTGCCTGCCACCACCATCGGCGTCGGGGTCGAGGGCCAGGAATGGACAACCGGCAAACGCAACTCCGTCCGCTTCTCCACCTCTTGAGCCAGAACCGTCACTGCCCGCTCTTCACGTGGCGCGAGGCCCGGCGGGACAAAAAGTCTTGCCTCACTGAGATTGAGCCATTCTTCACCTGTGGCGGACCTATCGCCAGCCAAGGTGGGTAAAGCCGCCGGTGCGCCCCACGCCGCACGGCCCGATGGCGCAAGCGAAATTCCCGCCGCCGAGCCCAAATAACCGCCCGCTTGTTTTAGGAAATCCCTTCGGTCAACCCTCATACGCACCCCCCTCTGAAACTCGACGAATTACTCGTTTCAGTTGGCAATTTGGGCCGAGCGAACCGGAAGGCATTTTATCTGCTTCTTGCGCCCCCCGAACCTCCTCGGCACTATCCATCCTTGGTCCCCGTCCGAAGCCAGAAGTTAGGGCATGGTCCCCAAGCTGAGCACACCCCATCGCGGGCAGATTGTATCCCCAGATCATGGCGAGGCCAAGAGGTCTATGGAAGAGGTCTATGGAGGAGCGCCCTTACAGCAAGCGTCGTCGGGACCCCAAGAACGGGCGGCGCAAGGCGGTTTGGGGGGAACGCGACCGCAAACGAGCCTTTCCAAGCAAAGAGGCGGGACTCGGGAACTAGGCCACGGCGTGGTCGATATATTTTTCCAAAATATCGTTGAGCACTTCGCGCGCCTTGGGCGCATAAGCCTCGAAGAAACTCTTTCGATCCTTACGCAAGGTTTCGGCGCGCTCGCGCCGCGTGCGCAGCGGAGCGCCAACAGGCTGCGGAAAAACGCGTAGCGGCGGCTTTATGCCGCCAAGTGCGTGTTGCAATGCTTGATGAGCCGCTGCCCTTCCGACGGCTGGATGAGCACAACTCCGGCTGTGGCGAGATCCCGGCTAAGCGTCAGCGTGGGTAGGGGTGGCAGCCTCGTAGGCGGTGATTTGGCCGACGAGCCAGTCCTGGAAATTTCGAGCTTTCCGGGAGAGGTCGGGTCCCATCGGCCAAGCCAAAGATCCCATTTCCAGGCCTCGCACCTGCAAAGCGAGTTTCATGGCCCAGGGCGAGGGAAAATCGCGGATGTGGGAGATGAACTCGTCCAGCCGGGCTTGCAAGGCGCGCGCTTGTTCCTTTCTTCCCGCGCGCAGCGCTTCGTAAACGGGCAGAATGAGCTCTGGGCAGGCGCCGGCGATCCCCGAGATTGAGCCCACCGCGCCATGCTCGAAGGCTTCCCGAAGCAGGTCGTCGCTGCCGATCATGAATACCATCGGCCCCTGAGCTTGCGCCGCTTGAATCTCCGTCAGGTTGGGTTTGTGCCCCGAGCTGTCCTTTAGGCCGATAATGTTCGGAACCGTAGCGATCAGGCGCAGGACGTTCGCCAGCCCCAAGTCACGCGTGCATTGCGGAATGTTGTAGAGCAGCACCGGCAAGGGCAAATCCGCGCTGACCTGCCCCATGAAGTCCACCAAATCGTTCTGGGCATAGGGCAGGAAGCCGGGCGGCGGAAATAGAAGCGCAATCGCTCCGCAGTCAACAGCAGCGCGAGCCAACTGCCTGACTTGGCCGGCGTGCTCGCCCCCGACGGCGCAGATTAGTTGCGCTCGCCCTTTTACACGATGCGCCACGCGCTGGAACATCTCGAGCCGATGCTCCACACTGCAAGCGGCGTATTCGCCCGTGGCTCCACCCAGGCATAGCCCCTTCAGCCCGCGGTCGAGACCAAAATCCACCAGCGCATCCAAGGCCTCCCAAAGCGGGTTCCCTTCCGGCCCAAAAGGCGTCGGTAAGGCCGCAAAGACGCCATCGAGTTCGCGGGGAATGTGTTTAGCCATTTCGTCCCTCCCGTGTCTCCGGGGAGCCTTTCACTCTGAACGATGCGCCCGTGTGCTCGTGGAGGATTATGGAAACAAAATCTGCCGGGCTCCAAACCAAGTCAAATTTACGGCAGGCGCCTAACTTCCATCATGAACACGGGCACTTGCTGGGTCGTTGGCTCCTGCTTATGTGTATTCGTTAATTTGAATTCGTTGCATCTTGAGGCGTCGAGTGGGCGGAAATGATTGGAGCCATTATGACAAGGAGCTAGATCGTCGTGTTGGGAGCGGGGATGACAAGTAAGGGAACACCTCCATGAATTCGGAGGGAAGAAACCGTCTCCATCAAGTAAGATACTCGTAGTACCTCCATGGGCTAGAAAGGGCCTTTCATCCGCTATGAACAATCTTCCCTGCATCTAGATGGTTTGAAATCGCCCCTTTGTCGCCCAATGCATCCGAGGGAGAATGCCTTTGATAGGCCATTGACTTTAACCGACTTATCGCTCCCCTCCTCCCTAAGAATTAAGGAAGCATGACGACAGATCGCGAACATACCGAAAGTCTTAGCGTGGCCCTTGAATCCACGATCGAGAGTTTCCTAGTCCTATAATAACTATGCCTCTCAGCTCCGTCGACGCCCGAAGCAAAGTTTCGTACAAAGCAAGAAGAACTTTGTTCGGTCGAATAATTACTTAATTCATGGCGATAAGTCAACAGAAATCTCCGATTAATTTCGTAAAGGCGTTTATCGCGAAAATTTGTTCCGTTATTACCATGTTTTTCTTTAATAGCGAAAATCATTTCCAAAATTTCACATGTTTAGGCGCGGCCTGAGATTCTCGATTTCTTTCATGTTATTGACCATAATATTGAGGAAGAGCCCGCGCGGTTCCAAACAATCCAGCAATAGATTCAAATCTTCGGCACTGAAGGATCCCCGGATTAAGAGCGGTCGATGGGCTTTCTGAACCTTCTGTAAATAACCCACCATGTCTTTCACCGGTGGTCCACAAGCATCATTATTGATTTCGAAACACTGAATCTCCTCGATCTCCAGGAAGGCATCCAGCAAGAACATCGAGGTGGAATGCAGATGAATGAAGCTGCTGGCAAAGCGGCTGGCCAGCTTGCGGTCCACCGGCTGAACGAGCTTTCGATAAAAACCAGGGGAATATACAGCGGTCGCATCTTCTTGCATCCGAATGATGGGGCCGGGGGACCACAGGGAATACTGACCGTCAAAATAGCCACCGTGAAAGAGCGGGATGGCCTTCCAGTACTCTTGCGTGTACGCACAGAAGATGTCTCCGAGCCGCGCGAGCAGCTCCGCGGACCTGTCGGGTTCATCGCTAAGGTCGAGAATGCTTTGGCTATGCCCGCGCAATACCGCGTGCAGATCGGTGGGTCCTAGATCGGCGGCGTGGCTGACGGGAAACAGTCCTCCGGCGCGTGCCGCCAGAGCCTGGCCAAATTCCACATACTTTCTGAACCAGGGGTTTTGAAGGTCCAAACGTACTTGTAAGGCCTTTTCCCAGGAGAGGTTCTGTTCCTCACCCATCACGTTGTCAGACAGGATGCGGACTTTACATCCCAGCGCCCCTGGAAGGAAAGGAACAGCCACTTGCGTGGGGCCCGCGCCTCTCAGGAGATCGTCGTCGACAACCTCCCCTTCCCGCAACATGCGCAGGTGATCATCCATAAAAGCGGCCGGATCGATCATGTCGGGCGTAAGGTATTTCGAGGAAGCCCAGTTCTTGCAGGCTGCAAACTCACCGAAGGGAAACCAGCCGATAAGAGTGAAACCCACCAGCGGCCGTTTGACCTCCGCCCGACTCCAGAAATCCTTGTACCTCTCGATTTTTGCAGGATTGTTTCCATAGGGAGCTTTGGACATTGAGATCTTCTTTCTGCGAGGAAGTCCTCACCCCAACTGTCATCCTGAGCGAAGCCCTCCGAGGGCGCAGCGAAGGATCTGCATTCGCATTTTCTCACAACCCACTTCAGATCCTTCACCCCGAAGAAGAGCGTCGGGGCTTAGGATGACAGCAATGGGCGTAGGATGACAGTATCGTTACCGTCTGCCCGACTCGGAGGCTGCCGCACGCTAGGCGGGCTTTCACCTGACCCGAGTCCCGTGTCCCGTATCCCGTCCCTCACTTCGCTTCCTTCCAATTTCGGCCCACGCCCACGTCTACTTTCAACGGGACGCGCATGGGGTAGGCGCCTTCCATTTCCTCCCGCACGATTTCCTTTGCCCGGTCGAGTTCCGGCTCCGGCGCTTCAAAAACCAGTTCATCGTGCACGGTCAGGATCATGCGCGTTTGCATTTGATCGCGCTTCAGGCGCGCCTGCGCCTTTACCATGGCAAGCTTCATCAGGTCCGCGGCGGTGCCCTGGAGGGGCGTGTTCATGGCCTCGCGTTCGGCGCGATTCCGCGCCTGCACATCCGCGCTATTGATTTCGGGCATGGGCCGCAATCGGCCGAATGCCGTGCGCACGCGGCCGGTGGTGCGCGCTTCTTCCACCAAGCCGTCGAGATAATCTTTTACCTTTCTGTAGCGCTCAAAATAGGCATCGATATAGCGCTGCGCTTCGGTTCGGCTGGTGCCTGTACGCCCCGCCAGACCAAACGAACTCAGCCCATAAATCACCCCGTAGTTGATGGCTTTCGCCATGCGGCGGTGTTCATGGTTCTGGAGGCCGGGCGGCACACCGAAGATTTCCAGAGCGGTGCGCGCGTGGATGTCCTCATTCCGCGTGAAAGCTTCGATTAGCAGCGGGTCCTCGGAAAGATGCGCGAGCACGCGCAGCTCAATCTGCGAGTAGTCCGCGGAGATCATCCGGCAGCCGGGGGCGGCGACGAATGCCGAGCGGATCCGCAGTCCGAACTCGTCGCCAATGGGAATATTCTGAAGGTTGGGATTGGAAGAAGAGAGCCGCCCTGTACGCGCCACGGTCTGGTTGAACGTCGTGTGCAGGCGGCCGGTTTCCGGCTGGATGAATTTGGGCAGCGCGTCGATGTAGGTGGACTTGAGCTTGGCGCGCGTGCGGTATTCGATGATCTTGCGCGGCAGATCGTGCTTTTCCGCGAGCGCTTCCAGCACCGCAGCGTCGGTGGAATACTGCCCGCTCTTCTTCAAGCGCTTGCCGCCAGGGAGCTTGAGCTTCTCGAAGAGAATCTCGCCGAGTTGCTTGGGCGAGTCGATGTCGAAAGCCCCTCCGGCCAAGTCGTAGATCTCGTGCGTCAGCGTGGTCAGTTCCTTATCGAACTCGCCGGACATTCGCGCTAGGATTTCCGTGTCGAGGCGCACGCCCGCAGCTTCCACCTCCGCCAGCACTGCGGCCAGTGGCAGCTCAATTTCGCTGTAAAGCTTCTGCAACTCCTCACGCGCGATTTCCGGACGGAGCAGCTCGCTTAGTTCGCGCGTGCGCTCTGCGGCTTCCGCCAGGGAGGCAGAAATCTTGCGGCCTTGCCGCCGCAACACGACGTCGGCAAGCGCATGGCTGGAGGCCAGCGGCTCCAGCAGGTAAGAATAGAGCATGGTGTCGTCGGCCACACCCGCGAGGGCGATTCCCTGCTTCGCCAACAGCAGTTGCAGCAGCTTGGAGTTGTGCACAGCCTTGCGGTGCGTATGATCGCTCAGCGCCGGCGCGAGCGTGGGGAGCAAATCCCCCAAGCCTCCCACCGCGACCGTGGCCAGCCGCTTGCCGTCGGCGAGTCCAAGCCCGGTCAGCCGGCCGGCAAAGCCTTCGTCGCCCTCCACACTCATCGCCAGGGAGAGCGAGGAGCTGCGCTCAGCCGACTGCAACCAACGCTCGATGGCCTGGGGCGTGGTCAATTCTTCTGATTCGGCCGCGGCTTCCACCGGCGCGGGCGCTTCTTCCAAAAACTCCCGCAAGAGCGAGGTGAACCCCAACTCCTGGCAGAGCGCCGTCAGTTCGGCAATATCCAGTGGCTTCACCTCCAATTGCTCGAAGGACGTTTCCAGGGGAACATCGGTTCGAATCGTGGCCAGCTCGCGGCTGAGCAGCGCTTCGTTGCGAAAGTCGCGTAGAGCGTCGCGGTAGCTCTGCTTCTTGACCTGCTCAACATTCTCCAGTGCTTTTTCCAGCGTGCCAAATTGCTGGATCAGCTCCGTGGCTCCCTTGGGACCAATGTAGCTGCGCTTCTTCTCGCCTTCCACCAGCGTCGGCTCGTGGCCGGGCAGCGGGCGGGCGCCCGGAATGTTGTCACTGGGGTCGCCCGTGAGGGCCAGCCAATCGACCACCTGCGCGGGCTCGAC
>Ga0315282_10010922_pt1 | contig 14162 bp, 15 predicted proteins | sample YL17G07_20_MG_FD_203693 | JGI IMG/M metagenome (GOLD analysis project Ga0315282, IMG submission 203693) | Sediment microbial communities from Yellowstone Lake, YNP, Wyoming, USA - YL17G07_20 | ecosystem: Environmental > Aquatic > Freshwater > Lake > Sediment | place: USA: Wyoming | collected...
CCTGCAAGACCGCCTACCCAAAGAACTCCGTTTGCGTGGCATCTCTGACTGGCAAGCAGGCAATGCTTTCCTGCCAGAATTCATGGATGATTTCAATCGCCGCTTTGCAGTCCAGCCCAGAAGCCAATATGACGCCCATCGCCCGCTCTCCCCTCAGGACATCCCCGCCCGTCTCTTCACCTGGCAGGAGACACGCATTCTCTCCAAGAACCTGACCCTTCAGTTTAACAAGGTCGTCTACCAGATCCAGACCGAGCGCCCTTCCTACGCCATGCGCAATGCGGCTGTGACTGTCTGCCTGGATGATCAGGGAAAGATCACCATCCTCTATAAAGGCAAACCCTTGAACTACACCGTTTTTCACCAGCAAACCAAACAATCCGAAGTCGTGCAATCCAAACAAATTGACCAAGCCCTCTTCAACCAAAGCAAGGCTCACAAGCCTGCTCCCAATCATCCCTGGCACAATCGCTTTGCCACCCCGCTTTCGAAAAGCAGAGATTGTCCCCCTCCAGGGGACATCTCTACTTCGCGCGATTAGGGGACATTTCTACTTAACGTTGACAGTCTTTTTGGTTCATGTTGTTGTTCAGCGAATTTGACACCATCTAAGTGTTCAGGGAAAATGTCACCCTATGAACACACAGGTGACACTCTCGATGAAAGAACAGCACAGATTGAAAATGGTGGTTGATTACGAAGCAGGCAAGGTGGTTACCCAAAGGGCAACTGATTTGCTTGAGATTGCGTTTATCGCCAGTGGTGACTGCAGTGGAGGACTGATTATTTGGGTTTTCTCAAGTCGAAGATTACGTAGCCCTTGCCCTGGTCGAAGACCGGATAAGTGTTATATAGAAGGGATCTAAATTCGGGTTGAGCGTCCAACTCATCCAGCATGGTGTCCAAGAACAGATCTTTTCCTTTTGCAGCCGCTCTAAAGGATTGCATAGGGTCCTCAGTGCTTCCGGCGATTGCCTGGTGCGCAAAGTCACCCAGGCTGGGGAAGTAGGTCGCGTCGAACCAGCCCCAATAAGACAGCCTGCCGTTGTAATCCTGGGTGAGAGCAAGCACACTATAACCGCGCAGTTTGTTGCCCAGGGACTGCCAGAAGGCAGCTTCGGGCCGGTAATCAGTGCGTTTCAGGGTGTTACGCACGGTCCATGTATTTTGTCCGACAGCCAGCAGCAGCAGACCTACGATTACAAAAATTGAAAATTTACCTGGCGCTATCTCGCGGAGAGTCTGGATAACCGCCTGTCCGACCGCAGCCAGGCCAATTGCCACGAGTGGAATTAGGGGTAGGTGGTAATAATCGTGGGTGCCGTAATAATACATGAAAAAGACACCAAAAAGAAGGTACCCACCCCACAATCCCAGGATCAGACAACGTCCGCGGCGGTCCTTGAGTAAAAAAGTACCAGCAATTGCCAGCAACAGCGCACTGATCCCCAGCACTTCTTGCACCTTGTTATCCCAACGGATGTAGGACAGCGGATCGATCACCAGGTTCAACAAGATACGCCCGTTGACTGAACCCTGGCTAATAAAGCCGATTACGAATATTCCTAGAATATTGTAGATGGCAGCCGGTAAAAGTGAGAAGATGCCCAAAACCCACAACTGTAGGGTGCGCAGAGACTTTTTAAAGCCTCGATCGCCCAATTCCAGGCCGAAGATGGCCCCGGTGATCATAAAAATTGCTGTAAGTTTTACCAGGATGGCCAGCGCGCACAGACCGCCGGCCAGGATGGCTCGACCCCAACTAGGCCGGACGTGCCAGCGGTTGAGCGCCCAGACTCCCCAGATAATGAACATCACCATCAACGGGTCGGGCATGAAGACCCGGCTGGCAACTACCGCATAGGGTAAGAACAGATAAAACAGCGTTCCAACCACCGCCCCGTCTTTACCCACCAGATCGCTGATAAGAAAGAACAGGCCGATTCCACCCACCAGCCAAAATAAGATCGAGAAGAAGCGTGGAAACCACAGGTTCTCAGACCCGGCCGCCTGATAGGCCCACAAAGCCAGTCTTTCGATGAACTCCGGTTCTTCGGTAGGTTGGATTTTCCACTGTGAAACCGCCATCTCGCGCTGCCATTGTGGTACCCTGGGGGCATTCTCCAGGAACATACCGCGCGCCTTTAGCATAGATTGGAGCTGGCGCGCAGGATGGAAATCCAGCGGCAGGTCGTTAAGGTCATACAGGCGGATGCCCAGGGCCAGCAGGAAACAGGCTGCCATGAAAATTCGCAGAAACCAGGGCCGTGTGTTAAATATTGAGGTGTTATTGGGGGCCATTGGTTTGTATGATAACCTTTGATGGGAAAAATGAGAAGGAAAAATAGGTTTTATTCTATTTTATCCAGCGGTTCTGGGATGAAATCACCGGCCCGGCTTTGCAGAAATCGCCTGCGGTAGCGCAGGATACCTAGTAGAATAACCAGTTGCAGAGCTGCGCTGACGATGGCGGAAAATTGGTCGTAGTAAAAGACCAGCAAATCGACCATGGTCAATGAAGTTAGCATGCCTACGTAAGCCAGGTTGATTGCCTGGCGATGCTTGCCAAGCCCCAGCAGGCCAGCCGCGGTGATTAGAATCAACCCTACGGCGGTAAGCAGGCCAAGGTGAACTTCAAACCAGGTTACTCCCCCATGGCTGCGTATCAGCCGCTGGCTGACTAGGCCTAAAAGAATAGAATTCAATCCAGCCGGATCACGCGACTGAGTCAAGATGTATATAGGATAATACAGGGAATAAAAACCCCATCCCAGCAAAGCACCTGCCAGGACAGCCCGGAAGCGGTTGCGAGAAAGCCGGAGGGCTTCGAAATTCTCGAGACGCAAACGCCCGCGTTTCCAGAAAGACAGTGTATCCGGTACCAGGTCCAGGTCATTATTTAAAATAAACCCTTTTAGAGTCTGGGCCAGGTTGGCGAGGTCGGGCTGAGTCCCCTCCTTCAATACCAGGTCCAGGTGGGCAAGGATGTCTTTGCGTTCTTCCCCCGATAGATCGTGATCGAGCACCTCATCGAAATCCTGGAGGATATAATACATCTCGGTGCGGGCATCCGAAGCCCTTCCTCGGCTGATTTCCACGTACACCAGGACGACCAGCAGGAAAAAAGCATAAATGATCGGTGCGGCAGGCGGGTAAAAATAATCGTTGGTCTGGGTAATGAATTTGCCCACTTCATCCATGAATAAACCGACGCCTACTCCGGAAAGGATGGCGGTAGTGGTAAAAATCCACTGGTTGGCGAACAGTAGCGGGAGAAGGGTGGCGACGAACAGGATCAACCCGCCCCACAGTACATGGGCGATGTGCAGTTCACGGTTGCCAAGCTGAGGGAACCCGGTCAGGTTGAGGTATAACCGGGTAAACGAGACAGACAGGGCAAAGCTCAGCAGGGTAATCAGCAGAAAATTACGAGCTTTTTGCCTGCGAATAGGAGAGCGAGTTTTCAAGACATTTGATTTCATATTTTGCCGGGCCTGAAGGAAAAGAACTTTTTTTCGATACACTATTCACTATTATTACGCAAATTTGCCCATTGAGATGCATCAGCCAGGGTTTAATTTTGGATTAACATCGTTGCCCTCCCCAGAATCCGCGGCCTTCCACGGAATCCCAATGGACTCTCTATCTAGCTTGAAATTACCAGGGTATGTGTGATACCATACTACGACTTTAACCTTGGAGGGTCATCATTGATACCTGATTATATTCGCTCTCCCCTGGACCTGGCCCCGGCAAAACAGCAGGTAGCCTTATTGGTCAGGCATTCGATCCGCTTTCCTATCAATGTACCCGAAGAAACCTTAATCGCCGGGTTGACTCCCGAAGGGGTTCAGCTCGCCGAAGAATTTGGTGCCTGGCTGGCGCAGAGCCGCCGTATTTTCCGGGTGTTGACCAGCCCGGTTGGACGCTGCGTGGACACTGGTAGGTCGATAATCCAGGGGGCAAACTGGCCCAACCCTGTCGTGGTCGATCGAAAGCTCGGATTCCCCTTCGTTGAAAACGGATGGCAAAAGATAAACAAACAAAAACCTCTGGATGAGGTGTCTCACGAGGCATATGATGTATTGAACTATTTATTGGAAGATACTAACCATGAGTCGGGTCTCAATCTGCATATCACACACGATGGGAACATCGCTTTCATGGCGATTGCGCTGCTAGAGGAGCCAATCACCGAGGAGAACTGGCCAGATTACCTGGAAGGGATGGCATTCTGGCGGGAGGAAGAGGACGTGCGCATCGCCTGGCGCGGCAAAGTATACGGAATTAAGAAACAAAACGTCTTCGCCTTCGATTTGGTACAATAAGAATCCAAACCCCACACTCATTTTACGGATATCTGAGTGGAGGGGATAATAATGGCAAAGCGGGTCAAAGCAATCTACCTGGATGCGGATATACCAGTCAAAGAACGGGTGAAGGACCTGGTCAGCCGGATGACGCTGGATGAAAAAATTTCCCAGATGATCTACAACGCCCCGGCCATCGAACGCCTGGGAATTCCTGAATATAACTGGTGGAATGAGTGCTTGCATGGCGTAGACCGGGCAGGCATCGCCACCGTTTTTCCACAAGCGATCGGCTTGGCAGCGATGTGGGATGTAGAATTTATTTATCTGGTGGCGACAGCCATTTCTGACGAAGCACGCGCCAAGCATCATAAGGCCCTGAGCGAAGGCAACCACAGCATTTATTATGGGCTGACTTACTGGTCGCCGAACATCAATATCTTTCGTGACCTGCGCTGGGGGCGCAGGCAAGAAACTTACGGAGAAGATCCTTATCTAACCTCTCGCCTGAGGGTTGCTTTCGTAAAGGGTTTGCAGGGGGATGACTCATCTTATCTCAAGCTGGTAGCCACGCCCAAGCATTTCGCCGTGCACAGTGGGCCGGAGGCCGACCGGCACCAGTTCGATGCCAGGGTCAGCCCGCGCGATGTGCGCCAGACCTTCCTGCCAGCTTTCCAGGCCTGCGTCCAGGAAGGCCAGGCAGTTTCGGTGATGGGCGCGTATAACCGGACGAATGGCGAAACGTGTTGCGCCAGCCCGACTCTGTTGTAAAAGATACCGCGAGAGGATGGGGTTTTTCGTTCTTTATCCGCAGGCCGGGCACGACTCCTGGACCGAGACGTACCAGAATCCTGAACTATACGAATGGTTCCTGTCCAATAAACGGAAATAACGCCCGGATATTATAATCTTGGCAGCATGATAGATTGCTGTTTCTGGTATTTGCCCTTCTTATCGGCATAAGAGGTTTCGCACACTTCGTCGGCCTCGAAAAATAGCACCTGGGCGATGCCTTCATTCGAGTATATTTTGGCGGGCAGAGGGGTGGTGTTGGATATTTCCAGGGTCACGAAGCCTTCCCATTCCGGCTCGAAGGGGGTCACATTGACGATGATGCCGCAGCGAGCGTAGGTGCTCTTACCGACGCAAACGGTTAATACACTGCGTGGAATGCGGAAATATTCCACCGTGCGAGCCAGCGCAAATGAGTTGGGGGGTATGATGCACACTTCCCCTTTAAAATCGATCATCGAGCGGGTGTCGAAATTCTTGGGATCGACAATGGCCGAATAGACATTGGTAAAAATTTTGAATTCATCTGCCACGCGGATGTCATAGCCGTAAGAAGAGACTCCGTAAGAAATTTTACCAAGGCGGTTTTCCTGGTCGGCGTAAGGCTCGATCATCCTTTGTTCCAGCGCCATTTTACGAATCCAGTGATCAGGTTTAATACCCATTTGCGCTCCTCGTCTTTCGTGTAGAAATAATAACTTTGCCGAGAAACTAATTTTCGAACTTACTGAATCCCCGTTTTGTCCTTGAAAGTCACGTAAAGCCTTCCGGTAAGTTCACCCGCCTTTTTTTCAATTTCAGCCAATTCATCCATTATGGTTTGAACTTCCTGCGGGCGATCCACCCCATACAGGTTGACCCTGGCGTTCACTGCTGATCCGCTCAGGCAGGCCTGGGCCAGGATTCCCGCATTGACCGCATCTGCGATGGCGTTCTGGTTACCTGTAGAAGCTGCCTCTACTGCCAACTGAAGCACCTGAAGCGCTTTTTGAGAGACCTGCAAGGGGACCTGGGCGGCTTTTAAAGAGGCATTTTCAATTGCCAGGCGCCGTTCGGCTTGCTGGTCGGCGGTTTCCTTTGGCAGAGAGCGAGCTGCCAGTAGATCCTGGAAAGCCATAGTGTCCTGATCGACCAGCGACGAGAGGTCGGCGCGCAGCGCATCAGCCTGCTCGATCAGCATCCACATTTGATCCTTCACCCCGGCATATTTTTTCTTGGTAATGGTAGTTCTTGCCACCATGGCTGCCAGACCAGCCGCCATTGCACCGGCAAAAGCTGAGGCGCTACCCCCACCTAGCGTGGAATTCCCGCTGGCCAGTTGATCAAGAAATGTAGCCTCCAGCGATGGAATGGTCGAGATTGGCGGGAGCGTTTTCAACTCTGACAGGCGATTCTCTAAAACCTGCTCTGGTTTAAAACCTTCTATCTGCAGGTACCAGCTTGCCGCATCGGTGAGAGCGGCCTGGGGAATCAGGCCGACCAGCTCGGAGTGATGAATTGCCGCACCGTAAGAGGCGGCTTCACGCCGGATCATTTCTACCACCTGGCCAAGCGGCGTTTGCCGGAAATTGGTCAGGTTCATCGAGACCTGGGCTTGGCCGTGCACCATAAAGCCGATGGCCTTGACGTAACGCAGCCCGCCGGATGAATAACGGATCGCCCGGGCAATCTTCTGGGCGACGCTGAGGTTATCGGTGGTCAGGTAAACGTTGAAGGCAATCAGCGGCTGGCGAGCGCCGATCACAACGGCCCCCGCCGGGCCCAGGGTGTGAGGCCCGAAATCGGGGGCACGGTTTGGGCTGCTGCCGATCTCTTTTTTCAAGGTTTCATACTCGCCGCTGCGAATATTCTCCAGGTTTTGGCGTTCCGGACGAGTTGCCGATTCTTCGTATAAATACACCGGCAGGTTCAATTCTGCGGCCACGCGTTTGCCTAACCGTCGGGAGAGTTCTACGCATTCCAGCATGTGCGTGTCGACCAGAGGGACGAATGGAACCACATCGGTCGCACCGATGCGCGGGTGTTGGCCAGTATGCTCGTTCAGGTCGATCAACTCGGCCGCTTTTTGAATCCCCCGATAGGCAGCCTCTTCAGCCGCCCGGGGTGTACCGACGAAAGTGATCACTGTCCGGTTATGATCCAGGTCAGAATGGCGGTCAAGCACGTGCACTTCGGGCACACTTTGGATAGCTTCTAAAATGGCCTCGACCACTTCGGGGCGGCGGGCTTCCGAAAAATTTGGGATACACTCAACCAGGGGAGCAGGCATGCAATTCACCAGAAAAAAGATGCTGCAATTATACCCAAAATAGCATGATTCTTAGGCGCGTGCTAAAATGAGGTTAAAATAATATTGATAAGATGCTGGACACTTCTGTTCATGCAGCGGCTATCAGAATCCAACCCGCCAGAAAGGAAGAACCCATGTGTGGAAGGTTCACACTTACCCTTGAAGCTGATGACGTAAAACAGGAACTGGAGCTTGGCCCGATGCCAGTCGATTGGGTGACCCATTACAATGTGGCTCCTTCTCAGCCGGTGGCAGTCGTCACTGAGGTCGTCGAACGGAAGGTCGAACGGATGCGTTGGGGGTTGATCCCTTCCTGGGCTAAAGACGCCAGCATTGGGGACCGGTTGATTAATGCCCGTTCTGAAACGTTGGCTGAAAAACCCGCTTTTCGAAACGCTTATGCCCGGCGCCGGTGCCTGATCCTGGCCAATGGTTTTTATGAGTGGCAGAAACTGGAGGGGCCGAAACCAGCCCGCATCCCTTATTATTTCCAATTATCTGGTGGGCGCGCGTTTACTTTTGCCGGTTTGTGGGAACCCTGGAAATCGCCGGAAGGTCAAGAATTGCGTAGCTGCACCATCATTACCTGCCCGGCTAATGCAACCGTGGCGCAAGTACACGAGCGCATGCCGGTCATCCTTGACCGGGAATCCTGCTGGAAATGGCTGGAAGACCGGCGCATTCCTGAACTTCAGTCTTTGCTGGGGCCTTACCCGGCGGAAAAAATGACAGCATTCCCGGTTTCCAGGTCTGTAAACGATCCGGCTCGCGACAGCAAAGACTTGGTTGTTCCGGTAAAGATGCCCGGACAGTCCAGTCTTCTAAAGCAGTAGAGGAGGTCGAATTGTTTGAAAAGGACGGTGTATTCTCACCTCCCCTTGGGACGGTGCTGTTGGCGGAGGATGATCTTTTTGCCCAACAGTTGATCACTGATCTACTGGACCGGCTGGGCTTTTCAGTCCAGGTTGTGCCCAATGGAACCCTGGCAGTGCAAACGGCGCTGGAGGACTCGGGTAGATACGCTTTGATCTTGATGGACTGCGAGATGCCTGACCTGGACGGTTTTGACGCGGCCAGGTTGATCCGAGAGAGTGAAGGCCGTAGCGCGGCGCACATCCCGATCATCGGTCTGGTAGAGCCGGGCAGTCCCGGCAGCTATGAGGATTGTTTCGCCGCCGGCATGGATGACTGTATCCCGAAACCGGTGCCGGTCGAAGGGCTAAAACGGGTACTGCAAAAGTGGGCGCGGCCAATTATGATGAACCAGGGCAATTCTAGCAATTCCGTAACCACCGAGCTGGAAGACTCGCCGTTGGATTATGCGATATTGGATGGGATTCGCGAACTGCAAGGGGAGGATGAGCCGGATGTGCTGTCCGAGCTAATTGGTATGTACCAGGTTAATTCGTTGGCACTCATCGCACGCGTTCGCCAGGCGATGAACGAACACAATTACGCCGATCTACGCAAGAGTGTTCACAGCCTGAAAGGCTCCAGCAGCACTCTAGGAGCATACCGCCTGTCGGATTACTGTAATGAGGTGCTGCGCCTGGTGGACAAGAACGCTCCTTTTGATCTCGTAGAGACATGGCTGCCGCGCCTGGAAGTGGAGTATGCCCGTGTGTGCCAGGCCCTCCAGGCGGAGCAGAAATAGTAAACCCGGCGCTGAATGTCCGATCAATTGCTTGACCCTATACGGGGGTCATGATAAAATCCTTCTCGTTGCCCCCATCGTCTAGGGGACCAGGACGCAGCCCTTTCAAGGCTAAAACCAGAGTTCGAATCTCTGTGGGGGCACCTTAATAAATCGCCCTTTGACGGTTTTTAATCCCAGCTCTTTCATACCATCGAGGTATGCTAAGGCTAAAACCAGAGTTCGAATCTCTGTACCCTACGGGTATGATATGCGGGCACTCGAAGACCGCTATATAGGCGTTTTTTGATTCCAGATCTTTCAAAAAGGCAATACTCATGAAACTCGGTATCAATACCTACACTTTTATGTGGTCGATTGGTTTTCAAGTGCCGAACCCGGCTTACCCGGTCCAGGCAGCCTGCCCGGCACACCCGCTCACTCCCCTCGGCCTTTTAGAAAAAGCCCACCAGTTAGGCGTCAGATTGGTGCAAACCGGACCAAACCTGCCTCTGGACAGGTTGCCGGATGGCGAGCTGGAACAATTCATCCTTCAAGCCCAGGAGTGGAACATCACCCTCGAACTGGGCACGCGCGGCCTGGATTATGACCACCTGGTCAGGCAGGTCGCCCTGGCTGAAAGGATCGGCGCTCGCTTGATCCGCACCCTGCCCGAGATCGATGGAAATTATGCCAGCAAGGGGCGGTTGATCCCTCCAGTAGTGCGTAAGGTTCTCCCGGTTCTGGAAAAGGCTGGAATAAAACTGGGTATCGAGAACGGCCGTATGCCAGCCGATGAGCTGTGTGCCGCCCTGGATGAGATTGGCAGCCCTTATGTGGGCGTGGTGTTGGATATGGTCAACTCCCTGGCGGTCGCCGAAGGCTGGAAAGAGGTTACCTGCAAGCTGGCCCGCCACGTTATGTGCGTGCATTACAAGGATTTCATCATGCGCCGAGCCTGGCATATGATGGGGTTCATCTGCGAGGGCACTCCTTCCGGCAAAGGCATGGTTGATACTCGCTGGCTGCTGGACGAGCTTAAAATTTCCCCTTACGATTTCAACATAATCATCGAGCTCTGGCCACCCGAGCAGCCACAGTTGGAAGATACGATCAGGCTCGAACAGCAGTGGGCGGAAGGAAGCGTCCCTTATTTACGCCAGTTTATTAAAGAGTAGAGCATCCAAAGGCAGAAACATGAAAAAAATTGATCCTTCTCAGGTTTTGACAACCAGGATGAATTCTGCCTTACGCTGGTTGACTTGCTGGCGCACCTCGCCCACGCTGCCGCGGTAGACTTTCTCACCTGGCAGGGTCAGGTCACAGGCCAGGACAATTTGCTGGCCCTTGCCAAATGTTTTGGCCAGGTCGTCCAGTAGCGACCCCAACCGATAGGGAGTATCCATCAACGCCACTGGCATTCCCAGGCCGCGCAGGCGCATCAGCTCGCGCCGGCGCAACTTGGCCTCGCGAGGCATAAAACCGCCAAACACAAAACGGGTCAAGTTGAAATCCAGCAGGGATAGGGCTGCCATCAGGCTGGAAGGCCCGGGAATAGGGACGACTGGAATGCCCACGTCGGTGACCTGCTGGACCAGGTAGTGCCCCGGGTCAGCGAAAACGGGCGTGCCGCAGTCGGAGATCAAGGCCATGTCCTGCATGTTGAACAGGCGCACCACGATATCCGCTGCCTGTTGCTGCTCGTTATGCTCGTTGAGAGCGATCAACTCACGCGGGGTGACGCCTAATTTCTTGAGCAAGGTACTGCCTTCACGAATTTCTTCACAGATCACGCAATTCACGCTGCGTAAGATTTCCAGGGCGCGCAGGGTAATGTCAGCCGGATTGCCAATTGGGGTAGCCACAATAAAAAGACGGCCAGTTACATTCATAGGATCCTTTGCTCAGTATTCATCACCTGGAATGCACCAGGCGCCATATGCGGCCGCGCGGAGATAAGAAAAAGGCCAACAGAAAAATCAGGGTGGCTACCAGAACGATGGACGCCCCGGAGGCGATATTTAGATAATAGCTCAGATACAGACCGATGATCCCGGAAAAAACCCCAAACAGGATTGAAAAAGCCATCATGACCGGCAGGCGGCGGGTAAGCATATAAGCTGCCGCGGCCGGTGTGACCAGCATGGCGGCTACCAGCCCAATGCCAACTGTCTGTAAGGAGATCACAATCGTCACCGAAAGCAGTACGAGCATTAAATTGCGCAGCAGCCCGGTTGGCATGCGTAAGGTTTTAGCCAGCACCGGGTCGAAGGTGACTACCAGGAAGGGGCGGTAAAAGATCACCACGGTCAGGATCACGGCGGCTGCCAGACTGCCGATCAGCCACAAGTTGGAAGGGCTGACGCCCAGAACGTTGCCGAAAAGGATATGGCTCAGGTCGACGGCGTAAGTGCGGATGCTGGAGATTAGCGCCACGCCAAGTGCGAGGGCGGCTGAAAACAGGATGCCTATGGCGGTGTCTTCCTTGATCGCTCCCCCTTGGGAAAAGAAACCGATCCCCAGCGCGACGGCGATAGCAGCGATGAGCGCCCCGATCAGCAGATTCCCACCCAACAGATAGGCAATGGCGATTCCGGGCAAAATAGCATGCGCCATGGCATCCCCCATGAAAGCCATCGAGCGCAGCACCACGTAGCATCCCACCAGTGCGCACAACGCTCCGACGATTACTGCCGCCGCAAAGCCGCGCTGCATGAAGCCGTAGGAAAAAGGCAGCCACAAGAAATCGATCATTGGACTCTCCGCGGTTCTTCGTCCGGGGTGCAGCACTCATCGACGATGATGGCGCCATCCAAATGCAACACCTGATGACCAAAAGCGGCCGAGATATTTAGATTATTGAAAACCTCTGCCGGGGTACCGTAAGCGACCAGCCGGTGATTGAGCAAGAGGACTTTTTCAAAACGCTCGGATGCCATCGGCAGGTCGTGGGTGGACACCAGAACGGTCACTTTCATTTGTTTCAAGTCCTGCAAAAGCTGAAGGGTGGCTTCCTGGGTGGCGGAGTCTACGGCGGTGAAAGGCTCGTCCATCAAAAGGATATGGGGTTCTTGGGCCAGGGCGCGCGCCAGGAAGGCGCGCTGCTGCTGCCCACCCGAAAGGTCGCCGATTGGCTGATCAGCCAACCTTTCGATGCCCATTTGTTCCAGGCTGCGCTTGACAATCACCTGGTCTTCCGCCGAAGGGCGGTTCAGCCAGCCGACTTTCCCGAAGCGACCCATCATTACCACGTCGACCACAGTTACCGGAAAGCGCCAATCCACCTCTTCACGTTGGGGAATGTAGGCTACACAGTCTTTATGTTGTCCCAGCGGCTGACCGTGGATGCAAATACTGCCGCGGCGCAGCGGCAGCAGCCCGACCAGGGCTTTGAACAAGGTCGATTTTCCCGCCCCGTTGGGCCCGACCACCGCTACCTGCGCTCCATGTGGGACCTCAAAAGTAACGTCATCCAGGGCAGGGTGACCGTTATAACTGACCGTTACGTGGTCCAGTTCCAAGCGGGCGGGTTCACCTAATAATGCAGAAGAAGTCATAACCACCTCACAATCGAGTTGTTACTTCAATGCCGCTACGATGGCAGTGGTATCGAAACGGATCATATCCAGATAGGTCGCGGCAGGACCGTTGGCAGCGGTGATTGAGTGGGTGTAGAACTCGGTGATCACCTTCACCTTCGTCTCTTGAGCGATCTGTTGGGCTAACTGAGGGTTGCTGCCGGTTTCCAGAAAGATGGCCGGGGCGCCAGTTTTCTTTATCTGGTCGATCAGTTGAGATAGCTGTTGGGCAGAAGGCGAGGCATCTGGGCTGACACTGGGGATGATCGTGCCGACGATTTGGAAGCCGTAATGGTCAGCGTAGTAGCCAAAACTTTCATGGTTGGTAACCAACAAGCGTTTTTCGGGAGGGATCTGGTTGACCTGGGTTTTGACCCATTGATCGAGGTTCTTAAGTTTTGCTTCATAGGCGGTAGAATTCCTGGCGTAAATGGCGGCGCCATTTGGATCTACCTGGCTCAAACCAAAACGGATGTTTTCCACGTAAGTCAGAACCTTAGTTGGATCGAGCCAGAAATGCGGGTCGGTGGTGCCGACCGGTTCGCCCGGGTGGGGAGTGCGCCCAGGCAGCCCGTTGGTTGCCACGATAACCAGGCGGGATCCGCCGGCGTTATCCAGCACCGGTTGTAGCCATTCCTCCAATCCAAATCCATTCACGATCAAAACGTTGCTATCAGCGATGCGCGCTATGTCCTGCGGGGTAGGCTCGAAGCTGTGCGGATCCAATCCGACCGGGATCAGGGTATCGACTTTTACCCGGTCGCCGGCCACGTTCTGAGCAATATCCCCCAGGAAAGTTTCAACCGCCAGCACCTTCAAGTTACCAACCTGGGCGGATTTTATCGAGGAGCAGGCGCTTGTACTGATCAAAAAAAAGAGGTTAATGGTTGCGAAAATCTTTATCAGAGTTTTCATAAATGATGCTCCTCCTCAGGTGCCTGTAAATTCTGACAATTCCCGCACAGCCCGAAGAGTTGCAGCCAATGTTCCTGGATGGAAAATCCACGTTCTTCACCGATGGTTGTCATCAGGGGCGCCAGGTTATCTCCGCTGAAGTATTCTGCCCGCCGGCAGGCCCGGCAGATCAGCAGGTGCTGGTGGCCTTGCGGGGCGGCAATGAAAGAATGGCAGCCGTTGGATTGGTGGACGCGCAATATCAGGCCGATTTCTTCCAGCTTTTCCAGGGTGCGGTAGATGGTGACCAAGCCGATGCTGGGATAATTTTGGCGTGATTGCAGAAATACCTGAGTAGCGTCCAGGGTGAACTGGCTTTCGGCGAGGATTTCCACCACCGCCAGGCGAGGCCCGGTCAGCCGGTAACCGCTGGCTTGCAATTTTCCCTGCCACTGCTCGATGCGCTGTGTGTTTAGAGTCGTCACCAATCTCCTCAACTGATATTGATAACCATTTTCAATTATAACATAGGCATAAACCAAAAGATATGCTATATTAAGGTTTCTCCTGGAAATTTTACACCACGCTGCAACCGGCAAAGAAAAAGAATTATTTCTAGCTGATGAGTCGCCTTACTCGTACCTCTCTCATGTTGGCCTTTTTCA
>Ga0315282_10010923_pt1 | contig 14159 bp, 16 predicted proteins | sample YL17G07_20_MG_FD_203693 | JGI IMG/M metagenome (GOLD analysis project Ga0315282, IMG submission 203693) | Sediment microbial communities from Yellowstone Lake, YNP, Wyoming, USA - YL17G07_20 | ecosystem: Environmental > Aquatic > Freshwater > Lake > Sediment | place: USA: Wyoming | collected...
CACTTTGCGCCACATTGAGATTGGCAATCTGCACTTGCGGGTTTTCCTTCAGCGCCAGTTGCACCGCCTCCCGCAACGTGAGTCGCAGGGGAGGCTTGTCTTCGCCAAGCAGATTCCCGCCGGCGAGCAGCCACGAAAGGATCAGGAACATGACGACTATGAAGTTTTCCTGCTTCATGCGATCAACTCCTCTCTGCTTGTTCTCTCTCTCGCGTGTGGCAGTGATTTCCTCGATGATAGACTTGGCCATCAAGGCTAAGGGCGCAAGCTTGCCTCCTTGGCTGTGGATCGAAGCCGGAAACTCTTTGCCGGCCGAGCCAATGAAGGTTAGACCCGTCAGATCCACCGCGAGCGGCACACCCCTGTAGGTTCCGACCACCCCGTGCCAGCAGCGCCCGGTATTGGTCGGCGGCGGATTTGTGGCCCTGCTGCTCGGCTTCACTCATGGGGCATGAGCATAGCATCTCGATTCGGTACGCCTCAAGCCGCGGGTTCCGTGGATCCTCTGAGCACGGCCGCGGGCCAAGCTGCACGCGTGGGGAAATGGAATTGGAGTTTAAAACACGCCGAGGGAAATGCGAACGGTGTAAACGTCTGAATTGGGCCGGTTGACTCCTACCAGGAAGCTCGCACTGCCGACCTGCGTTTGCTCCGGCTCTGGCACGAGACCCAGGGCCATTGTCTTGATTTGTGCTTGGGACTGGAACGCGAAGCCAGCTGCGGCAGAGGCGAGTTTGCTCAAGCTGGCGAAGCGGGCAGGAGAAGAGTCGGAGGCGTTCTCCTGGTCGGGATTCAGAGTGTACTTCACTTGAATGTTCTTGCCCTGGTCAAACCGCCACTGCAGGAACACAAGAAGTCCTCCATGCGGGGCCACCTGATCATTGCTGTCCGGCTGAGCTCTTGGAAGGACAAGGTGTTGGATGGTCACGGATTCTTGGACCGTGGCTACCAGCGTGACCGAAGCGGCGGGCGAGTTGAGCTGGGCAAACACAGGCAACGCGGTTATCAGGCACAGTGGGAGGGCAATCCGGCTGGATAGTCGCAGAAGGCGTCGTGGCTCCCGTGTTGCCAACATAGTCGTTCCACAAAGAAGGGTAGCAAAGAGGATGCCAAAGTGTAACCTTTTTATAGTAGCTAAGTAAGCAGTAAAGAGCAGTACGATTGCCACGTGTTTTAATCGGCGTTTCTGGGGAAAAGATGAGCGGATTGCTTCGAGCGTTTGCCCACCCCGGGCTTCAACCGCATGAGCCGACAGGACTTATTGACGGTTGGCAAGGCCGGGGGTGTCGTGTTTGGGTTGAAGTCCCACGGGCCAGCACGCAGGGATTGGCTTCAGCACAGCGGGCAGTAACGCCCGAGATGTCTCAATTCGACCAGCGTGTATTATTCCTGAACAGTGGGCCTCTATCTCCGGATGGTGGGAGTTACTGTGGCGATCGTCTCAGCGCACGAACGACGATGGTGACTTCAGGCGCGCCCTCTTCCCGCGTCGAGATCACGGTGGAGGGGGCCGACACCACTTCGAATGGCCCGGGGGCGAGAAACTCTTCGAGCAAGACTTCCAGGCGGTAGGTGGTAGCTTTGCCCTTGCGGATGAAGAACCGGCCCTGGGAGTCGGTGAAAACTGTATCACTGCCGATGCGGAGGGTTGCCCCCCGAACCGCCTTGCCCTCTTCGTCGGTCACACGACCCCGAACCATGTACTTCGGAAGCGTGACCGCAGTGGCCGCTTCACTGCCGCGAATCTCGTGGTTGCGGTAAAGGTACGTGCCACTACTGAGCGTGTATTTGACTGCTCCATTGGGAGCGACAAAGGTCCCGGCATTCACGCGGAAATTGCCGAAGGGCTGCAGCCGGAGGTTCAGCACCAGGGCCTGCTTGAAGGGATTACCGACTCCAAAGGGCACGTAGAGGGTCTGGTATTCCACTCCGATGGTGAGGCGGTTAGAGAGGAAGTCGCCGCCAAAGGAGACAGAGGTCTGCCCGTTCGAGTGGGTAACAAGTTGGAGGAGTGATAGTCGAGGCGAAATAACTTCCCGCAGATTGCCTACCAAGGTCGTGGAGCTGGAGCCCCGATTCGGGCGGCTATGGAATAGGTTCGCGCCCAGCTCGAGGCGACCCGCAAAGCCTCGGCCCACCGACAGCGAGGTGCCGGTGTTGCGGGAGCCGTTGACGGTCGAGCGGTAGAGTCCACCGCCCAGCTTCAATCCAGCTACAGTGAAATTCGCCAGCATTTGGTCCACGGTTCCCTGCAAGGCCTTGCTTTGCTGAAAGGGGGGCTGAAGAAAATTCTGGTGGCTGCCCGTGAGGGTGATAAAGGGGTTAGGCCGCAGAACCACCAGGAGGTTCTCGTCTGTGACCTCTGAGTTTAAGGGCGCTTCCACAACGATGCGGCGAAACTGCTTCTCGGCTCCCACGTAGCCGGCTTTCACCGTCACCCATTGCCGCTCGGCGGCCAGGCTGGCGCTCAGGTAGCCGTTGTTAGCACCGACTCCGCCGGCCAAAGCCATTTGCAGATCCTGCCTGGGGCGCCATTCCAAACCGTTGATGGTCGTTTGCCGATTCGAAACCACGTTGTGCGAGAACGCCCGAACGGTCGGGGAGAGCTGCGCTTCCAGGAAGAGGAGCCCCACTCCGGCTTCGCTTCGCGCCGCGCGAAAGAACGGCGCGGCAAACCCGGAAGAGGTCGTGCCAGCGAAGCCGAACAGGCTCACGCGCTCTCGCTTCGTAGCCACCCCCACTCCCCGCCCAAAGAAGTAGTGACTGCTGTCAAAGACATCGGTCGGCAGGCGGAAGGGGATCTCTTCATCCCCAAAGCTGAGCGTGTAGTTGCGAACCTTGGTCCGGAGGAAAGCCCCGAAGCGAAGCTGATCCAGATAGCCGACCCCAACCCATCCCTCGTAGTTCGACCCTCTGAACTCCACCGAGCCTCCGTGAGCATGGTAGAGGGTCGAGGAACCGCCTTGCAGTTGGAAGACCTGCGCCTGCGCCCTGCTGCTCGGCAGTAGCAGAGGTGTCGCAAGCAGCAGGAGACGCAGGCTGAGAGCTACTTTGCAGGCGGCAGCTCTGAGATGGCCGGTCCTGGAGCAACGGTCCATCATGGGGTGCGAGCTATCAATTCCTTTTCAATCGTGAACCTTCCAAAACGGAGGACCAACTTCTCGGGTGGCTCGGGGGCAGTCCAGACGAGCTCCAGTCGGCGATGGCTTTGGGGAAGCAGGGGAAAACTCCCCAGCGGGCGCTTGACGCGGCGCGAACTCACCTCGGCCGCCTGGACACGCCCCAAATAGGGACTCTGGTTTTCGAGCTCGATGAGCACCTTATTAGTCTTGGGGTCAAATTCCGCGGTGCCGACCTGAACGCACGCTTTCTGGAACGGTTCCTTCTGGAGCAAATACACGGTGTGGGGCAGCTCGACTTGCACGTTCAGGCCGGACTGGCGGGGGAAGCCGGCGAACAGGCAGTAAATGACGAACCACGCCGGGAGCTTGTCGGCCTTAGCTTCGAAGAAAACGTAGTAACTCTGTTGTGGCGGAATCCGGAAGCTCATGGCAGAGAGCTTCAGGTGGATGTGGCTATCCAGGGGCCGAAAGGTGGGCTCACCGGTCAGAGAGAGGTCAAAACTCCGGGACTCGAGCACCACATTCAGAGGGAAGAGCGTGTTGTTGGCAATCTCAAAACGCGCTCTTGCCTTTTCTTTGTACTCGACAACAACTGGCCGGACGCTCTGCGCCGCAAGGGGCAGCGCGAAAAGGAAAAGGAGAAAGCAGTATCCCCCTTGCTTTGCTGGGCTCCTCACCCGGCGTGCGAAACAACCCGGGGTCGCTCCGTGCATCAGAGAGCCTGAGCCTGGATCCGCATGGTGCCAGTGTAGGTGCCCGCCGGCAGACTGGGAAGTCCAGTAAGGTCAACCCGCACGTCCAAGGTGTCGTTTCGCGTCTTGATCTTGTTGACTCCGGAAATGGCTTCGCTGAACAATAGCAAGCTCGCGCCGGCAGCGCCGAAGGGGCCAGTCGAGGTGAGTGCTGTGAACGCCCCCGAATTGACGCTACCCAGCACATCGGCCGAGGGGATGTTATCCGTTCCATCGGTGAGGGCGACGGTCGAGGAGTCGAAGTATGCGTACAGGCTCACTGTTGGCCCCCCTGCGGGTTTGAGGTTCCAGCTCGTCGTAATGGGAACCGTAGGCGTCCCGGTCACGGCGGCGCCGGGAAGGAGAACGAAGTTGACCGTGCCGACTCCCGGGGTGACGGAGATGGAGTCTTGCACGCTAGCGCTCAGCGTGACATTGCCAACATTTGAGTTGACTTGCGCCAATGCCCTGAAGGGGAAGACCACCAGGCTTACAGCCAAGAGTAGGAAAGGAATAGCCGCTTTGCGAGTTAAGGCAAGCATCTTTGTCAATTTGTTCCTCCGACGCTACGTAATCACTTAGCAGGAATCCTGTCCGATCTCGCGTCACCCCATGATACGGGCAAGGCCAACCACCTGGCAAGAGTTTCGTGTTAGAATATAATTATCACGGTGTCAATGTAGCGCGAGTAATGCCCCCAGGTTCCGGGCTGACCTGGCGCCCGCCTGCCCGAAAACCGACGGGCATACCGCAAAGCTGCTTCCCCACCGAGACTGGGCGGCAGGCCAACGCACTGACCCAAGCTTGGATACACGAGTGCGCACGCGCTCCGATCGACACCGGTGGGGGCTGCGACGGGGAGCTGCCCTACGCGCCGGGCAGTATGCCTCGCCTGGGATTCTGAGGCCAAGAGGGTAGCTTGTGCCTCCCGCGGCAGGAATTGCGCGGGAGCCCGGAGGGCTCCGCTACAATCCGGCTCCGCTGCCCTTCGAGTGCGTCGGGCTGGCCCCGACGGACCGGGTCCTGTCGTCCTGGTCGGCTCGGTTGGCGGATTGGCTGATGGGCTTGAATCGGGAGCGAGAGCACGCCGGGCGAGAATGAGGCGGGCGACAGGTTGGCTCGGACATGGCGCTCACTTGAACGGCTTGTGCATTCGCGGCGGATGAGGTGCGAGAAAAGACCTGCTTGTGGTGGGCCGCCCACACGGGAGACTGATTGTCGGGCGGACGAATCGTCGTTGCCCGCCGCCCAGGAGGACACATTGTGTCTGAACTCCATTCTCTAGCTTGGAAAGTCGTGCTTTGGCGGGGATGGTGAGCAATGCGCCAGCCCGCTCAGGCGGTTTCGGCTGTGCTAGAATTGGCCCCTTGCGTGCTAAGTTGTCCAATCTGAAGGAGCCGTTGGGGGAAGAAAATGCCTGAGCAGACACATTGGTTGGGGTCCTTCCTGGCCCACTTGTCACCGCGCGTGCAAGAGAAGCTGCTAGCCCTGGGTGAGACCTTTCAGTATTCGGAGGGACGGACCATTTTTCACGAAGGCGACCCCAGCCTCTACCTTTACATTGTGAAGAGCGGGCAGGTCGCCATTGACGTTCATATTCCATCGAAGGGTCGCCGTTCTCTCATGACGGCGGGCCCTGGGGACCTGTTCAGTTGGTCAGCGCTGGTAGAGCCGCGGATTGAGACTGCCTCCGCGCGGGCTGTCGAGGAAACCGAGGCTCTCGGGATCAAAGGGGGAGCGTTGATGGACCTGTGCCGGGAGGATCCGGGGCTCGGTTTTGAGGTGTACCACGAGCTGGCCGAGGTCATCAGTGCCCGCTTGATTGCCACGCGCCTGCAATTGCTCGACATACTTGCGGGTTAGGCCCACGAGGAGGAGCCGTCATGTCGCCCAACCTGCCGCGGGTTTCGGCCAGCATCGGGTTGCCCAAGCCCGCGCTGCAACAGGTTTTCGATAACCTGCGCGCGGCCGGTTTCTCACTGGTCGGCCCCACCGTCCGCGACGGCACGATTGTGCTGGATGAAATCGCGCGGCTCGACGACCTCCCGGTGGGCTGGACCGATGAGCAGGAGCCCGGCCGGTATCGCCTGAAGAAGACCCGCGAGGCGCTATATTTCAACTACGGCGTCGGGCCGCATGCCTGGAAGCAGTTCCTCCACCCGTCCTGCCTCCGGCTCTTTTCTGTGGAGAAGAGTAATGGGAGTTGGGTCTTCCGGCCGCCCGAGGAACCGCCGCCGCGCTATGCCTTCGTCGGAGTTCACGCTTGCGATGTCGCCGCCATCGGTATCCTGGACCGGGTGCTGCTGGGCGGGGAGTTCCGCGATCCTCATTATGCCCGTCGGCGGGAAAACATCTTTGCGCTGGCGGTGAACTGCACCCGGGTCAATCCGACGTGCTTTTGCACCTCGATGAAGACCGGACCGCGCGTCACGACCGGCTTCGACTTGGCGCTGACGGAACTGCCGGAGATTTTCTTGGTGGAGGTTGGCTCGGACGCAGGTTCGGAGATGTTGCGCGACACTCCCTGGGAAGCGGCCACGGCGTTTGATCTCGGGCGTGCGGCCCGGGCCATGCAGGACGTCGAGCGGCAGGTCGAGCGCCAACTCAAGACGGATGATCTGCCGAGACTGCTCTATGACAACTTGGAGCATCCCCACTGGGATGAGGTCGCCACGCGCTGCCTCTCTTGTGCCAACTGCACCCTGGTTTGCCCAACCTGCTTCTGCACCACCGTCGTAGATACCAGTGATTTGCGGGGCACCAAAGGGGAGCGCATACGCTTGGCGGACTCCTGCTTCAACCGCGACTTCTCACACGTGTTCGGCGGTAACATCCGCCCCAACATCCGTTCCCGGTATCGGCAGTGGCTCAGCCACAAGCTGGCTTCCTGGATCGACCAGTTTGGGACCTCCGGCTGCGTGGGCTGCGGTCGCTGCATCACCTGGTGTCCGGTAGGGATTGAGATTACGGAAGAAGTCAACGCCCTTCGCGCGAAGGCAGCCAAATGAGCGTAGCGTCTCCAGCCATGGAAATACGGAATCCCGCGGATCCCATGTTGCCGCGGCCAGCCGTCATTCAGGCCATCAGACCGGAGGCGGCCGGGATTGCCACTTACTCCCTGGCGTTCGTCGATCCGGCGGACCGCGATGCCTACCACTTCCGTCCCGGGCAGTTCAACATGCTCTACCTGCCGGGTGTGGGCGAAGTGGCCATCTCCCTGAGTTCCGACCCGGCCGAATCGCAAGTGCTGGGCCACACGGTCCGCTATGCGGGGAACGTGACGCGGGCTATCGGCCGGCTCAAGGTGGGCGACATGTTGGGGGTTCGCGGCCCTTATGGCAGCCACTGGCCGCTGGAGGATGCCGTCGGCAAGAACCTGATCATTGTGGCGGGCGGTATCGGCTTGCCGCCGCTGCGGCCGGTCATCCTCTCGATCCTCAGCCAGCGCGACGCCTTTGGACGGGTGCTCCTCCTTTATGGAGCACGGACTCCCGCGGACTTGCTCTACACGCGGCAGTTCGGCCGGTGGCGAGAGGCAGGGATCGAAGTCAACATCTCTGTTGACATGGCAGATGAGAGCTGGCGGGGAAAGGTAGGGGTAGTTCCCCAGCTTTTCTATTTCGTGCGCATGGAACACAAGAACACGCTGGTGCTCACCTGCGGGCCGGAAATCATGATGCGCTTCGTGATCTACGAGGCCCTGGCCCGCCGCATCCCCAAGAATGCGATCTACATCTCCATGGAACGCAATATGAAGTGCGCGGTGGGCTTCTGCGGTCACTGCCAGTACGGCCCCAACTTCATCTGCAAGCAGGGGCCGGTGTTCAACTACGCGGCCATCGAGCCTTTCTTCGGCAAGGAGGATTTCTGACATGACCTCCGATGCGCGGCCCAAGCTGGCGGTCCACAAGTTCGCCTCCTGCGACGGCTGCCAGTTGGCGCTTCTAAGCCTGGAAGATGAGCTGCTCAGCCTGGTCGGCGAGGTTGAAGTTGCTTATTTCCTGGAGGCCAGCTCGACGACGCTCGCGGGCCCTTACGATGTAGTGCTGGTGGAGGGTTCGATCACCACCGCGCACGATGCGGAGCGCATCCAGGCGGTACGCAAGGATGCCAAGTACCTGATCACCATCGGCGCCTGCGCCACCGCCGGCGGCATCCAGGCCCTGCGCAATTGGAAGGACCTGGATGATTTCATCCGCGCCGTTTACGCCACGCCGGCTTTCATCCACAGCCTCGAGAAATCCACGCCCATTTCCAGCCACGTCGCCGTGGACTTTCAGCTCAACGGTTGCCCCATCAACAAGTATCAACTCCTGGAGGTCATCACGGCGTTGCTGCACGGGCGCGTGCCGCATCTGGCCTCTCACGCGGTCTGCATGGAATGCAAGCGGCGGGGCACGGTCTGCATCACCGTGGCCCAGGGCATCCCTTGCCTCGGCCCGCTCACCCATGCGGGCTGTGGGGCCATTTGCCCCGCCTACAATCGCGGTTGCTACGGCTGCTTCGGGCCGATGGAGACCCCTAACCCGGACTCGCTCACCAGCCACCTGCGGAAGACGGGCGTGCCGGCGGACGAACTGGTCCGACTGCTGCGCGGTTTCACGGGATTTGCGGAGGCCTTCCGCTCCGCCAGCGACAAATTGGAGAAGACAGCTCCATGACGCAAAGGAATCCAGACGCCGCTGGCTTGCCCCAGCGCACGGTGAAGGTGGATTATCTCTCCCGGGTGGAGGGTGAAGGCGGACTCTACGCCCGGGTGGAAAAGGGCGAGGTGCGCGAGGTCAAGCTCGACATCTTCGAGCCGCCTCGCTTCTTTGAGGCTTTTCTGCGCGGCCGCCACTTTCAGGAAGTCCCGGACATCACGGCGCGCATCTGCGGCATCTGCCCCGTGGCCTACCAGATGAGTTCCGTGCATGCCCTGGAGGCGGCATTAGGCGTGTCTCCTGGCCCGGAGATCCGCCAGCTGCGGCGTTTGCTCTACTGCGCCGAGTGGATTGAAAGCCACGCGCTTCACATCTACCTTTTACAGGCGCCCGACTTCCTGGGTTACGACAGCGCCATCGCCATGGCCGCCGATCATCCCCACGAGGTGGAGCGGGCGCTGCGCCTGAAGAAGATCGGCAACGACCTGTTGGCGCTGCTGGGCGGTCGCGCCACGCATCCGGTGTCGGTGTGCGTGGGCGGGTTCTACAAGGTTCCGCGCCGCAAGGAACTGGAGGCGCTGCGCGGCGACCTCGAGTGGGGATTGGAGGCGTCGCTGGAAACCGTGCGCTTCGTCTCCGGCCTCGCGTTCCCGGATTTCGCTCCCCATTACGAGTTCGTTTCCGTGTCCCATCCTGACGAGTACCCGATGAACGAGCGGAAGATCGTCTCCTCCGCGGGCGTGGACATCGAGCCGACGGAGTTCGAGAAGGTATTTCTGGAGGAGCACGTCGAGCATTCCACGGCGCTGCATTCAAAGCGTGCTGACACCGGCACGAGTTACTTTGTCGGTCCCCTGGCGCGCATCAATCTGAATTTTGAGAAGCTCTTTCCCCGGGCCAAAGAGGCGGCGCGTGCCACGGGCATCTGCTGGCCGTGCCAGAACCCCTTCCAGGGGATTGTGGTGCGGGCGGTGGAGATGGTGCACGCCTACGAGGAAGCGCTGGCCATCATCGCCTCTTACCGGGAGCCAGCGCGCAGCCGCGCGGAATTCAAGGTGCACGCGGGGGAAGGTTGCGCCGCCACGGAAGCGCCGCGCGGCGCGCTTTACCATCGCTATCGCATCAACGACCAGGGGCTGGTGGAGTTTGCCAAGATCGTTCCGCCCACGGCGCAGAACTATCGCCGGATGGAGGACGATCTGCGGCTGTTCCTGCCGGGGATTCTGGAGCGGGCGGAGCCCGAGATCGCCCGTGCCTGTGAGAACCTGATCCGCAACTACGATCCCTGCATCTCCTGCTCCACCCATTTCCTGAAATTGAAGCTGGACCGTGACTGAACCCGCCAGCCACTGCGACGGTCGAAGCGGCGCCGGCCAGGCCGGCGTGCGGGTGCGAGTCGTGGGCTGCGGGAACCCCTTGGCCGGCGACGACAGCGTAGGACTGGAAATCGTCCGCCGCCTGCGCGCGAAAGGTGAGACCGAGTGTGATTTGGTCGTCCTGCCGCAGCCGGGTGTGGAACTGCTCGACGCGCTGCAGGGTGCCGAGGTGGTTCTCTTCATTGACGCCGTGTCGAGTGGCGCCCCGCCAGGGACCTTGCATTTGACACCCCTGCCATCACCGGCGTTACAGCCGCGCACGCTCAGCGCGCTTTCCGGTCACGCTTGGGGTTTGCCAGAGATGCTGGGCCTGACGGCTGCACTGGGACGCCGAGCGCCGCGGCTCGTGCTTTTGGGGATTGAGCTGGCGACGGTGGAGCCGGGCACGCCACGGTCGAAGGCGGTGGAAGGAGCCGTGCAAACCGTGGTGGAGAAGTTTTCTCAACTACGCGCTATGCTTACTGAGGTGAACGCGGGCTGCTGGCCGAGTGGCCGCTTGTTCCTACCCGGCGACGCGTCGTTTCCCGGAGGTCAGTGATGTGTTTGGCGGTACCCGGCAAGGTCTTGGAAGTGGAAGAACGTGATGGTTCCCGGGTGGCGCGGGTCGAGTTCGGCGGCATCACGCGACTTGTTCAGCTCGATCTCGTTCCCGAGGCGCAGGTGGGCGACTATGTCGTAACCCACGTGGGCTTTGCCATCAGTCGGCTGGATGCCGAGGAGGCCGACCGCACGCTCCGGATCCTAGAGGCCATGGGCTTGCTGGAAAGTGAGGAGCGTGGCGCGCTGTAGCGCCGGGCTTCAGCCCGGCAGATGCCGCTTGTATGAAGTACATCGACGAGTACCGTGACGAACGCATTGCCCGTGCCTTGGTGGCGGACCTCGCGCGCCGCGTCACGCGCCCCTGGGTACTGATGGAGATTTGTGGCGGCCAGACGCATACCCTGATGCGGTACGGCATCGATGAGTTGATTCCGCCGCAGATCACGCTGGTGCATGGGCCCGGTTGCCCGGTCTGCGTGACGCCGCTGGAAGCCATCGACAAGGCTATCCAGATCGCCTCCCAGCCAGAAGTCATTTTCGTTTCCTACGGCGACATGCTGCGGGTGCCGGGCTCCCGCTCTGACTTGGTGCAGGCGCGGGCGGCAGGCGGGGATGTGCGAGTTGTCTATTCTCCTCTGGAGGCGCTGAAAATCGCCCGCGCGCATCCGGAACGCCAGGTCGTTTTCTTTGGCATCGGGTTTGAGACCACCGCGCCCGCGAACGCCATGGCTGTGCTGCACGCGCAGCGGCAAGGCTTGCGCAACTTCTCCATGCTCGTCTCGCACGTGCTTGTGCCTCCGGCCATCCGCCTATTGCTCGGCTCGCCGCAGAACCGCGTCCAAGGCTTCATCGCCCCGGGACACGTCTGCACCGTGATGGGTTACAGAGAATATGAAGCGCTGAGCCGCGAGTTTCATGTTCCTATCGTGGTGGGCGGCTTTGAACCCGTCGATCTGCTGGAAGCCATCTCCCTGCTGGTGACACAGCTTGAGGAAGGCCGAGCCGAAACGGAAAATCAGTACGCGCGCTCCGTGACCCGCGAAGGCAATCTCCAGGCGCAGGCAATCATGGAGCGTGTGTTCGAGGTCTGCGACCGAAAGTGGCGTGGGATCGGGCTGATTCCACGGAGCGGGCTGCGGCTGCGGCCGGAGTTTGCTGCCCACGACGCCGAGAAGGTGTTCCAACTGGAAGAATTCACTGCGGAGGAGCCCGCCGAGTGCCTCAGTGCCCAGGTGCTTCAGGGTCTGAAGAAACCGACGGACTGCCCGGCCTTCGGGCGGCGTTGCACACCTGTGACGCCGCTGGGCGCGCCGATGGTGTCAGCCGAAGGGGCCTGTGCCGCATACTACTTGTACCGGCGGCGGGCCGTTGCGCCTTAGGGAGAACGGCAGTGGAAGACGAGCCCAAGACGGATTTCAGTTGCCCGGTGCCCTTGCCCGCTCGGGACAAAGTGCTGCTGGGCCACGGCAGCGGCGGCAAGTTAAGCGCGGAGCTGCTCCGAGAGATTTTCCTCCCCGCCTTTCAAAACCCTATCCTGGCGCGGCTCGACGACCAAGCCATCGTCAGCGTGGACGGATTGCGTCTGGCCTTTACCACGGATTCCTTTGTCGTCAGTCCCCTGTTCTTCCCCGGTGGCGATATCGGGTCGTTGGCAGTGCATGGCACGGTGAACGATCTGGCCATGGGTGGAGCGCAGCCGCTCTTCCTCAGCGCCGCCTTCATCATCGAGGAAGGCCTGCCGATGGAAACCCTGCGGCGCGTGGTGGCCTCACTCAGGGAGGCTGCGGCGTCTGTCGGAGTGGAGGTGGTCACGGGCGACACCAAAGTTGTCGAGAAGGGAAGCGGCGACCAGCTCTTTATCAACACCTCGGGGCTGGGGCGCGTGCCGGAAGGGGTGAACCTTTCGGCTGACCAGGCGCGGCCCGGCGACCGCGTCCTGCTCAGTGGTTCGATTGGCGACCACGGCATCGCCATACTGGCCGAGCGCGAGGGGCTGGAGTTCGAAAGCCCCGTGGTGAGCGACTCGGCGCCGTTGCACACGCTGGTGGCGGCCATGCTCGAGGTGACGCGGGACTCGATTCGCTGCCTGCGGGACCCCACGCGCGGCGGGCTTTCCAGCGCGCTGAACGAGATCGCGGGCCGGTCGCAAGTCGGCATCGTGATTGACGAGCAGGCGATTCCGGTGCGGGAAGAGGTGAAAGGCGCCTGTGAGTTGCTGGGGCTTGACCCGCTCTACGTGGCGAACGAAGGGAAGCTGATTGCCATCGTGGCGCCGGCTGTGGCAGAAGCGGTCCTGGCGGCGATGCGGGCTCACCCCCTGGGGCGAGAGGCACAGATCATTGGCACGGTCCACGCATCCAATCCGGGCGTCCTCGCCATGCGGACGGTGCTCGGGACCACGCGCCTCGTGGACATGCTCGCGGGCGATCAGTTGCCAAGAATCTGTTAAAGCAGTCAGCAGCAATCAGCGGTCAGCAGTCGGCAAAAAGGGAGCCACGTGGCCTGCTGAAAGCTGATACTGACGGTTTCAAACATGCACGAACTGAGCATTGCCAATTCGATCCTGGAGGCGGTCCGAGCTGAGGCGGTGCGACGTCCGGGCGTACGCTTGCTTAAGGTGGGCTTACGGGTGGGCGAGCTGGCGGGTGTCGAGCCGGAGGCGCTCAGCTTCTGCTTTGATGCGCTGGTGTCGGGGACCGAACTCGCGCCTCTGGCACTGGAAATTGAGACTCGCCCGCGCCGCCAGCTTTGCCGGGAGTGTGGCCGCACTTTCCGAGTTGTGGATTACAGCATCGTCTGCCCGGACTGCGGCGCCGTCGAAACCAGGTGCATCGGCGGGGACGAATTGGAAATGGTCTATCTGGAGCTGGATGAAACATGAGCCGTGTGCCGCTCGAGAAGAAGGTCCTGAGCGAGAACGACCGCATTGCGGCTGAATTGCGGGCCCGTTTTCGCGAGCATGGGGTTCTCTGCCTCAATCTCATCAGTTCGCCCGGGGCGGGAAAGACGACGCTGCTCGAGCGCACGCTGGAGGGTTTCCCCAAGGCCGAACGCGTGGCCGTACTCACCGGCGACATCCAGACAGATAACGACGCCCGGCGCCTTATGCGCTTCGGTTTTCCGGTGAGGCAGATTACCACGGCCGGCGCCTGTCACCTGGACGCGCGGATGGTGGAGCGCGCCCTGACCGAGTGGCGGCTGGACGAACTCGACCTGTTGTTCATTGAGAACGTCGGCAACCTGGTCTGCCCGGCTAGCTACGACTTGGGCGAGGCCGCGAAGGTTGTAGTCCTCAGCGTTGCCGAAGGAGACGACAAGCCGCTCAAGTATCCGGCCATCTTCTTTCGGGCGGAGTTGCTGGTGCTGAGCAAGACGGATCTGTTGCCGTACGTCCCCTTCAGCGTTGCCGGCGCGCGGGAAAACGCGCTGCGCGTGCATCCCGGAATGGAGATTCTGGAAGTGTCTTCGCTGACCGGTGCGGGTCTGGAAAGCTGGCGAGAGTGGCTGGAGACGCGGCGGCGCGCGGCGCGAGCGGCAACGGCGGCGCCGACGAATCCGGGTCGAACCTGACCTGTCCAGGTGCGGCGATGGAAGTCCGCAAAGGCATCGAAGTCTTCGGTATTGTGCAGGGGGTGGGCTTCCGGCCCTACGTCTACCGCCTGGCCGCCGAACTCCGTCTCGCAGGCCTTATCACCAACACCGCCTCCGGCGTGAGCATCGAAGTTCAGGGACCGAGCGAAGCGGTCG
>Ga0315282_10010924_pt1 | contig 14159 bp, 16 predicted proteins | sample YL17G07_20_MG_FD_203693 | JGI IMG/M metagenome (GOLD analysis project Ga0315282, IMG submission 203693) | Sediment microbial communities from Yellowstone Lake, YNP, Wyoming, USA - YL17G07_20 | ecosystem: Environmental > Aquatic > Freshwater > Lake > Sediment | place: USA: Wyoming | collected...
GAGTCGATACCAGCGGCCTCAACTGGATTCGATTCGCTCGAAAGGGGATGCCCCAGTCATGACACCCTCAGCAACACAAAACGGGACGCTGCCAGGAATTCCGGGTTCCCGAAATACTGAAGGTGCCTCCCATCTCGGAAAAGGGGAATGTAGGGGAGATAGCTCGGTTCTTCGGGGGGGAGGTCCCGCTTCGGGAAGCGGTCCTGGAACTGCAAAATATGCTGTATTCAGGGGCTATTTAAGGGAATTTCAGGAAACCATTGGTGCTATTGCTTTTTGGCGCAATGCGTTGATATACTTACATAGGATGTAAGGATTATACAACATGGGAATACACGCAGATTCAAGGGATAACGCGCAACGGCTCTTCGACATAGCCGTCGGCCAGGGGGGACTTTTCACCGCCCGGCAGGCGCGGGAGGCCGGCTATTACTACCGGCTCCAGACATACCACCGGCAGGTTGGGACCTGGATGAGCGAGGGGCGCGGCATCTTCCGCCTGCGCAATTATCCGTATGAGCATCCGCACGAAGACCTGATCAAGTGGTCGCTCTGGAGCCATGACCGGAAGGGCGTCCCACAAATAGTCTTCTCGGACCTGACCGCGCTCGCCTATTACAACCTCGGTGATTTCAACCCGGCAAAGCTCCATGTGACCGTTCCGGCGTCCTTCAGGAAGCGCTTTCCGGAGGGATTCGTGGTCCGCCGGGGGATGGTAATGCCGGGCGATTACCGGGAGAATTCCGGCTTTCGGGTCACCACGCCCCGGCGCACATGCATTGATGCGCTACAGGCGAATGCCTACGATGACGACCACCTTTACCGGGCACTGGTCGATGCCGTTTCGCGCGGGCTGGTTGGTATCGATGACCTGCGTGCCGGCGTCCTGACGAGCGAGATGAAAGGGATGGTTGACGCCGTGGACAGGCGCATTCGTGAAAGAATGGACAGGGTTATGCGGAGGCCCCGTGGGCCAAACATACAGGTCGGCAACGGCATTCCGACAGGCGCTTGAGGACCGCCTCAAGCGCCTGTCCGGAGGGAGTGATCCCTTCCTTGTCCGCTTGCGCCGGGAGGTGGCTTTCGAGGGGCTGCTGGCCCGGTTCTTTGACGGTGGCGCGTCCCCCTGGGTTTTGAAAGGCGGATACGGAATAGAAGTTCGGTTCCGCTCGCAGGCGCGTTCCACCCAGGATATCGATCTTGGAGTTCCTGATATCCGTAAAATGGAATTCCAGGGCAACATCGATACAACCATCCTTTTCAATCGGCTCCGTGAAGTTGCCGGAAGGAACAGGAATGACTGGTTCATCTATGAGATAGGCGCGATGACGGATGATTTGGAAGGCGCGCCTTATGGCGGAGCCCGTTTTCCGGTTGAGTGCACTCTTGATGGGCGCCAGTTCGTGAACTTCCACCTGGATGTGGGTCTGGGCGACCCGGTTTATGACCCCGAAGTGGTGCCGGGCCATGACCTGCTTTCCTTTGCCGATATCCCGCCCGCCCGCATGGTGATGTATTCCCTTGAACAGCAGTTCTCGGAGAAGGTCCACGCCTACTGCCAGCCGCGCGGCGAGCGCACCAACTCGCGGACCCGCGACCTTGTTGACATCGTCCTTATAATCCAGTCCGGGAAGCTTGATGAAGCGGGGGCCGGCCGGGCCATTGTCCGCACCTTCGAGAAACGCGGCACCCCTCTTCCGGCAATCCCTCCCGATCCTCCCGGCAACTGGACGGAGAGGTACAAGCGGCTTGCGGACGAGATAGACCTCAAGCCGAATGCCGTGGAGGAGGCGTTCAGGGCCTTTGAGGGATATTGGAAATCAATTCGGAAACACATGGGGGGTGATAAATAGATGGCACGAGAGAAGAAGACGGCACAGCCGATGACCACCGCACAGCAGTTGGGCTCCATCATCAAGTCGGCGCGGGACATCATGCGCAAGGACAAGGGGTTGAGCGGTGACCTGGACCGGCTCCCCATGCTCACCTGGATAATGTTCCTGAAGTTCCTCGACGACATGGAGAAGGTGCGGGAATCGGAGGCGAAGGTCGGCGGTAAGAAGTTCGCCCCGGCGATAACGGCCCCCTACCGCTGGCGGGACTGGGCGGGGAAAGACGAAGGAATGACCGGTGACGCCCTGATATCCTTCATAAACAACGACGAGGCGAACCGGCCGGACGGAAAGCGCGGCGCGGGGCTGTTCGCCTATTTGCGCAAGTTGCAGGGCTCCGAAGGGGGCGACCGCCGGGACGTCATCGCGGCGGTGTTCCGCGGGACGGTTAACCGGATGATAAACGGCTACCTCCTGCGCGACATCCTGAACCGGGTGAACGGACTGCACTTCGCCTCCAGCGAGGAGATGTCCCTTCTTGGCCGGTTCTACGAAACCATGCTCAAGGAAATGCGGGACGCGGCGGGGGATTCCGGCGAGTTCTACACTCCCCGGCCCGTCGTCCGGCTGATAGTGGAGGCGGTGGATCCCCGGCTGGGCGAGGTCGTTCTTGACCCCGCCGCCGGAACCGGCGGTTTCCTTGCGGCGGCATTTGAGCACATGAAAACGCAGGCAAAAAGCACCAGGGAATTCAGGACCCTCCAGCAGGAGAGTCTGCTGGGAATCGAGGCCAAGCCGTTGCCGTATCTCCTGTGCCAGATGAACCTTCTCCTGCACGGCGTGGAGTTTCCCCGGATAGACCCGTTGAACGCCCTGCGTTTCCCGCTCAAGGAGATAGGCGACAAGGAGCGGGTGGACGTAATCATGACCAACCCGCCGTTCGGCGGGGAGGAGGAGGCCGGGATAAAGGCGAACTTTCCCGAGGATAAGCAAACATCCGAAACAGCCCTTCTTTTCCTCCAGATGATAATGCGCAAACTGCGGCGCCCCGCCGCAGGCCGGAAGGGTGGCCGGTGCGGCATGGTCGTCCCCAACGGCGTCCTCTTCGGTGACGGTGTCAGCGCCAGAATCAAGGAAGAACTCCTGAAGGAATTCAACCTTAACACCATTGTCCGGCTTCCCAATGGAGTATTCGCACCCTACACCAGCATTCCGACCAACCTCCTGTTCTTTGACCGTTCCGGCCCGACCGGCGACATCTGGTTCTATGAACACGCTTTGCCGGAGGGACGCAAGAACTACACCAAGACCCAGCCAGTCCAATTCGAGGAGTTCAAGCCCATCCTGGATTGGTGGAAGAAACGGAAGGATAACGAACGCGCCTGGAAGGTATCCGCGAAGGATGTCCTGAAATACGGAGCGGACGGCAAGCTCGAATCCGTTAACCTTGACCTTAAGAATCCCCACGCCCAACAGGCGCTTGAATCGCTTTCCCCGGAACAACTCGTTGAGGACATCATTTCCAAAGAGCACCGCATCATCGAAATCATGGGGGAGATCAAGGGATTGCTGAAGGAAGGGCCGAAATGAGTAAATCGGCGAATCCGATGGTTCCGCTCAAGGAAGTGATGGAACCTGTCTTCCGCTTGGAAAGGCCCCTTCATGGCACGATATATCGTCAGCTTGGAGTCAGATTATGGGGTGAGGGCGCATATCAGCGTTCACCGATGGATGGAGGGGAAACAAAGTATCCGTTTCTTAATCGTGTCGAAGAAAACGATGTGGTTGTAAATAAAATATGGGCTAGGAATGGAAGCGTTGCAGTTGTCCCGGAAATATTTAAGGGCTGTTATGTTTCTGGTGAATTTCCGCTATTCAAAATAGATAAGAGTAAGCTTGAACCACAATGGTTTCATTGGTACACGAAAACCAAGACATTATGGAATCAGTGCGATGAAAAGGCTCGTGGTACAAGCGGAAAGAACCGTATTAGACCAGAACAATTCCTCGATATTCCCATGCCCCTCCCTCCTCTCCCCACCCAGCGCCGTCTTGCGGAGTGGCTGGGGAAGTTTGCGAATAGAATGCACGAGATAGACGCTATTTCATCTGACATCCTTGTTTCATTGGATTCACTTATTAGCGCATCATCCCGAAAGGCATTCGCTGATCTATCCGGGGCGGAAATCCTTCCAATCGAATCCTTTTCGGATGTTCGCGGCGGGATTCAGAAATCCCATATTAGGGAGCCTGGCGCAAATCCGAGGCGCTACATTACTGTTGCGCACGTTCAAACGAATCGCATTCTTCTTTCCGACCCACGATATTTTGAGGTCTCGGATGAGGAGTTGAAACTATGGCGCCTTCAGGCAGGCGATGTGCTCAGTATTGAAGGAAACGGAAGCGCTGACCAAGTCGGCAGGACCGCTGTCTTCAGCGGAGAGATTGAAGATTGCGTACATCAGAATCATGTAATTAGAATCCGTCCCGATTGCAATCGCATGGCCCCAGAATTCCTAAATGCCTTTATGAATAGCCCTCGTGGCCGCTCGGAGATATTAGCGAGAGGACGAACAACGAGCGGTCTATTCAATCTAAGCGTTGGACGCATTAAGAGTATTCCTGTCCCTGTACCTTCGTTAGAGATTCAGCATTTACTAGTCCGATATTTGAAGAATATGCGATCCATGGGTGAAGTGATTAATTCGCGTAATGACATTATTCAAAGGGAACTCGCGATGCTGAGGGAATCGACCATCAAATCAGCGTTCGGTTGAGCTGATGACGCTAACCATAGTGAATTGGTCGGTAGGGGTTATAATCGGTACGCGGTCAGGCGGGGGGATACTCCCGGGGGGAAGGGTAGTGAAAAACGGTGGTCCCAAGGTCGTGAAAATCGACACGTGTCGGTTGATCAGGGATAGGACTTGGGCGAAACAGCTCGTCGGGGATATCATGTGAGGGTACCTCCTGTTTGAGGAGGCAGGTGGCGTTTCAGTGTCATCGCATGGTGTTGTGTCACATCACCATGCTACCCCCCCGGACCGGAGGTCAGGCTTCGTCAGGATTTATTTTGAACAAGAGTGATGTGATATATTCTATTTCATGAAAGCATCGGAAGCGATATCCACCGCCGGCATCATTGCGATATTTCTGGGGGCTCTGGGCCTAGCCATAAGCAAACTTCTCGTTGATTACCCCGGCATTATTGGATTGATTCCTGCTTTCCTCGTAAGCGCAAAATGGAATTATGCGCCTGCCCTTCTTCTGTTGTCAGGCGGTGCAGCATATATTATCGGGAAATATTTGTTTAATTCCACTGCAACAGGTCCCGTAAGAGATGCGAACACACCCGGACGGACTGATTTTGCTCAAGCACAATCACGACCTATTGGGCCGATACCAACATCTTTGCAGCTGCAGTTCTTGTCCAATGATGTTCAGCCCAAAATAGTTGGCCTGACAAATGTTTGGAGATGGTACACATTGTCTGGGGTCGATCCAATCAGCAAGAAAAGGGTGCAGATTATTCTTTTTATCATATTCAATGAATCGATCCATCTAAAACAAGTAAAGATAGACGGGGGCGGAATGAATCTGCCAATTTACGAAGTGAAAGACTCTGGCCCGAGGCATGCAATCATAGTCTTCAACGGAGACTTAAGCGGAATCATCAAGATTGACGCTGAGAACTAATGAGACGCATAGGGGACGCACTTGCATATTTGCGTTTCTCGCCGTTGCGAAAAGTCAGGGAATGCCGGATATCAAAAGGTCGGTCCGGAGTCGGATCGGGGATAGATACCTGATGACCTGAAATTCCAGCGAGCGGGCGGTTTCGCAGTGGATGGCGGTGTCATCGATGAATACGGTTCGGGCGGGGGAAAGCCCATTCCTTTTGTCAGATTGTCCTTGAATTATGCTGTCGATTCCAATTCGGCGATTTTTGTGGCGAGGTGCCCTGAAATCAAGCGTTTATTCCTTATGGATATGTTTCGAGATGATTGGATTGCATTAACAATCTCTCGCAACGTCTTGACCGTCAAGTGAGCCCGGATCAATGCGCCGCGTATCTCTTCTTCGGGGTCGCAATCCACAAGATAGGTGATGCCGATAAAACTGTCATAGTCGAGAAGGCGGGGATATTCGGCCTTCTTTATCGGGATAGCCCCGGAAGATGGTTCGGTATTGATAAAGAGGAAACGGCAAGGGGATATGCAAATGTGCCTTTTGGGTTTACCGGCGTCCAAACTTTGGAACGATACCACGTCCCCGACCTTGATGTCGCGGATTAGCAAGGCTAAAGAACCAGCTTGCTGCCTATTTCCGCAAGTTGCTCCGTGGTTCTGGGATTATCAATCCACTCGGCGATGTTCATTATTTCTCGTTCGGAGTGCCGATTCTCTCTTGCTGTGATATACGAAGGATGCTTCGCGTACAATCCGTGTAACTCGTTAAACGAAAGGCCCTTGCACTTTTCCCAGGCATCAGAAAGCGCATGAAGATTGTTTTCCGAAAATACGTCCAAATTTGGCTGGCGATTCGGAACAATGAAATAAGTTTTCCCGCCTTTTTCAATTTTCGAAAAGGGAACAGAGCCCATTTTGTTCTCGATTTCCTCATTCCAGATGGGGTCCTCAAGCTTAATGATGTCGTAAGTATTTCCGGGCACGGGTCCATATTGCATCGCTATGAAGTCGTCCCCGACTATCGGCAGACCGAAGCTGTTTAGATGCGTGACTTCCGCGTCAAAAATCGTCTTAAGAATCCGATAAAGGTCAACGCCGCCGTCCTGCTTGCTGGCAACCCAAACGATAGCCTCCACGGCTTTTTCGGGATTAAAGGAGAAGCGCACTATCCTGGTCACGTATCCAGTATATCAGGGGAGGGGAGAATTGGGGAGGATGACGGGTCAGAGCTTTACTTTTTACATTTCGGAGACTTGGTGATTGGCGCTAGAAGGTCAGGACGCGGTCGGACGCGGCAATCATCTGGTACATATCCGCCATCGTGGATATGGGGCAGAGCGCGGATTCCTCCAGGTTGTGCATGGTGAGGCAGGTGCCGCACGCGGCGATTTTCCCGCCGGCCTTGGCAAAATCCCGGGCCTGTCCCTTCGCGTCGAACTTCCTGTCGGATATCTTCTCCAAATCAACTCCCTTGCCGAGGAGGAATACCATCACCGTATCGCCCTGACCGAGCGCGTAATTGGCGTAGCGGAAGGCGTTGAAGACGGTTTCCGCGTCGGAGGACTTGAGGACGATGCCGATTTTCAGGTGCTTCGCGGCTTCGGCCACGGACGCCTTGGAGGCGGCCTCCGTGCCGGTTTTGCAGGAGGCACGGTGGCAACAGCCGGATATGAATGTCGCGAGCAGAACCAGGAGCAGACTTGCCAACGAAATTGCCTTCATCTCAAGAACCTCCTTTGTTCCTCCAGGAACGCCCGGAGAATGGGACGGTCCTTTTTCAGCTCGGCCTGCGGGTCGGCCACCGGCCTGTATTTCCAGTCACGGACCTCGACGTCGGCGGAGTTCCGGAAGTGCATCCCGTAGACAACGACGCGGTTGTCCATGAAGACGCCGGCTTCCCGGAATCCCGTGACGCCCCAGAAGTCCCGCGGCCCGGCGCGCAGGAGCGAGCGGCCCACGGTGTATTCGGGAATCAGCCCGGGAAGGCCGAGCAGGTCGAACACGGTGGGGACGAAGTCGAGGTGCGAGGTCGGGTAGGACACCCGGGCCGGATTACGGCCGGGAACGTATAACAGCATCGGGACGGAGCACTGCTGGAGGCTGAAGGCGGAGGTGTGCCCCCAGTTCCCGGATTCCCAGAATTCCTCGCCGTGGTCGCCAGTGATGAATACGGCGGTCGAATCCATCAGTCCGCGCGCTGCCAATCCTTCCAGCAGGTCCTTGCCCACGCGTTCAGAGGAAAAATTGGAGGCATTGCGGTAGCGGTTGTAGTATTCGATGCCCCCGCCCTTCTTGATGTCGAGGTAGTTGACGTTGCGCGCGGCCGGCTTGAACTTCTCGTATGCGGGCGGGTAGGAGTAGGGCGAGTGGGGGGAATCGATGAACAGGAAGGCGAAGAACGGCTTCGCCTTGTCACGGCGGTCGTCCAGGAACTTGAACAGCGTTCCCGGCTGGAGCTCGTCCCTCTGCCACGACTCCTCGCCGGGGAGCTCGTCATGGATGGACTCGGGGATGGAGATGAAGGCGGTCTTCCAGAACTCGGGGAAGGTCAGCTTGGTGCTGGATACTATGCAGAAGTCGTATCCCTCCCTCTTCAGGACGTCGATGAGAGCGGTCCCGCGGTTCTCGCCCAGGAAGACGTCCCAGTAGGTGGGGTGGAGCCCGTAGAGGAGCGAGAAGATGCCGTACCGGGTGCTGATGCCGCCGGTGAAGTGCCTGCGGAACCAGGTGCACTTCTTCCCGAATTCCCAGAGCGCCGGCGTGGTTTCCGGATCCAACTGGTCGAAGCGCCAGGAGTCGAGGATGAACAGGACGATGTTGGGCCATTTCTTCGCGCGGGGCAGTTCGCCCACCGGAGGGTAATGGAGCAGGCCGGTCTCCGGGGAGAACGAAATGTTTTCCGACCTTTTTAGGTATATGCCCAGGTGTTTAGCGGCGAAGTGTTCGATGGTCAGCGGAACGTAGAGCGGCAGGATGCGGGTGTATTTGAAGAATTCAGGCCGGTAGTAGAGGTCGCCGAGCGCATACATGGCCTTGTCCGCGGCGATTGCCGCTAGGACCGCGAGGAGCGCGGCTTTCCGGAGCCAGCCCGCCCCCAGCCGGGGATGCCGGAACAGGAATTTCTCCCCCGGGAACAGGATCAGTATCTGCAGGGCCGCGACGGCCGCGACGACGCCAAGGAAGGTGAGCACGGTCAGGATTCCGAGGTGGATGGATTCGCCGGCGCCGGGCGTGGTGATGTCGGTGAGAACCATCCCGTTTATATGGCAGCGGAACAGGTGGTAGATGGTCACGTCAGCGAACAGCAGGATTTGGGCCAGCCCGCACAGGACGGCGGCGGCCACCTTGAACGCGAATTGTGACGGGATGGCAAACCGGAGAAGCCAGAGGATTAAACCGAGCAGAAGGATGAGGAGGCCGAAATTTCCCGCCGTCTGCACCGCCAGGATGGGCCAGTGCGCGGGCGGAAGCTCCACGTGCGGCAGGTAGCCCGCCGCGATGACCAGTGCGGTGAAAAAGTTGACGGCGAGCAGCCATAACAGCCCGGGCCGGTGTTTCTCCGGGCCCCGTGCGCGCGGGTTCCTCCGTTCATTTATCGAAGGGGTCAAAGCGTCCCATTATAATCAGCCTCCCGGAAGGGCGGCAATGAACCGCCGGGGCCTGGAAGATGGCTGAAGGTATTTCAGTCCGCATGCAGGGGCTCGTTGCTTCCCGGTTCCAGTCGCCTCCTTGCCGGGTGTTTTGACCGGATATTTTCAGGCGCCTCCCGTGAGGAAGAACCAGGCCAGGAAGTAAAGCAGGAGGCCGGTTATGCCCGGCAGGAAGGCCGCTTTTGCCCATTCCCCGCTCCTGATGCGCAGGTGTGACGAGGCGATTATGTTAGGTATATTTCCGGGGATCAGCAGGCCACCGCTGACCAGGAGGCTAAGAAGTACTCCGGTTAACTGGTGGGACGACAACGCTGGTGTTATCTCGGCTGAAGCCAGCGTAGCGTTGTCCAGGATGGCCGACAGGGTGTTGCACCAGAAGAGTCCGACAGCGTGAAGGCGTGGAACATAATGTTCGGATATCGGAGATAGTCCAGCTCCCAGAAAGACCAATGCCCCCACGAAAATAAAGACTTTTCCGGACCGCAGGAATACTGTTGTTAAGTTTTCTTTCCGTTGTGAATCTTTGAGAGGTGCCCCCCCCGGATGTGGTCGCGTCAACGCGGCTGCCAGCCCGGCAAGCACGACGCCGGGGATTATCCAGATACCAATAAGCCGGGCAAGAAACCAGAAATTCCCCCCCAGTTTTGCCGTAACTATGGTTGATAGCGGTTCACCTACCGGCGTAAGTACCGCGCCGAGCCCGATCGCATAGCAGGCAAAGACGGTAACGGCTATCTCCTGCTTTCGTCCGAGGTGGAGTAGGTGCATTACTTCGGCAAGGATAAGCGCAGCGATAATCGCAGTGATTATGCTGGAGACAAGACCGAGCCCGGTAACCAGTAAGAAAAGGATGGCAGGTAAGGGGAGAGTGCTGTGGATTGAACGGAATACCCGGGCAATTAACGGACGGCCGTAATGGAAGGCGAGTCCGACCGCCAGGACGGTGGCTGTAATGGGGAGCGGCGCCCGGGAGGCCATTCGTGCAAGTTCCCAGGTCCAGCGGGACGAGATAGTCACCGCCAGTGCGCCCATCACCAGTAGGAACAGTTCTATGTTCTGCTCAATGATACGGACCGCAAGTGGCAAGACGAGTACCAGAACCATGAGCGTCCATAGGGTAAATTCGGCCCATGGTGGTATTCCCCGCAGTCCTTCAAGATGTGCAACAGTCATGGCGAACTAGCGGCCCAGGGGGAATGATTCCATGCTTGACATAACCATGGCTATATGGTAACATTACCACATTGTGATACGCAAGGAGGCAAAGAGATGGACAAGGTAAGCATGACGCGGTTCGAGGCCCAGGCCAGGATCATCAAGGCGCTGGCGCATCCAACACGCCTCCTGATCGTGGACGAACTTTCCCGGCGTTCCCGGTGCGTATGCGAACTGACCGCCATGGCGGGGGTTGATCCGTCCACTATGTCCAAGCACCTCGCAATATTGAGGGGTGTGGGGATATTGGGTTATGAGAAGAAGGGTTTGGAAGTTCATTACAACCTGAAGACCCCATGTATCCTGCGTATTTTTGACTGCACCTTGAACGCCATCCGTTCCGCCACCCGGGAAGCGGTGGAGGCAGTGCGGTAGTCATGGTGTCCAATAAAACGTCTATAAACAGGAGGTTATTGATATGAGCTGGAAGAGTGAATGGAAACCTCTTGCGGTAATCATCGCCGCCTTTTTGGTGCTATTCCATCTGCCGGTCGGAACACTCCGGTTCGACAATGCGATTATGGAATCCCTCTATTTGGTGAAGTGGTATACGCAGGAGCATGTCATACTTTGCCTTATCCCCGCGTTTTTCATCGCCGGAGCGATAGGGGTATTCATCAGCCAGGCCTCTGTCATGAAGTATCTGGGCGCCAAGGCCAACAAGGTGCTGGCCTATGGCGTGGCATCGGTTTCGGGGACGATCCTGGCGGTCTGTTCCTGCACGGTCCTCCCGCTCTTTGCGGGGATTTACCGCATGGGCGCGGGGCTTGGGCCGGCCTCGGCTTTCCTGTATTCCGGACCCGCCATCAATGTGCTGGCCATCGTGCTGACCGCCCGCATTTTGGGGGCCGAATTGGGGATCGCCCGGACGGTTGGAGCGGTGGTTTTCAGCGTTGTTATCGGCCTCATGATGCACCTGATATTCAGGAACGAGGAGACGGCCAGGGTCGCGGCTCAGCCCGTGATGCAGGAAGGGGAGCCGCGCCGGCCACTGTGGCAGAACGCCCTGTTTTTGGCGTCCATGGTGGGTGTCCTGGTATTCGCCAACTGGGGCAAGTCCGCCAACCCCGTCGGCATCTGGGCTTCCCTTTACGAGGCCAAGTGGCTGGTGACCTCGGCATTCGCCGTCGCCATGGGTGCGATGCTGGTCCGGTGGCTGGGCGCTTCCTGGTGGAAGGTCGCCCTCGCCGCAGTTGCCGTTCTTCTGGCGGCGCTTCTGTTGCCCGGCGAGCCGTTGGCTGCCTTTGCGGTCGGCGCCGTGGGATTGGCGTTTATCACGGCTTCCGGCGGTGAGGAGTCCTCCGAGTGGTTCTCGGCATCGTGGGGGTTTGCCAAGCAGATACTGCCCCTGCTCCTGGCGGGCGTACTGGTTGCCGGCCTCCTTCTCGGGCGGGTGGGCCATGAGGGATTGATACCCTCTGGCTGGATATCCGGCAGCGTCGGGGGGAATTCCCTTTGGGCGAATTTCTTTTCTTCCGTTGTCGGGGCTTTCATGTATTTCGCCACTCTTACCGAGGTGCCAATCCTGCAGGGCCTCATCGGAAACGGGATGGGGAAGGGGCCGGCATTGGCGCTCCTGCTGGCCGGCCCGGCACTGAGCCTGCCGAGCATGCTCGTGCTCAACGGAATCATGGGGACGAAAAAGACCGTGGTCTATTGTTCCCTGGTGGTTGTAATGGCGACGATCACCGGCTGGATGTTCGGTGCAATATTCGGATAGAAAAGGAGGATTGAAGATGAAGACAATCCAGATTCTGGGAACAGGGTGTCCAAAATGCAAGAAGCTGGCTGAAACGGCCGAGGAAGCCGCCAAGTCGGCAGGGATCGAATACACAATTGAGAAGGTAACAGACATCAATGCCATCATTGGTTTTGGCGTTATGGCAACGCCCGCCCTGGTGGTGGATGGCGAGGTCAAGGCTTCGGGGCGGGTTCCCTCGATTGATGAATTGAAGGGGATGCTGTCATGAGCGCCGAATCCGGATGTGGCTGTGGAGGAATAGGCACGGAAACCGTGATATTGGCCTGCTCCGGCGCGGCTGATGTCGGGGAGGTGGCCGACCAATCCGCCCGCCTGCTAACGCGCGAAAGGGCCGGGAACATGGCCTGCCTGGCGGGTATTGGCGCCCGGATCGAGGGCATGGTTAAAGATGCCAAAGAGGCGGCGACACTTCTGGTCATTGATGGGTGTCAAACCTCCTGCGGGAAGAAGGCGGTTGAGGGCGCGGGAATAACGAAGTTCCTTCATCTCCAGCTCAGGGATATCGGATATAAAAAGGGGTCGACACCGCCGAAAGAGGAGACCATCAAGATAGTCGCAGCCAGGGCCCGTGTAATACTTGAGGAACCCCGGAGGGACCAATCTGGATGCTGTGAAGCAGGACAAGATTGCGGATGTTCAAAGAGTTCTTGACCAGGAATAAATCAATGTCTGCATGTAACAGGAGGTTGATTATGAAAAAGGGGATTGTCGTGGCGATGGCGGTATGCCTGCTGGGATCCATGGCCCTGGCGCAAGGATCAAAACCCCGGGCAACGACGGGTGATAGCAAGGTGGTTTCGGGGGAGAAGGGCTCTAAACTGGTTGCATACTACCTCCACGGGACTTACCGGTGTCCGACCTGTCTTGCCATAGAAAAGCAGTCGAAGGAAACCATTGAGGGCGACTTTGCCAGGGAGATTAAGGCGGGTAAGGTTGTGTTCCTGTCGCTAAACTACGAGGTTTCTCCCAACGAGCATTTCGCGTCCGATTACCAACTCATGACCAGGTCGCTGGTCCTCTCGCTCCGGAAGAACGGCAAGGAAGTGAAGTGGAAGAATCTTCCCGAGATATGGTCCACCGTCCATACTCCCGACAAGTTCCGCGAGTATGTATCGGGCGAAGTGAAGGCCATGCTCAAAGAGATGAAGTGATGGAACTGCTCCTGCTTGCCGGATCAGGCCTGTGGCTCGGGATCCTTACTTCCATCAGCCCCTGTCCGCTGGCGTCCAACATAGCGGCGGTTTCGCTGATCGGGCACCGGGTGGAGCACCGCAGGTGGGTTGTCCTATCGGGCCTGCTGTATACCGCAGGGCGGGCCCTGACCTACGCAGTTTTGGGATTCCTGGCGGTATCAGCGTTTTCGGCCCTTCCCGCGATGTCGCAATTCCTCCAGTTGTGGATGAACCGGGGTTTGGCTGTCCTGATAGTCCTGACCGGGCTCCTGTTGCTGGACCTCCTCCCCTTCCACTTGCCGTCGGTTTCTGTTTCCGGTGATTCGGCAAGGAAGCTGGAAAGGTGGGGGCTGTTCGGCGTGTTTGTGATGGGGGCGCTGTTTGCGCTGGCGCTCTGCCCGGTTTCGGCGGGGCTGTTCTTTGGCGGACTGGTGCCCCTAGCGGTAAAGGCGCAGTCGCCCTTGCTCATGCCGGTGGTTTACGGGATTGGGACCGGGCTCCCTGTAGTCCTCTTCGCGGTGGTTATTGCCTTTGCTGTGGGGCGTCTAAACGAGGTTTATCTCAGGGTGCAAAGGGCGGAGGCGGTCTCCCGGAAAATAACCGGCTCGGCGCTGGTGCTCATCGGGGTATATATCCTGCTTAAGTATATGGTGGGACTGTGAAGAGGGGTTTGTGATGATTTCCGCCACACTATTGGTTGATCGGCTGCGTCTAACCAACATGATGGATTGGGTTATGGCGAGGATAAGCATGAAAACAGGCGTTGCGATGCTGTTCCTGCTTGGGTGCGCTTCGCCCGTATTTGCTGAGACATGGCAGTACTGGAGCACCTGGAGCGC
>Ga0315282_10010925_pt1 | contig 14159 bp, 6 predicted proteins | sample YL17G07_20_MG_FD_203693 | JGI IMG/M metagenome (GOLD analysis project Ga0315282, IMG submission 203693) | Sediment microbial communities from Yellowstone Lake, YNP, Wyoming, USA - YL17G07_20 | ecosystem: Environmental > Aquatic > Freshwater > Lake > Sediment | place: USA: Wyoming | collected...
ACGAGTCTACCGCCTCGAAAAATTCCAACAGCCGCTCTCTCAACTTATGAACCGCCTCCTCATTGCACAACGAGTTCCCCAAGGAGCATCGAATGACTTATTCTAGCGCCTATGCCCCCTTCCCCTCTCCCCGCGCGGCGGGGAGAGGGGTGCCGGAGGCGGGGTGGGGGGGCCGATTCCCCCACGGCTTACGCCGTGGGCTACAATATACCGCCTGCTACGCGGGCTAGAACGAAAGGCCTTTGCCCTTTGGTTTTCCTTTGCGGCTCCGCCACAACGCAAACACGGTTTTGACTTTTGCATTTTGTGCTTTGCCTTTTGACTTTATTTTGCGGCTCCGCCTTGCTGAGCTGCTCGGTGCCCCATGAAGATCGTCACGGTATTTGGAAGCTCCCTGCCCGGGGAAGGCAGTCAAGCTTACGTTGAGGCCGAACGCCTGGGCCGCTTGCTGGCGGAAGCGGGCTATGCCGTCTGCAACGGCGGTTACAGCGGCCTGATGGAAGCCTCGGCGCGGGGCGCGCGCGAAGCCGGCGGGCACACCCTCGGCGTCACCTGCACCATCTGGCCACGCCCGGCCAATCCTTATATTGTCGAGGAAGTCCGCACGCAGAATTTTCCCGAGCGCCTGATGACTCTCATCGAACGCGGCGATGCTTACATCGTCCTGCCCGGCGGCACGGGAACGCTCGCGGAACTGGCGCTCGTTTGGGAGATGATGAACAAGGGCAGCCTCTCGAAAACCGTGGGCGGGCGCAAGCCGCTGCTGGTGATGGCTCCCTACTGGCAGCCCGTCATCGATTGCTTGCGGCAGGAAGTCCAATTGAAGAATGGAGACCCCGGCTGGATAGCCGCCGCCATGGACATCGTCACGCTCATCCAGTCCCCCGAGCAGGCGGTGGAAGAGCTGCGCAAGATTTTGTAGCGCCCCGCACCAGAGCCACAACGCGCAAAAGATCTCACCACGGAGGCCACGGAGAAGAACGACGCGTTTCCCTCTGTATAATAGCCAGGGGAGACCCACCAGCGGAACCGGGGAGGTTCTATGTCGGTACTGCAACTGCGAAATCACATTCCTATCGCCGCCCCAGCCCGGCGGGAGCCGGAGGACGGAACCGGGTCGGCGATGCGTGTCTCACTGGGATTCGAGCCCGCGTGGTTCCGCCGCCGATGTGACGTGGATTTCTCCGAGCGGTGGCACCGCGATCCGGTGTATCGATACCAGGCCCTCCGGGCCATGCAGGCGGAGTTATGCCGCGCCTTTCCGGAAGTCAGCTACTGGCAAGGGGGCGCGCTCCAAGACCTCGCCACGATTTCCGGTTGCTACGGCGCCTACGTGATCCCGCGATTGTTCGGCCTAAAACTTCGTTACAGCGCGGAGCGCTGGCCGGTGCTGGAGCCGGGCAGGAAGCTTTCCGTGGAGGAGGTGGAGCAACTGGATGCGGGCCGGCTAATGGCAGGACCGTTTGTCGAAGAGCTGTTCGACCAGATGGAGACGATCGAGCGGCAATGGGGCTGCATTTATGGCTACCTGAACTGGCAGGGCGTGCTGAACAACGCCTTCAATCTGCGCGGGCAGGATATCTTTCTCGATTTACAAGACCGGCCGGAACTGGCCGATCACCTTTTCTCCACCCTGTGCGAGGTGATGATTCGTTTGGCGCAAAGGGTGCAGCAACGGCAAAGGCAGTCGGGCTTTTACGTGAACCACCTCTGCGTCAGCAATTGCACGCTCAACATGATATCGCCGCAGGCCTACCGCCAGTTCCTTTTCCGCCACGACGCGAAGATTGCCGCGAGTTTCGAGCGTTTCGGCGTGCACACGTGCAACTGGAACGTTACCCCCTATCTGGAGGTGTTGCAACCCCTGCCCAAGGTGGGCTATCTGGATATGGGAATGGAATCGAACCTGGCCAAGGCGAAGGAAATGTTCCCCTGCGCCCGCCGGGCGGTGATGTATTCGCCCGTGAAGTTGCAGGAAGCGAGCGGGGAGGAGATCGCTGCGGATATGGAGAAGATTTACCGGGAGCTTTCTCCCTGCGATGTGGTGATGGCCGATATCCAGGCCTCCACTCCGGATGCGCGGGTCAAGGAGTTGCTGGGGATTTGCGCCCGGCTGGAAGGGCGAGACCCATCGGCGAATTAAGCGCGAGCGAAAGCGGGTAGCCCCGGTCAGCGCAGTTCTGACCGAATGAAAAGGCCCCTTGCGCGGCCATGTTCACGCCAGCCCTTACGCGCTGCCCACCCGCGGAAGGCGGCATCTGGAGCAGTCACGGGGGTGGCGCCGACATTGCTCTTGATGTCGGCGCCCTTTGCAAACCTGTACCAAGCCTTCCCAGTTCTCAGGCCACACTCCCGCGTCCGTGGGACCAATCGGCGCATACATCCAAACCAATGTATGCGCCACCCGCGAAACCATGCGCTGACTCTGGTTCGTATTACGGGGGTGGCGCCGGCATTGCCCTTGGTGTCAGCGACCGGTGCGAACCTGCACCAAGCCTTCCCAGTTTTCCGGCCCAATCCCGTCACCTGACGGATCAACTGGCGCATACATCACAACCAATGTATGCGCCACCCGCGAGCGCCGAATCATTTGGCTGGGCCTTTCAAAACCGAGTCGGCAAACGCCTCGAGGCCTTCGAAGCGGACTCGCAAGTCTCCGAAGGTTCGAGTAAAAGTCCGGTCGACGTCCTGAGCCACCACCACATTTTCTCCCTCGGGGTGCTGGTGTCGAAACGCGCGCAGGTTCGTGGGTTCGAAGCTCTCTGCCGACCACTTACACTCGATGGCCAAGGGCTTAGGGCGGAGCCGGGCCAGGACAAAGTCCACCTCGTGGCCGTGCTTGTCCCGCCAGTAGGCCACGTCGCGCCGTTGCGTGCGGGTCATCAGTTCGTTCAGCACGAAGTGTTCCCACAAGACCCCAAGGTCCTCCTCGCGCAATTCCCCCCACCCCCGGGAGTAGCAAACAAATCCCGTATCGAATCCATAGACCTTTGGTGCGGCGACGATTTCATTAGGGCGGCGAGCGCTGAATGGACGGATCACGTGGGCGACGAAGGTTGATTCGAGTGCGCGCAAATAGTTCGCGATCGTCGGCCGGCTGACTTCGCAGGGCCGCGCGAAGCGCGTTGCCTCAAAGATGCCGCCGCTTTGGGCCAGGATGAGCTCGGTGAACTTCTGGAAGGAGTCGCGCCGCTCCACACGGAACAGTTCCTGGATGTCTTTGGCCCAAAACGCGTCCATCCACTCTTGAAAGTCACGCTCCGGGAATTCCTCCGGCAGGAAAAACGGCGGCAAGCCCCCTCGGCGCAGCCGGCGCCGGAGGTCAGGGAGCTGGGCATCCTCCAAGTCGCGAAGGCACATCGGCGTGAGCCACACATCCCGCTTGCGCCCCGCGAGGGTGTCCCGGAACTTGGCCGAGGCCCCCAGCGTCGACGACCCGGTGGCGATGACGGAGATGCTGCGATAGTGGTCGGCGGCAATCTTCAGCAGTTCGGAGGGATTCGACAGCCGATGGATTTCATCCAGAATAATGCGCCGCCCGCCGAGACCCTCCAGAAAGCTCTGCGGATCCAGGAGCATCCGGCGTACGCGGGGAAGCTCGCAGTCAAAGTACTCGACGTTGGGCAGGCTCTGGCAAAGGCAGGTCTTTCCGACGCGCCGCACCCCCGCGAGCCAGATTACCGAGCGCGTCCGCCAGGCGCGTTCGACGAGATCCAACCAAAAACGCCGTTGCACCATATGCAGGTATGCTTGCATATAGTCTAACTAAACGCAAGGGTATTTTCATTTGGTTCATCCGGCGCCGAGCCCTGCCCTGCGCCTTGTCGCGTTTCCCGTCCATCCATGGCCGGACACTTGCGTGGTCGTGCCGGTCCAGGCCCGCCGCTTTGCCGCCGTTCGGCTCGATTTCAGTGCCGTCTACAGACCGCAGAGTTGCCCTCTGCGCCAGCCCACACTTGTAGGGTCGAATGGTGTGAGTTAGCGTCTGGTAGCGCGCTTCCCAGCATTACTCCGCGGCTCTGAGTACAACGAGCGTTCGCATAATTATCGACGCAAAACGCCGCAAAGCCGCAGAGGAGCGCAAAGAACGCGCACCTCTGCGCTACCCTGCTGGCCGTGGGCCTTTCTCACGCTCGATGCCCCGGCCCCTTCCGCACGGGAATCAAGCATTCCGGCAGGCCATGCCTTCGCTATCAAGAGAAGAACCCACGGTCAGAAAACCCCTGACCGTGGCTACCCCGCTACGCCCGCCGAAGGGTCACCCGGGGATGGAAACATGTTCGGCTTCGGCCCGCAGGCGGGTGAGGGGTTACGTTGCCCGCCTGTCACTTCGACCAGCAGCCGATTCCTGTAATGTCCTTCATCATGGCGAAGTGGGCGCCTCTTGCCGCTGCTGGATTTGGACGCTGAACCGTTTATATTCCGAATAGGAGTGGGTGTTCCGGAAGATTACACCGTTGCAACTCGTCTCCACTTCAACCTCCCGTGGGAGCCAGAATCCCGACGCCATGCCTTTGAAGCGGACCTCACTGAGCTTGATGCGCGTGGTCTGTGAATCGAACTTGATTTCGGGCGCGGGCGCCAACAGGCCCGTCTGCATCCGGATGATCTGATCGTTGGCGGGGTCAATCCACGCCAAGCCCTGCACAAGGAGGAACACTGAGCTGTTATTATTGAGTACAATTCGCACTTTCTGCTGAGCGGAGGGCGTTTGTGCAAACGCCACAACGTACGTGGCGCGTTTATCGATCACCTCCTGGCCAAGATACCGAAACCTGCTCTCCGGCTGAGACAAGGGGTGGAAGTAGAGGGGTATCGAAGCAAACCCTTTCGTGATTAAGTACCCGCTTTCGAGTCCGGTTGGCTGCACCAGCCGGGCTCGGGAGTCCGTCCGGTATTCCTTAAAACTGACTTGCCTCGTATCCGGGCTCACTAACGCCAGGTAGCGAAACTCCTGGAAGATCTGGTCATGGTGGGATCCGAACTCCAGCCGCTGCTCCAGCACTCGCTCGCGAGAAGTCACGTTGGGAAAGCTGTTGAACAGGATGGCGACGTTTGCGCCCACCTTCTGCAGAATCGAGGGCAGCATTTCCTGGCTTGCCGCCGGCGTGAGATTCTTGAGGACCGGCAGCTTTCGGACGAGTTCGGCGGTGGGGAGGTCTACGAACGACGGCGCTGGCGCGGCCAACGTCAAGAGTTCGGGGCGCGCCGGGGCAGTCGTCGTTGGCATATTTCCTGCCGGTGCTGGGGCGGCCGAACTCGGTGGTTCCGCGCGCTTTGTGGCATTCGTCGTCGGAAAATTTCCTGCCGACGCCCAGTAACCGCTCTTGGCTCGAACCACGAGGTTCTTACCCTTGACCTGCACTTTAATCGTGCGGTATTTGTCGTCTGCTGCCCGGTCCGACGGATCATAGGCCAACACGTAATACTGGCGCCCGTCCGCAAGCGATTGGCGTAAGCCTTTGAGAATATCGTTGCTATCGTGATAGAAGATGCCGCCCGTGGCCTCCGCAAGGTAGTTCATGGCGTCCTGATTTTCAGCGGCCGACGTTTCTTTGCCACTCTGAACCTGAGGCATCCCCATCAATGAAACGTTTTGACTGATATCGAAGCCGCCCGCAGGGATGGCATACAGCCCGCGCGAATCAATAGTGTAGAACGTCACATTCCGCGCGTTTGCGAGCTTGACAATCGCTCTAAACTCGCCTTGGAGGTTGAAGGTTGGGTTCTCGATCAGCACTTCGGGGTGGTTCGTAGCGGCTGCCATCAGCGCAAAGAGTTCGCGGCCCGGCTGAAAATTGAAGCCAGCAGAAGCCAGTATCATGACGCGTCTCCCGGGCATTCGTGAAAGTTGTTCGGTCAGGCCGCGCAGATCCCTCACGAAATCTCGAGCGGACGATTCACGTTCTTGGGCAGCGGCATTTGCCCAGGATTCAATCGGCTTCCAATACGTCGGGCATCCTACTCTTTCGCCCGCACAGAAGGGTCGGCAGTAGTTGCAAAGGTCTGCCAGCCTGTGCATCAACTCCGATTTCTGCTGGGCCATGTTCGAAGTCTCGCTGGACAAAATCGCCCTGGTGAGATCTTTGTTCCCGAGAGCGGCCAACACGACCCCGGGGTCCCGTGTCGAATTCTGGATAATGCGGGTGGGCCGGCCCAGCGCGACGAGCGCGTATTGCGAGTCGAAGCCTTGCTCTTCCTTAAAGAGGTTCTGAAGCGCCTCGCGAACCTGAAGAAAGTCGCCGAAGGACGAGCTGCGCGCGTCCAGGGCGAACAGGTACGAATGACGCGGAAGGGAATTGCTGCCAGGTGGTGATAAGGCGACGGATTCACCCCTTCGCGCCTCTGCCGCCGCTTCGGACCGGAACAGTTCCGCCGCACCACTTGCCTCCGTGTGGAAGGCCGCCAGTTCTTGCTGAACGCCATCCTCGAAGACTCGGAAATCGCTCGCCTTGAGGTCCGTGACGAAATGGCCCTTTCGGTCTGTCACAATTACCGGCACGAGAACCTGCTGCACCTGAACTTTGATAACCGGCTCGTGATTACCTGGCGCCGTTTCTTGTGCAATCATCGCTCCGGCTATCGCGAAGCTCGCGAGTGCCAAACCAAAGTTTCGAGCCTGGCGGTTATACCGGGAAAACGTCCAGGAGAAAGAGAGGCGCGTCTGGATGGACAGGTCGTTCGTCGAACGATCCCCGAGTCCGATGCGCACTGCTTTCCTCAACAGGGACCTGGGTTTTTCAAAGCGGATGGTGGCCCCCAAGTGCGGCTTTGCGTTCTGCGCCCAGGCATGCCACAGCGCGACCGGCAGGAATGCTAAGCTCCTTGGAGGCGACGATCTTGCGGGCTTCCTGCACTGCATCCAACTGCACTTCATGATGAAACCGACCCGCGAGTATCAGATTCAAATTGTACCACCCACAAACATAGGGATGACTCATTATGGGGACGCGCAGCCGGTAATTTAGTCCGGTAGTCACGGCCAGTGCCGTCCAGACCGTGGGCCTCTGTCACGCCAGATGCCCCGGCCCCTTCCGCACGGGAATCAAGCATTCCGGCAGGCCATGCCTTCGCCCTCAAGGGAAGAACCCACGGTCAGCAACCCACTGACCGTGATGCCTACCTCGCTGCTGGAGGCTCAGCTTGGCCAGTTTCCAGGATGGGCGTTTCACGGGCACAATCTGACATAGGTGGATTGGCAGAGCCGCCCCGAAAGCGGCGCGGATATAGCCTCTCTCAGGTAACGCTTATGGGGCTGGCGCCCTGGGCCACGATCTTGCGTCCCTGTCGGGGCTGTGGATGTGCCACCCGCAACGGAAAGACTTTGTGAGCTGACGTCAGACTCAGGGCATTAGAACTTACCTCATAGTGACCCTAAACAACCTCACAGGGCCGAGCAGGCCCGAATCTAGGAGTGGCGTATCCTCCGTATAATGTTGGAACGTGATGAAAGTGTACTTTTTCTTCGCCGACGGTTGCCGGTCGCCAACCAGTCTGTTTTGCCAGAGGTTGGTGATTTTGACCTCCAAATGGTTGCGGCCCGGCTTCAGCGCGGAAGTCACATCCATCTGGAAGAGTGGCTTCCAGAGGGTCCCCAGGGGCTTCCCGTTCACTGAAACCTCGGCTAACTCCCTTACGTCGCCGAGATCCAGCACCAGTTTTGCACCCGGGCGGAACCATTCCTGGCGCGCCTCGATCTCTTTCGTGTAAGTCGCCGTCCCGGAAAAGTACTTTACTCCCTCGTCGGAATGCTTTGTCCACGAGGTCAAGCTCTCCAAGTGTATGGTTGGCGGCGCGCCCCAATTCGGGGGGAAGCTTACGTCCCAGGGACCTTCGACTGTTGTTAAGACGGTGCGGACAGGGTGCGGCAAGGTCCGCGACGGCGAAGTCGCCGTATGCCGGAATACCACAAGGACTGATCCCCAGGGGTCCAGGCGCAAGGGAACGGTTGTCCGGCCGTTCTCGATCTTGTATTCGGCCGGCTCGATCTCACCGGTATCCGGATGCCAGAGTTCCGCCGCCCTCCCTTCCACGCGGAAGCCAACTTCCAAGTGTTCGACCCGATCCCTCCGGTTAGCCACAAAGTATATGTCCGCATCAGTGCTGTGCCGGTGGATGAACACGAGGAAAGTGTCAACGTTCGGCCGGGTGTACCCGAAATCCGGCGGGGTCTTCAGTGCCTCCATAACCTCTTGCAACGGCTTGCCCCAGTAAACCTTCCCCTCCCCGCAGGCATGTTCGGTAATTGTCCTGCCGTCGCAGTCCCCCCAGACTTCGTTCGCCAGGGCCCGGATCTCGTCGTCGGCCGAAGGGTAGTCGGTGAGGCTCGGGCAAGCGGTGGGTCTCGGCCCCACCACCGTCGCACCCGCCGCCACGAGATCGCGGATCTTCCGCAGGACAGGCGGGGTGAGCCGATTGAGAGTATCCGGCAGCACCAGCACGCCGTAACTCATACCGTCAGGTAATACCAGTCGCCCGTTTTCGACGGACATGCGCGTGAGCAGCACCTCCGTATTAAGGTAATCGTAGGCGTAGCCCTCCGGCGGCTTCGGCCTCACTTCTTCCCAGTAGGGGACCGCCACCGGGGCACCTTCACCGTAATAGTAGGCGAGATCGCCCACAAACAACCCTTGCCGTAGCATGTAGGAGTTACGCGCCAGATACGACATCCAGGGGCCTGACTGTTCGGCATAAGTAATGTTCCGCGTGAAATGCTGACCGTAAATCGACAAGGTGAACCCCGGCTTATGATCCTCCACGAACGGCTGGTGAACCGAACTGGCAATGCAGAAACAGTTCACGCCCAGAGCGAGCATGTAGTCCGCCAGTTCCTTCAGGTTTGAGGGAGGGCCCCAATCGTGGGTCAGGGCGGCGGTGAAGGACTCGGCCCCCACCAGGTTCTTGCCATAGATATGCGCTGCCGAGGCGGCCTCGCGAATATCAGCGGGGTATTCAGGCCTGTAGACTCCAGACTTCTCGACCGTCCAGAACTCACCCATGGGAATATCGACGCGGCCCTTGTTCTGAAGCGCGTCCTGAATCATGGGGAAGCCTACGCCCGCTGCCTCGGCAAAAACTTGCAGGCGCCGATGGTGTAAGAAGTCGTCCGTCTCTCCGTAAAAACACTCCGCCACAAGATCAGCGATTGTGCGGCGTAGATCCCAAAGGAAGCGATCACTAACCTCCGCACTTTCCACGACACGGCCGGTCAACACCGGCAGGTAGGGCTTTGCATCGTACCCACGACGGGCGTGGAACTCATTCAACATATCATCGGTCCAGTTTTGAAGGCCAGCCTCCCAGCTATCCATTAAAAAGTACCGGAAAGTTTTACCAAACTCGGGACCCAGCGCCTCGGCCAGCGGATCAACCCAACCGTGCAAGTAGGACTCAACGTGCTTGCGGCTCAGCTTATCGACCTCGTATCCCGTCTCCTCGGGCGGAGCCGGGTGGATGGTTGCTCCGGTGAGGGAATAGCCCAGGCGCAGAATCACCCAATTTCCCTCGGGCACATCCCATTCGAGGCTGCCATCATGGGCCATCCGGGAAGTCAGATCGACAACGCTACCGCGGGGAATAGCGGCTGCCGAAGGCACCGCCGGCGTTGGCACCGAGTCGTATTCAAACATGGTGCCGAAGCCCGCCTTTTCCTCCCAGCGATGCACCCGCGCACCGAAATGAAACTCCAACGCGGCGATTTTGAATTCTTTGGGGGAGGCGGGGAACCGCCTGCTGGGGATGGAACTGGTGGCGCGGCGGGGAGGCTGGCGCGGCGGCGTCAGCAGCACCCGATAGAATCGAGCCGTGGTCTCCGGGTATGAGAATGTGCGCAGGGGGGCTGCGGCGTGCGCTGGACTCGGCAGATTCACCAAGGTGACAAAGTTCGCGCCGTCCTGGCTTGCCTGGACCTCGCCGTCAGGCATTCCCCCGCCTCCAAATGATCTTCCCCCACCCTGGATAGAGATAGAGACGGCACGCGACCGGAAGGGTTGGGCAAACTCGAACTGGATCCATGCCGGCTTCCCATCCTCCGGAAAGGGCAGGGCCACCGTTTTGTTCAAGTCACCACCGACCAGGGACGCCAAGTCAATATTGCCGCCGCTCGACGTCACCTGCGGATGGAGGTCTGCCATCAACACGTCACCTTCCGGCAGACGATAGGCGATCACGGCGCTGTCGGCATAATGGGTGGGGTAAGGCGCGGGCGTCGGCTTCGTCCAGGGCTTGGCGCCGGCGGCCATCTCCGGTGGCTCGATGACCTCGCGGGGACGCTCCAGGTTCTGGAAAGTGCCATTTACCGAAGGCGGTGGAGCGAGCTTTCCGACGAACTTGCGCGGACCCTCCACGCGCGTCTCGCTCCAGACTGCCTTCTTCATGGCCTCTTCGGGTTTTACCCAGGGACCTCCGCATTCGCTCCAACCCGGCGAGATGTTGGTCGTCATGTCCAGCCCCAGCCGGTCGCCCTCCGCCGCGGCGTAACGGAACGCGTCCTTCCAACCCGGGCTCAAGAGCTTCAGCGGGGTGTCCACATATTGGGCTGTACCCAGATCGGCCTCGACGTGCTGCACCCCCCCGAGACCCACGCGCTTCATCCACTCCAGATCGAGAGTGATGCCCTCCTTGGTCACATTGCCGCTCATCCAGTGCCACCACACACGCACTTTGGCTGAATTCGGCGGCTCCTTGAAGGCGCTCTCCAAGGCGTCACCGGTGCCTTGTCCCGTGGCCGCACCAGCCGGCCCTACATGGAGTGAAGGCACGATGACCGCGCCGACCCCTGCCGACGACACGCGCTTAAGAAATTCCCTGCGACCCACGAGGTCACACTTAACTTCTTTGAGGACGTCTTCTTCACTCATCGTGATCTCCTCCTTGATTTGCTGACTGCTCGGCGATTGTTGCCGCCCTATCTGTGCTCGGGACTGGTCCCGAACGGTATGCTGAATGGCGTTCTGGCGATAAGATTACGTGCTTTGTGCCATACGCCCGTGTTCCGCAACCATCGCGTGGCCAAGGGTGATCGTTTCCGCCACCTTTCTCTTTAAGCTCAAAATGGCATTTTGGAACCTTTCCAATGAAGACCGTCCAACCGGGATTTCCGCATTGAACCTCCCTGCGGTGCCAAAGCATACGCTGGCCGCCCCTATCGACTCAAGCGCAAGTTATACGGCGGCCTGTTTGGGGCGGCACGGGGGCTCGACCGCTTAGATTGTTGCGGTGCTGCGAGGGATTCGGCCGGAAAAGTCATAGGACTGTATCGGAAGCGCGCCAGCTGGACCAGTCTCCGGAGTAGCAGACACGCCGGCCGGCGCGCTTTCGATACAGCGACTTGAAGTCGCCTTATCGTCCCCCGCAGAATCTTGAGAGCATAAGCCGGTGGAAAGTACCTGCCGCGCCTCCAGTGTTTTCAATCCTAAATCCCAAATCCTAGCTCCTAAATCCTAGCCCTCCCCAATCCTGAATCCTAGCTCCTAACTCCTAGCTCCTAAATCCTGCCCTCCAGCTCTGCTACAATGACCCCACCACTATGGCTGACTCGGACTTGACGCGCCGAACGATTGATCCCTTCTCCCGCGAGGTGCTGGAATTTCCTGCGGTTATTGATCTGTTGCGTGGTTATCTTTCCGGCCCGATCAGCGCGCCGCTGCTGGAAGGGGTTTCGCCGCACACCAACATCGAGGTGATTCGGCGCGATTTGGAATTGGCGCGCGAGGCGCGTGAATACTTGCGCGAGGGCGCTCGCCCGAGCTTGGCGGCGCTGTGCGAGCCGAGCCCGTTGCTCGAGAAATTGCGCGTCGAAGGGCTGGCGCTCGCCGCGCTCGAGATCCTGGCGCTGGTGGAAGTGGCGCGGGCAGGACTGGATATGTACCGCCTGTTGGCACCGGCCTCTCGATCGCGCGACGCCCGACCTGAAGGCGCCGGGGGCCGAACGCCGCTTGGCCCCTCCGCTCCGCTCAGAGCTTGCCCTGAACGAAGTGAAGGGGCAGGCTCTACAACGCCGCCGGCAGCACCGCGTGGAGCCGAAACGGTGGGCGCCGGGGGCCGAACGCAATGGGGTTCAACGACGCCGTCGCCCACGCCGCGCCTGTCGGAACTGGCGCGCGCGCTGCCGGATTTCCGCAGCCTGGTGACGGACTTGGCCGGCAAGATCAATCCCGACGGCACCGTGGACTCTTCCGCCAGCGCGGAGTTGGCGCGAGTTCGCAGGTCGATCGAGCGGATTAAGCTCGAAATCCACTCGAACCTGGAGCGAATGCTGCGGCGCTTTTCCGACGTGCTTCAGGACGCCGTGGTGACCCTGCGCAATGATCGCTTCGTCATCCCCGTCCGCGTGGAGGAAAAACGGCGCGTGCAGGGCGTGGTGCACGGGGCGAGTTCCTCCGGCGCCACGGTTTACATCGAACCCCTCGAAACGCTGGCGCTGAATAATGAGCTGGTGGAGCTACAGGACCGGGAGTTCGCGGAAATTCAGCGCATCCTGGGCGAGTTCACCCGTAAGCTGCAAGAGCGTTGCGAGGACCTGCGTCGCGCCGCGGACATTTTGGCCGAAATCGACTGGGCCTTCGCCAAGGGCGAATTCAGTAAACAATTTGACTGTTGCATTCCGGAGATCCGGCCGGAGCGGGCAATTTGTCTACGCGGGTTTCGCCACCCGCTGCTGGAAATGGCACTGCGCGGAATGAAGCGGAAGCCTGTGCCCACTTGCCTGGACCTCAAAGCCCCAAAAACGCTGATGATTATCAGTGGGCCCAACGCCGGCGGCAAGACCGTCGCCCTGAAAGCGCTGGGCATTGCGACGCTGATGACGCAGGCGGGAATTCCCGTGCCCGCCGGCGAAGTGAAGCTGCCGCTGTTCGGGCGCGTGCTGGCTGACATCGGCGATCAGCAATCCATTGCGGCGAACCTCAGCACCTTTTCCGCGCACGTGACGAACATCGAGGCCATGGCAGAAGTCGTACGGCAAAACGACCTGGTGCTCCTGGATGAGATTGGCGCCAGCACGGAACCCAACGAAGGCGCGGCGCTGGCCGTTGCCATTCTCGAGCACTTTCGCCAGCGCGGCGCCATAACCGTAGTGACCACCCACCATGCGCGCCTGAAAGCCTACGCCGCCGAAACCGCAGAAGCCGTGAACGCCGCGATGGAGTTCGATGAAGCGACGCTCGAACCCACCTATCGCCTGCTCGTCGGCTTGCCGGGAAAGTCCAGCGCCCTTGACATCGCCGCGCGGCTGGGCTTGGAACCCAGCATCGTGGAGAAGGCGCGGTCCCTGCTCCATCCGGCCGACGCCGAGGCCGCCGCGCTGGTGGCGGGCCTGCACCAGCAACGCACCGAGATGGAGGGCAAACTGGAGGAGCTGGAACTCCAAAAGCAGGAATTGGAAAAGCACCGCGAACAATTAGAGCGCCAATTCCAGCAAGACCGCCGTGCCAAGCTGCGCGAGCTTGATTCCCGCTTGGACGACACCTTACGGCAGTACGCAAAGACGTGGGAACAGTCGTTGGAGGAATTGCGCAGGCAAGCTGCGCCCGCCAAGGTTGTGACGCGGGGCGAGCGGAAAGCCACCGGCTTGGTGCGGGAAGCGCGGGAGGAATGGAACACCCAGGTTCTGGAAGCGTTGGGCGAGCCCCCGCCGACGCCCCAAGAGCCTCCGGTAGTACGGCTAATGGCGGTCGGTGACCGTGTGCAGGTGATGAATGTTTCAACACCCGGTACTGTCACGGCCCTGCTCGAGGGTGGTCAGGTGGAAGTGGCCCTCGGGAGATTGAAAATGCGGATCGGCAAGGAAGAGGTCAGACCTCTGATGCCGGGAGGCACAGTGACTCCGGATGCAACGGTGGCCACGTCGCGCAGCGAAGAAGTTCCGGAGGAGTTCAACGTTATCGGGAATACGGCGGAGGAGGCCCGCGAGCGCGTGGACAAGTTCCTCGATCAAGCATTTCTGAGTGGACGCTCCCGGCTGCGCATTATTCACGGCCACGGCAAGGGCATCCTGCGCAAGACCCTGCACGAGATGTTTTCTCATCACCCCCATGTTGAAAAATTCTACTTAGCCCCGCCCCAAGAAGGGGGCGGCGGAGCGACGATCGTTGAGCTGAAGACTTGACGTTTTGCAGCGCAAGGCTTAGCCCCAATACTGTTCACTTATTGGGTTTCAG
>Ga0315282_10010926_pt1 | contig 14157 bp, 14 predicted proteins | sample YL17G07_20_MG_FD_203693 | JGI IMG/M metagenome (GOLD analysis project Ga0315282, IMG submission 203693) | Sediment microbial communities from Yellowstone Lake, YNP, Wyoming, USA - YL17G07_20 | ecosystem: Environmental > Aquatic > Freshwater > Lake > Sediment | place: USA: Wyoming | collected...
GGGCACCCACGATGTGGGCACCCACGATGTGGGCACCCGGCAAACCGGCGCGGAGGTCCAGGAGGCCTGAGCGTGGCCAGCTTCAACAAAGTCATCCTCATGGGGAACCTGACCCGGGATCCCGAGCTCCGCTACACACCCAGCGGGGCGCCGGTGTGCAACTTCGACCTCGCCGTGAACCGATCCTACACCACCCAAGGCGGGGAGCGGCGGGACGAGGTCTGTTACATCACGGTGGTCGTTTGGGGCAAGCAGGCGGAGAGCTGCGGGGAGTATCTGGGCAAGGGGCGGACCGTCCTGGTCGAAGGTCACCTGCAGCAACGCTCCTGGGAGACGCCCGAGGGGCAGAAGCGCTCCAAGCACGAGGTGGTGGCGGAGCGCGTGCAATTCCTCGGCCCCCGCAAGGCGGGGGCCGGCGCCCCCACGGCCGGCGAGGACGAGGCGGAGCCGCCCCGGCCCCCCGAACAGGACGAGGTCCCTTTCTGATCCCGGGCGAATTTCCTGCGGGGAGCGGTGAAGTCCGACGGAGGCGGAGCCTTGACGTGAGAGGATCGCGCGGACGGCCGGAGGACGGCGACCGCGACTAACGTTCGCCCGCGGGGCGGGCGGAAGGAGCGAGACGGGTGCTGAAGAAACGGCGAACCTACCGACGCCAGAAGGTCTGCAAGTTCTGCCTGGACAAGGTCGTGCAGGTGGACTTCAAGGATGTGAAGCGGCTGCGCAATTTTGTCAGCGACCGCGGGAAGATCATCCCACGGCGCATCTCCGGCAACTGCGCCCGCCATCAGCGGCAGCTCACCACGGCGATCAAGCGGGCGCGGAGTATCGCGCTGCTCTCTTTCGCGGCGGAGCTGGCGTAGTCCGCCGGGGGCGGACCGGTGGAGAGCGTGCGGGGTGGCGCCTGATGCATACGCGATGGCTGGCCATGGCAGTCGAGATGATCCTGGCCGCCCTCGTGGTGGTGGGCCTCCTGGCCTCGGGGAGCGCGTTTCCGATTCTGGGGGTGTTCCTCAGCCTCCTGTCCCCCGTGCCCTTCGTGCTGCTCCGGCTGCGCCATGGGTTCCTCCCCTTGGTCCTGGCCCTCGCGCTCACGAGCCTGGCCGTGACGGGACTCTCCTCGCCGGGGGAAGCCGCGGTCTTCCTGCTGGAGTTCGGGCTCCCGGCCATGCTCCTCGCGGAGGCGTTGCGACGGGGGAGCCGTCCCGAGCTCGCCGTGACGGCCGTGGCCGCGCTCCTCACGCTGGGCGGGCTCACGGCGCTGGTCCTCGCCTCGGACGCGTGGAGGCAGCCGCTCTCGGCGGTGTCGCAGCATGTGGAAAGACTGCTGGCGGACATGGAGGCCTTCACGGCGCGACTTGGCCTCTCCGGCGATGGGGGGGCGCCGCTCACCGGAACGGGAGCGAAGCTCCGCACGTTCTTGCTGATGGCTTTCCCCGGCATGTTCTTCGCCGGGAGTCTCCTGACCGCCGCGGGCTATGTGTTCTTGGCGCGGGGGCTCATGCGCCGGTGGTCCGCGCAGCTCGGCGGGGTGAGCCCGGAGCCGGTCCGGTGGGAGCTCCCCGAGCTTCTGGTCTGGGTGTTCATCGGGGCGGGGGTCTCGTACCTCACAGGTCTGCCGTGGCTCCAGGCCGTGGGGTTGAACGTCCTCATTGTCTTGATCGGCCTGTACTTTCTCCAGGGACTGAGCATCGCCGCGTTCCTGTTCCAGCGGTTCCACCTTCCCAGATTCTTGGGGGCCCTGTCGGTCCTGTTGCTGCTGTTCCAGCCATTCCTCACGCTGGTCGTAGCGGGCCTGGGTCTCTTCGACGTCTGGTTTGCCTTCCGCCAGCTGAGTCTCCCCAAGACGCCGGGGAGAACGTAGAGCCGAGAGATGAGTCCCCCACCCTCGCCCTCCCCCGCTAGCCGGGGGAGGGGTGGGAGGGGGGAGGAGCGAACCCATGAAAGTGATCCTGGTGCAGAAGGTCGAACGTCTGGGGGAGCCTGGACAGCAGGTGGAGGTGGCGGACGGGTACGCCCGCAACTTCCTCCTGCCGAAACAGTTGGCCGTTCCCGCCACGCCCGGCCACATGCGGTCCCTGGGACAACTCACGGCGCAGAGCAAGAACCGGGAGGAGCGGGTCAAGCGCGAGGCGAGCGCCCTGGCGGAGCGGTTGGCCGCGGTCCAGATCAGCCTGAAGCGGCGGGCCAGCGAGGAGGAACCGCCCGGGCCGGCGGACGCCGCCGCTTCCGCCGCGTCCCCGGAGGAGTCCCCGGCTCCGGCCGCGGGCCCCGCGCGACTCTTCGGCTCGGTGACCGCCCAGGATCTCAGCGAGGCCCTCGCGGCCCAAGGCCTCGCCGTGGAGAAGAAGCAGATTCTCCTGGCCGAGCCGATCAAGACGCTCGGAGTGCACCGCGTGCCGGTGCGCCTCCACGCCGAAGTGGTGACGGAACTGACCGTCACGGTCGGGCGCGAGACCTGAGACCCGGCGTTTGACTGTCAATCCCCATGCCCGAGACGGCCATCGCATTCGACAGAATCCCCCCGCAAAACATCGAGGCGGAGGTCTCCGTCTTGGGGGCCGTGCTGCAGGATCCGGCCGCCCTCCTGAAGGCCATGGAGGTGCTCCGTCCCGCTGACTTCTACAAGGAGGCCCACCGGAAGATCTTCGGCGCGTGCATCGACCTCTTCGAGCGGAACGAGCCCGTGGATCTGGTGACGCTGGGCAACGAGCTGATGCGCCGGAAGCAGCTCGAGGAGGTGGGCGGGACCAGCGGACTCTCCGCCCTCGTGGACGCCGTGCCGACCGCGGCCAACGTGGGCTACCACGCCCGGATCGTGAAGGACAAGGCCCTGCTGTACTCGCTGATCCAGAAGGCCACGGCGGTCGTCTCCCGCGCCTACACGGACAAGGACGAGGTGGACGAGGTCCTGGACTGGGCCGAGCAGCAGATCTTCGAGATCTCCCAGGACAAGGTCAGCCGGTCCTTCGTCCCGGTGAAGAGCGTCCTGAAGGGCACCTTCCAGCTCATCGAGAAGCTGTACGACCGCAAGAGCCACGTCACCGGCGTCCCCACGGGCTTCCGGAGATTCGACGAGATGACGGCCGGATTGCAGCCCTCGGAGCTCGTGGTGGTGGCGGGCCGACCGTCCATGGGAAAGACCAGCTTCTGCCTCAACATCGCCCAGCACGCCGCCATCCAGGAGCGGATCCCGGTGGCCATCTTCAGCCTGGAGATGTCCAAGGAGCAGTTGGTCCAGCGCATGCTGTGCTCTGTGGCCAAGGTGGACTCCCACAAGCTCCGCACCGGGTATCTCTCCGACGCGGACTGGCCGCGGCTGACCACGGGGGCGGGCATCCTGTCGGAGTCCCCCATTTTCATCGATGACACGCCCAGCATCTCCCTGCTGGAGATGCGCGCCAAGGCGCGGCGCCTCAAGTCGGAGCAGGGGCTCGGCCTGGTGATCATCGACTATCTGCAGCTCATCTCGGGTCGCGGGCGCATCGAGAGCCGGCAGCAGGAGATCTCAGAGATCTCCCGGTCCCTGAAGGCCATGGCCAAGGAGCTGGAAGTCCCCGTGGTGGCCCTCTCCCAGCTGTCGCGGGCCGTGGAGTCGCGCCAGCCGCCCCGGCCGCAGCTTTCGGACCTCCGGGAGTCGGGGGCCATCGAGCAGGATGCCGACGTCGTGACCTTTCTGTATCGTCCGGCCTTCTATCGGGCCCGAAAGGACGAGGAACTGGACGAGCCCGAGGACAACACCACCGAGGTGATCATCGGGAAGCAGCGGAATGGGCCGACCGGCACGGTCCAGCTGGCATTCCTGCGGGAGTACACGCGGTTCGAGGATCAGGAACGGGAGCGGGACTTTCCCGCGTAGCGTCTGGGGGTGACATGAGCACAGCGCGGCGGCAGGGGTTGAGACGAGGTGGCGGGTGGGGGCTGCTCTTCCTCCTGTGGCTCCTCCTCGCTTCGGGTGCCGAGGCCGCCGACCCCATGGGGCCCCCCGAGGCTGGGGGCAGGGGCGGGGGCGGGATCAATGCGTGGCCGGTCTATGACGAGCGGGACGATCCGGTGGACCGGATGCACGTCCAGAGCGGCCTGGGGCCGCTCCTGTCCTTCGGTCGGTCGCCGAACGACGTCGTGGAGAGCAGAGCCTTCCGGCCGCTCTTCCACTGGCGCAAGGACACGCAGCCGGAGCGTCTGGAGTGGGAGGTCCTGTACCCGCTCATGGCCTACAGCCGGGTGGAGGAGGACTCCAAGTTTCAATTCCTGCAGGTCCTGACCTTCCGCCACGAGGGCTCCGATCCGAAGGCGCGCGAGGACCGCTACGAGCTGTTCCCGGTCTACACCAGCGGGACCACGGAGACCGGGAGGAAATACCTCGCCATCCTGCCCTTCGGGGGGTCGGCCCCGAACTGGTGGTTCCAGGACGAGGCGGAATTCGTCCTGTTCCCCCTCTACGCCCGGTTCGTCAGGCAGGGCGCGGAGACCCGCTACTTCCCGTGGCCGATCCTCTCGGTCACCAGCGGGGAAAAGCGCTCGGGGTTCCGCATCGTCCCCCTGTACGGGCAGGATGTGAAGGAAGGCGTCTTCGAGAAGCGATTCGCCCTCTGGCCTCTCTTCCTCCAGCAGCGGACCGGCCTGGATGGGGACAGCCCGGAGGAGACCCTGTCGATCCTGCCCTTCTATGTCTCCCAGCGATCCAAGAATCAGGAGCGGACCAGCGTCCTCTGGCCGTTCTTCAGCTACACGGAGGATCGGGAGCACCGGTTCGAGCAGTGGGATGCCCCCTGGCCGTTGATCCAGATCGCCCGCGGGGAGGAGCGGACCGTCGACCGGTTTCTGCCCCTGTTCTCGGTGGAACACCGGGTGGTGCGCGAGCAGTTGTTCTTGCGCGAGATGCAGCGGGACACGTACGTCGTCCTGTTCCCGCTGTACATCCGAACCGAGGATACGTTCATCGGGAGCCTCAGGGTCCGGGATCGGATTTTGTGGTGGCTGTATTCGGACCAGCGCGAGACGGGGAAGGACGGTTCGACCCGTCGGGTGGACGCGTGGCCCTTCTTTCGCTATACCCGGGACCGGGAGGGGGCAATCCAGTTCCAGGCCCTGGCCCTCCTGGAAGCCTTCATGCCGGGCAACGAGAAGATCGAGCGCAATTACTCCCCGCTGTGGGCCCTCTACACCTACCGGCAGAACCCCGAAGGGGATTCCGTGTGGGCGTTCCTCTGGAACCTGCTCCGCCATGAGGAGACCAGCATGGGGCGCTCCATCGAGGTCCTGGGGCCGGTCTTGGCGTATCAGGAAAGGGGCCAGGACGCCCGTTTCTCGCTGTTGGGAGGCCTCTTTGAGTACGACGTGAACCACGGCACCCGGTCGGTGCGTCTGTTGGGAAACGTCGCCTTCACCTGGACGGGGACGCCGCAACCGCTGGCCGCCCTGGATCCTGCAGGAGGAGCCCGGTGAACGCCCTGCTCGCGCGCGCGGAACGCTTTCTGGCCGGCATCGGCGAGGGGACGGGCCTGTTCCTGCAATCCCTCTACTGGTGCAAGGCGGCGCCCCGAAACGTCGACAAGATCCTGGCCCACCTGCTGGAGTTCGGCAACGCCACGCTGCCCATCGCCTCCCTGATGGCCATCTTCATCGGGGGCGTCCTGGCCCTGCAGACCGGCTCGCGACTGGCCCAGTTCGGCCTGGAGGGTAACATCGGCGGCATCGTCGGGCTCAGCATGGTGAAGGAGCTAGGCCCGGTCATGACCGCCCTCCTGGTGGCGGGACGGGTGGGCTCGGCCATCGCCGCCGAGGTCGGGGCCATGAACGTCTATGAGGAGATCGACGCCCTCAAGACCCTGGACATCAACCCGGTCCGCTACCTGGTGATGCCCCGCCTCCTGGCGAGCGTGGTCGCCGTCCCGGCCCTGTGCATGTACGTCAACGTCATCGGCCTCCTGGGCGGGGCCCTGGTGGCCTCGGTCAACCCCAAGATCAGCGTGAGCATGCGGTTGTTCCGGATGAACTTTCAGGAAGTGGTCAAGTTCGGCGACGTGATGGACAGCATCATCAAGTCGGTGGTCTTCGGGATGGTGGTCGCCGTGACCTGCTGCTACGTCGGGCTCAAGACGACGGGCGGCCCCGAGGAGATCGGCCGGGCCGTGACCCGATCGGTGGTCCTGTCCTTCATGTTCATCTTTGTGCTGAACTACCTCATCACTCGCAGCCTGATGTGACCTACGACCCATGTCGATCTGGCAACGGTTGATCGGTGACACGCAGGAGTTGTCGGAGAACGTGGAGCCCCTCTCCGAAGAGCGGGAGACACCGGGCGTCCGCATCGAGGTCCAACGCCTCAACAAGTTCTTCGGCGGCCACCACGTCCTGCGCGACCTGGAGCTTGCCGTGGAGTCGGGCGAGACCTTTGTCATCTTCGGACCCTCAGGATGCGGGAAATCGGTCCTCCTGAAGCACATCACGGGCCTGCTCACCCCGGACTCGGGACGCATCCTGGCGGACGGGGAGGACCTCCATGCCGAGGGCCGCCGCCGGTTCCGCATGGCCATGGTCTTTCAGTCGTCGGCGCTGTTCAACTCGCTGTCGGTGGGGGAGAACGTCGGCCTGTGGCTCAAGGAGCATCGCATCTGCGGCCCGGCGGAGACCGCCGGGATCGTGGCGGAGAAGCTGGCGCTGGTGGGCCTGGCAGGCCAAGAACACGCCATGCCCGCGGAGCTGTCCGGCGGCATGAAGAAGCGCGTCTCCATCGCCCGCGCCCTGGCGGTGAACCCCCACCTCATCCTGTATGACGAGCCCACGGCGGGGCTGGATCCCGTCCTGACCGAGCAGATCGGCCACGTGATCGCGGACCTGAAGCGGCTCAAGATCACGTCCCTGGTGGTCACCCACGACCTGAACCTGGGATTCGCCGTGGCGGATCGGCTGGGCATGATCCACGAAGGGCGGCTGATCGAGGTCGGCACGCCGGCCAGCATCCGCGCCACCACGAACCCAGTGGTCCAGGCGTTCATCAGCACCCAGATGAAAGTCCTGGCCAGATGAAACTCCTGGAAGGAGGCAGGTAGCCATGGCGATGTCGCGGGAGGTCAGGGTCGGTCTCTTCCTGGTGGTCGCCTTCCTCATCCTCATCGCGCTCTTCGAGCTGGTGGGGAAGGAGACGATCTTCGCGCGGACGGTCGAATACCGCACCTCCTTCAAGTCCATTCCGGGCCTGAAGCTGGGAGATCCCGTCCGCCTGGCCGGCGTGGACGTCGGCACCGTGAGGGACATCCGGGTCGTCGGCGCCCGGGTGGAGGTGGCGATGCGCGTCAAGCCCGGGACGCCGGTCAAGACCGACTCCATCGCCACCATCAAGCTGACGAGCCTCCTGGGCACGAACTTCGTCGACCTCACGTTCGGCTCGCCGGCGGCGCAGACCGCGCCCGACGGGAGTCTCCTGCAGAGCAGCGAGCCCCCCGACCTCAACACGCTCCTGGCGCGGCTGAACGACGCGGCCGGCGACATCCAGACGCTGGCCCGGCAGGTCAACGAGGGGTTGGGTAAGAGCATCGAGCCCATCAGCTCGGCCTTCCAGAGCATGGACAAGATCGCCAAGAAGATCGAGAAGGGCGAGGGGACGCTGGGCCGGCTGATCGCCGACGACGGCCTCTACCGGGAGATCCGGGGGATGGCGGCCAGCCTGCACCAGGTGAGCGACCAGATCGCCAAGGGGCAGGGCACCCTGGGCAAGCTGCTCGCCGATGATGCGCTGTACAAGGATATGCGGGGCCTCACCGCAGATCTGCGTGGGACGACGGGGAGCCTCAGCCGCGTCATGAAGGACATCGAGAGCGGCAAGGGGAGCCTGGGCAAGCTGGTCAAGGACGACAGCCTCTACAACGAGGCCCGGGGAACCCTCGGCGACATGCGGGAGGCGCTTACCGGGCTGCGCACCGTCTCGAAGCGGATCGGGGAGGGGAAGGGCACCCTGGGCAAGCTGGTGAACGACGAGGCCCTCTATAACGACATGCGGGGCGCCGTGGCCAGCCTGAACGGCATCATGAAGAAGGTCGAGCGGGGCGAGGGCACCCTGGGCAAGCTGGTGAACGACGAGTCGCTCTACTTCACGGCCAAGGACAGCCTCAAGAAGATGGGCAAGGCGGCCGACCAGCTCCAGGAGCAGGGGCCGCTCAGCATCATCGGTCTCGGCATTCAGGCGCTCGGCGCCTGGTAGTCGTCTGCGGGCGTGGCCGGCAAGCGCAGCTATTATGAATGCCAGCAGTGCGGATGCCAGTCGCCGCGCTGGCTGGGGCGGTGCCCCGACTGCGGCACCTGGGGGAGCCTGACCGAGGTCCTTGTCGGGGCCGGCGGGCCTCCCGACGGTGCCCGCTCCGCGAGGAGCGCCGGGCGGCTGCCGGCGACGGCTCCCGTGCCTCTCGTCCAGGTCGCCGGGGTCGAGCACCGGCGGCTTCGGACCGGCATCGGCGAGTTCGACCGCGTCCTGGGCGGAGGGCTGGTCCCGGGTGCGATGATCCTGGTCGGAGGCGATCCGGGAGTCGGGAAATCGACCCTCCTGCTCCAGGCCGCGGGCGCCCTGGCCCGGCAAGGGCTGACCGTCCTGTACGCCTCCGGCGAGGAATCCCTGGCCCAGGTGAGCGAGCGCGGCCGCCGGCTCGGCGCCGACGCCCCCGATCTCTACGTAGCCGCGGAAACCTCCCTGGACGCCATCCTGGAGCATATCGCCTCCATCAAGCCGACGGCCGTCGTGGTGGATTCGATCCAGACGACGTGGGACGCCGCCCTGGAATCCGCCGCCGGCAGCCTGAGCCAGGTGCGCCAGGCGGCGGGCCGACTCCTGGAAGTGGCCAAACGCCAGGAAGTGAGCGTCTGGCTCATCGGCCACGTCACCAAGGAGGGCAGCCTGGCGGGACCCAAGGCCCTGGAGCACATCGTGGACACGGTCCTCTCCTTCGAGGGCGACCGCCACCAGGCGTACCGGATCCTCCGGGCCAGCAAGAATCGCTTCGGCCCCACCGACGAGGTCGGCGTCTTCGAGATGCGAGCGGGGGGCCTCACCCCGGTGGAGAACCCCTCCGCCGTGTTCCTGGCGGAGCGACCGGATGGCGCCCCGGGCTCGGTCGTGGTGGCGACGGTCGAGGGGACGCGCCCCATCCTGGTCGAAGTGCAGGCCCTGGTCACTCCCACGGGGGCGACCATGCCCCGACGGGTGGCGAACGGACTGGATTTCCAGCGCGTGGCCATGCTCCTGGCGGTTCTGGAGAAGCGGCTCCGCGTGGGGCTCGGCGCTTCGGATGTGTTCCTGAACGTCGCGGGCGGCCTGGTCGTCGAGGAGCCGGCGGCGGACCTCGGGGTGGTCGCCGCCGTCCTCTCCAGCGTCCGGAATGTGCCCGTGGAGGCGAGTTGGGCCTTCTTTGGCGAGGTCGGGCTGGGAGGCGAGGTCCGGCGCGTCGCCCAGACGGAGAAGCGCCTTCAGGAGCTGGCGCGACTCGGCTTCACCCGGGCCTTCACGGCGCGAGCGGGCGCGACGTCGTCGCCGACGGGCATCCCCATCACCGCCGTACGGCTCTCCCATGTCGGAGAATTGGCCGACCTGATGGTTCCGGCAGGTAAAATGCGGTTTGACTGATGGGTGGGTTTTTGCTAGTATAGATAAATATGTTGCCTCACAAAGGGGTGCAACGATGTTCAGCGTCGGCCAAAAGGTCGTCTATCCAACACATGGCGTGGGGCGGATCGAAGCGATCGAGCAGAAGGAGGTTTCCGGCAGCCGGCAGTCCTTTTACATCCTGCGCATCCTGGGCAATGATATGACCATCATGGTGCCCACCGGGAACGCCGAACGGGTAGGCTTGCGCCAGCTCATCGGGCGGAAGGAAGTCCGCAAGGTGATGGAGATCCTCCGCAAGAAGGATGTGGAGATCTGCCCGAACTGGAACCGCCGCTTCAAGGATAATCTGGAGCGCATCAAGACGGGATCCCTGTACGAAGTCGCCACCGTGCTGCGCAAGCTGGTCCTGTTGCAGAAAGAGCGGAACCTGTCTTTCGGCGAGAAGAAGATGCTGGAGACCGTCCGGCAACTCCTGGTGAGCGAAATCTCCCACGCCGTCGGGATTGACGAGGGCGACGCCCGCTCGATGGTGGATCGGACGATCGCCAAGGCGTAGGCGGCTGTCGGCACCCCCATCCGTCGGGCAGCCGCGCGGGGCGGACGTCGCCGACGCCGGGAGCGGATGTCACCCTCGCTTCTCCACCCGCCACGGAGCAGCGGGTGCCGTCCCTTGCGCGTTCCCCTCGGCCGCCTGCCCCACGGGAAGGTTCGTACATTCTTGTGACCAGCCTGAGGTACCCAGGCGCTTTTCTACAGACCCCTCGTGCCTCCCGGGCCCGGAGGAGGTGATTTCGCGTGTCGGACCCGATGCTGCGCGTGCTGTTCGTTGCGCTTTGCGGGGCCGCGGGGCTCCTCCCGCTGGCGCTTGGGCGCGGAAGCGAGGCGGAGTGGATCTTCGGCGTTCTGGCGGGCCTCCTCTTCGGTCTCTTGGTGGTGGGGCTGGAGTGGCGGCTGCGCCGGATCCCCGGGAAGGCGATCTTCCACGCCCTGTCGGGGCTCGTCGTCGGCCTCCTGGTGGGGCGGGTGGTGTATGCCGCTGTGGCCGCGTTCTTGGTGGCCTTTCCCCCGTTCATCGGGGATTTCGCGGAGACACTCTGTGTCATCGGCGGCGGCTACCTGGGGGCCTTGGTGGCCGTGGACAAAGGGCGCGAGTTCAACTTCGCCGGCTTCATTCGCCTGCTGAAGCAAGAGCCCCGGTCCGAGAGCTATAAGCTGCTGGACACGTCGGTGATCATCGATGGCCGCATCGCGGACATCACGGAGACCGGCTTCCTAGAAGGGACATTGGTCATCCCCCAGTTCATCCTGCGCGAGTTGCAGCATATCGCCGATTCCTCCGATCCGCTGAAGCGAAACCGGGGCCGCCGCGGCCTGGACATCCTCCAGAAGATCCAGAAGAAGGTGGACATCCGCGTCGAGATCAGCGACATGGACTTCCCCGAAATCCGGGAGGTGGACAACAAGCTGGTGGCCATGGCCAAGGCGCTGAACGCGAAGATCGTGACCAACGACTTCAACCTGAACAAGGTGGCGGAGCTGCACGGCGTCGGCGTCCTGAACATCAACGAGCTCACCAACGCCCTCCGACCGGTGGTGCTGCCGGGGGAGGACATGCGGGTCTACGTCCTCAAGGAGGGCAAGGAATACAACCAGGGGATTGCCTACCTGGACGACGGGACGATGGTCGTGGTGGACAACGGACGCCGTCACATCGGCCAGACGATCGACGTGTGCGTCACCTCGGTGCTGCAGACCACGGCCGGGCGCATGATCTTCTCGCGCCTGAAGGAAGAGGCGGAGGCCGCCTGAACCAGCCGAAATCCCAAATCCCAGTCCCCGGAGCCTGCGCGCAGGCGTGGGAGGGTTGCGGTCGCAATGGACCGGGGGCGGGGGGTTTGGGATTTTCCTTGTGGAGGGCGTGAGGATGCACGTCACCGCCATCGTGCCGGCGGCCGGGGGTGGGGCCCGGATGGCGGCGGAAGTCCCCAAGCAGTATCTCCCCCTGGCAGGGGTGCCACTCCTCACCCGCACGCTGCAGGCCCTGCGGGCCGCAGAGTGCCTGGACGCCCTCATCCTGGTGGTTCCGCCGGGCCACGAAGAGCGCTGCCGGCGTGAGATCCTGGACCCCTTCGGTCTGTCGGTGGATGCCATGGTCCCGGGGGGCGAGGATCGCCAGGCCTCGGTCTACGCCGGCCTCCTCCACACCCGCGCGGAGACCGATCTTTTCCTGGTCCACGATGGCGTGCGCCCCTTCGTCGCGCCGGCCGTGGTGCGGGCTGCGGTGGTGGCTGCCGCCGAGTCTGGCGGGGCCGTGGTGGCGGTTCCAGTCACAGACACGATCAAGGTGGCCGACCGGGACGGCTGGCTGGTGGAGACGCCGGAGCGCGGACGGCTCTGGGCAGCCCAGACGCCCCAGGCGTTCCGAGCGGATCTCTTCCGGGAGGCCCACGCCCACGCCCTCCGGGACGGATTCCGCGCCACCGACGACAGCGCCCTGGTGGAACGGCTGGGCCATCCCGTGCGACTGGTCCCCGGATCTTCCGAGAACCTCAAGATCACCACGACGGCGGATCTCCTGCTGGCGGACCAGATCCTCAGAGAACGAGAAATGACCAAATCCCAGGGAAAGGACCAGCGATGAGTCTCACCAATTGGTCATTGGTCTTTGGTCATTGGCCATTTCCATGATGCGGGTGGGCGTGGGCCTCGACATGCACCGGCTGGTCCCGGGGCGCCCCCTGATCCTGGGGGGCGTTGCCATTCCTTTCGAGCGGGGACTGGAAGGAGATTCGGACGCCGATGTGCTGACCCACGCCATCCTGGATGCCCTCCTGGGTGCGGCCGGCGAAGGGGACATCGGGACGCATTTCGGGGTGGGGCGCCCCGAGACGCAAGGCATTTCCAGCCTGCTCCTCCTGGAACAGGTGGTGACCTTGATCGCCGCCAAGGGGTATCACCCGAGCAACGTGGATGCCACCGTGATCGCCGAGGCGCCACGGATCGGCCCCCATATCCCGGCCATGCGAAAACGCCTGGCCGCGGTCCTGCAGATTGCGGCTGACCGGGTGAATGTGAAGGGCACGACGGCGAAGGGCCTGGGATGGCTGGGAGCGGGCGATGGGATCGCGACGATCGCGGTCGCCTGCGTGGCACCTGCGCCCACCGGCCGGCCGGCCGTCTCGTCCCACCGGGCGCAGCGGGTCCGCGAGAGGCGCTAGCCGGATCCGGCCTCGGGCCTCCCGCATTGCCGCCGGGTAAGGCCCGCTCCGAGGAAAGCCTTGAACCGCCATGATCACCCAGCGCACCCAGAGGGTACCCGGCTGGGTACCCGGGTCGCTAAGGGTATGGGGTGGGATCGGCGGTTGATGATCGATAAGGGAACCCGATGGCGCTCAGGCTCTACAACACGCTGACCCAGACGCTGGAGCCGTTCGAGCCCCTGATCCCGGGGCAGGTGCGGATGTACACGTGCGGCGTCACGGTCTACGACCTGTGCCACATCGGCCACGCGCGCTCCGCGCTGGTGTTCGACGTGATCCGGCGATACCTCGAGTACTCGGGCTACCGGGTGACCTTCGTCCGGAACTTCACCGACGTCGATGACAAGATCATTGACCGCGCCCGAGACATCGGCATCCCGTGGGATGACCTGGCCCGCCGCTACATCGAAGCGTTTCACCAGGACATGGACGCCCTGGGGCTCCGGCGGGGAGACGTCGAGCCCAAGGCCACCGAGCACGTCTCCGACATGATTCGCATCATTCAACTGCTGGAGCAGCGGGGGTTGGCCTACGCCGTGGGGGGTGACGTTTATTATTCCGTCCGCCGATTCCCCGAATACGGGAAACTCTCCCACCGCAGCCTCGAGGACCTCCGAGCCGGAGCCCGGATCGAGGTGGACGAGCGCAAGCGGGATCCTTTGGACTTCGCGCTGTGGAAAGCATCGCGGCCGGGCGAGCCGACCTGGGACAGCCCCTGGGGGCCGGGTCGGCCCGGCTGGCACATCGAGTGCTCGGCCATGGCGTCCAAGTACCTCGGGGAGTCCTTCGACATCCACGCGGGAGGAGAGGATCTGATCTTTCCCCATCACGAGAATGAGATCGCCCAGTCGGAGGGCGCCACGGGCAAGCCGCTGGCGCGGTACTGGCTGCACAACGGGTTCGTCACGGTCAATGGGGAGAAGATGGCCAAGTCCCTGGGAAACTTCGTCACCATCCGGGACGCGCTGGGCCGCGTCAGCCCCGAGGCGCTGAAGCTCCTGTTGCTGTCCACGAATTACCGCGGGCCGCTGGACTACTCCGAGTCGGCCGTGCACGAGAAGGCCAGGGCCCTCACCGGCATCCAGGATTTCCTGCGGGCCGTGAGCCGTCTCGAGGCGGCCGTTTCTCCGCCCGAACCCAACGGGGGATCGGCCGCGGCGCCGGCCCGGGAGGACCTCCCCCCCCCCGAGGTGGCGTTTCGCGCGGCCATGGATGATGACTTCAACACGGCCCGGGCGACCGGGGTGCTGTTCGACCTTGTGCGGGAGGGGAACCGGCTCCTGCACGAGGCGGAGCGGGGCG
>Ga0315282_10010927_pt1 | contig 14155 bp, 13 predicted proteins | sample YL17G07_20_MG_FD_203693 | JGI IMG/M metagenome (GOLD analysis project Ga0315282, IMG submission 203693) | Sediment microbial communities from Yellowstone Lake, YNP, Wyoming, USA - YL17G07_20 | ecosystem: Environmental > Aquatic > Freshwater > Lake > Sediment | place: USA: Wyoming | collected...
ATCTTTGGAGGAATAGTCCTTGCCCTTGCTATAGCCTTTGGCCTTGGAGGCAGAGATATTGCAAAGGATTACATTGAAAAGAAGCTGAAAGGCGAGGAAAAAAAGGATGAAATCAGTCATCTCTAAAACATTAGCTGAGTTATATCTATAACGGCATTTCTCGTTGCTATTCCAATAGTAGTGGCACTTGTGGAATTATAAATGTATCTGGAACAAAAAATTTATTCCAGTACAAATTCATGCTTACAGTTTTTACAGGATACACTGTCACCCTTCTTTTTCCCCTTGAATAGTTGAAGTTTTTTACATTTCGGACATTTTTTATAAACGCTAAAAAGAGCTGACCAGATTGCAGGGAAATAAACCATAATAATATGATATCAAAAAAGTCATGGAATATGAAGTTTTAAAATCATTAGTAGTTATTCTTATCGCATCCGCAGTGGTTGTATTCCTGCTCCACAAATTCAAGATACCATCACTCGTTGGATTTATTATTGCCGGTGTCATAATTGGACCATATGGGCTGGAGATCGTGAAGGATACTCATGCAATCGAGATGCTCGCTGAGATAGGTGTGATCCTTCTCCTGTTCACTATCGGAATAGAATTTTCGATGGCAAAACTTTTGAGGATTAAAAAAGCAGTTATAGGAGGCGGAGGAATTCAGGTTTTGCTCACCATAGCATTGTCCGCTGTCGTTACTTATGTTGCAATTCAGGATGTCAACAGATCTATCTTTTTCGGCTTCCTCTATGCTCTGAGCAGCACAGCGATAGTCATGAAGCTTCTTGCAGAAAAGGGTCAAACAGACTCTCCACACGGACAGGTAATGGTGGGGATGCTGATTTTCCAAGATCTATGCATTGTACCGCTCATGCTCCTTATCCCTGTCTTGGCAGGAGAAACAATAAACATCACAGATATTTTTTTGAGGATGGGGAAAGCAGTCCTCATTATTATTGTCGTCCTGCTGAGTGCACGGTGGATTGTTCCCGGCGTTCTCCATCAGGTTGTACATACCAGAAGCCGTGAACTCTTTATCATTACAATCATCCTTCTCTGTCTGGGTATAGCACTTTTGACTTCACGTTTTGGACTCTCTCTTGCGCTCGGTGCTTTTCTTGCTGGTCTCATTGTTTCAGAGTCTGAATATGCACACCAGGCAACATCTGATATATTGCCATTTAAGGATAGTTTTATTGGACTTTTCTTCGTTTCTATCGGCATGCTCATGAGCATAGAATATATTTATGCCAATATCCTTACGATAGCTACGGTGGTATCAGTGATTTTCTCTATAAAGTTGATCACTGGTATTGCCTCTGCGCTTGCCATTGGAAGTTCTTTTAGATCCTCACTACATGCCGGCCTTGGCCTTGCCCAGATCGGCGAGTTTTCATTTGTGCTTGCAGTTGCAGGCAAGGCATCTGGGCTTATCACAGAGGACTTATATCAGATTTTCCTTTCTGCCTCTGTAGTAACAATGATCTTAACACCCTTTATTCTCAACGCCGCCCCATCTGTATCGGAATGGGTAGCAGACAGACCTCTCTTTAAAAAGCTGAGCAGGGGAAGAAAAATCCTTGAAGGGGAGGGTATGCCAAGAAAAAGACATGACCATGTCATTATCATCGGCTTCGGACTTAACGGCAGAAATTTGGCAAAGGTTTTGAGAGAGGCTGAAATTCCATATATGGTGCTCGAGATGAACAGCCAAACAGTAAGGGAGATGAGGAAAAAGGGTGAGCCGATCTACTACGGTGACGGTACCAGCAAGGAAATACTCCATAAAATGAGCCTTGATAAAGCAAGGCTTCTTGTGATTGCAATTTCTGACCCTGCCTCAACGAGGAGAATAGTCTCAATCGCAAAGCAAAAAAACCCAAACATTCATATCATCGTGAGAACCCGTTACCTTGTCGAGGTTGATGATCTAAAACAGCTCGGAGCAGATGAAGTCGTTCCTGAAGAGTTTGAAACATCGATAGAGATTTTTGCACGGGTTTTGCACCGCTATAGCTTTCCGAGAAATGTGATTCTTGATATGGTCGAAAAAATAAGAAGCAACAGTTATAATCCCCTGCGCAGTGTTGACATACCAAGGCGTCATCTTTTCGAAAAATATGAGTGGCTGCCTGAAATAGAAATAGACGGCTACAGGATACCAGTTGGCTCTCACCTGAGTGAAAAGACAATAAAAGATCTTCAGGTCAGAAAAAAAACAGGGGTTACCATCATTGCGGTAAGAAGGGGAAAAGAAGTATATACTAACCCTGACCCCGATTTCAGGTTTAAAACGGCTGACTTTATACTCTTTACAGGTGACAGAAAGAGTATGCGTGAGGCCTTAAATTACTTTAAAGGAAAAACGTAATGCTACTATGGATCGGATTGATCATCTGTACAGCATTAATTGTTTATTCAGGTACGAAGCTTTCGAGGTATGGAGATATTATTGCAGAAAAGACAGGCCTTGGAAGGGCATGGATCGGAGTAGTGCTCATGGCGTCAGTCACTTCGCTTCCTGAGCTTGTGACAGGAATAAGTTCTGTAACGTTTGCGGGGGTCCCGAATATCGCCATAGGAGATGTACTTGGTAGTTGTGTATTTAATATGCTCATCCTTGCACTTCTTGACACTGTTTACCGTGTAATGCCAATATCTGCAAAAGCTCATCAGGGAAATATCCTTTCTGCAAGTTTCGGTATACTGCTCCTCAGTATGGTTGCGATAAGCCTTTTCTTGGGGAAATATGTTTATCCGTTTGGCTGGATCGGACCTTACAGCTTATTATTTATGGTTATCTATTTCTTTGCAATGAGATTGATATTCTTCTATTCGAGAAAACAGATCTCTGCATTCATGAAAGAAAAGGCAATCGAATTGAAATATAAGGACATTGCTACTAAAACCGCAATTGTCAATTATAGTATCAATGCTGTTATTGTTATTGCTGCTGCAACTTTTTTACCAAAGGTAGGTGAGGGTATTGCAGAGACTACAGGCCTGGGCCAGACCTTTGTGGGTAATATTTTTATTGCCTTTTCCACATCTCTCCCGGAAATAGTAGTTTCTCTGTCAGCTGTAAAAATGGATGCTGTAGACCTTGCGATCGGTAATCTATTTGGAAGCAACATGTTTAATATCTTTATTCTTGCCCTTGACGATATTTTTTTCCTAAAAGGTCCCATTCTTTCCTATGTTAACCAAAATCATGCAATCTCTGCTTTATCAGCCATCAGCATGATGGCAATTGCAATCATCGGATTAAGCTACCGTGCAGAAAAAAGGAAATTACTATTGGCCTGGGATTCTTTAGGCATAATGGTTATGTACATCATTAATCTCATGCTTCTGTATATGATGAGGTAACTCCTTATTTACTCACTGCTCACAATAGAAACGGTTGGGTTCTGACAGCGTTGCAATACTAATGAGCTCACTCCGCCGAGTATAAACTCTCTCAGGGCAGTCCTGCCTTTGCGACCCATAATAATTAGACTGTAATCTTCCTCCAGTGTTTCCTTAATGATTTCCTCAGCCGGGCTTCCTGTACGTATCTTTGTTGTGATCAGACTTTCGGGAATTCCTCCCTGAACAAAAATGTTTTTACTTTCGTTCAGTATTTTCTTAGATTCTTCTTTGGGGTCCAGGCCGTCTTTAAGTCTCTCCATAAATAATGCCATGTTAATGACACGTAATAGGGTGACTCCGCCGAAACCCTTCAGACCTGAAGCCAAGCAAACCGCATGTTCTAAGCCTTTCATGGAATATGAGGAACCGTCAACGGGTACAAGTATCCTCTGGATAGGACATGCTTTATCCTTAAGAACCTTTTGCCCTACAATATAAACCGTCTGCTCTGCTGCCGCATAAATGACTTTATTGGTAACACTCCCCAGGTGAGAACCTTTTCCTCCTGATACACCTCTTCGTGCCATAACAATGGTTGTATACCTCCCTTCTTTCGCAATGCGGATAATCTCATTCGCCGGGTCTCCCTCTCCCGTCATTTTTTTAATTTTGGCCTGAACTCCGAGCTCTCTGAGAGTTTTCTCCATATCGTTCAGTAAAGGCATAATGTTCTGCTCAATATGTTCTTCCTTGACCCGTTTGAAGATTTCAGAACTTTTCACGATTTCCTCGGCACGGAAGTCAATGTTTGCTAAATGTTGGCTTAAATACCCACCGGCTATGACACGTAGCAACGTGATCACCGAAAGGCCTTTGCCCAGGAGTCCACCGAGACATCCGGTAAATTCAACAGCCCTTTTTGCGTCTTCACTTCCATCTACTGGAAGCAGTATTTTAGGAATAGAACATTGTAGTTTCATTTAATCTCTCCTTCTTTTAATAGAAGATAACTAGCCAGACATTTGCAATAGCTACACTGATAATCATATACAAAAATCCATATTTCATAAAGCCAAAGAAGCTGATATGATGGCCCGCTGCCTCGGCAATACCTACGGTAACCACATTTGCACTTGCGCCGATTATCGTTCCGTTTCCGCCAAAACATGCTCCGAGTGCAAGAGCCCACCATAGAACGTTGCTTTCTGCGCCGGGTATGACTTTAGTCAGGTAAGCGGTTATCGGAAGCATGGTTGCAGTAAAGGGGATATTATCCACGAATGCACTCATGATTGCTGAGACCCAGAGAATAAGGCAAATGGAGGCTACCAAATTGCCCTGGGATAAATTCAATACCCAGTCTGCTATCAGGGCAAGGAGTCCTGTTTCTTCCACCGCACCAACTATAACGAAGAGGAAGATAAAAAAGAGCAGAGTAGTCCATTCGATATCCTTTTCGACGAGCTCCAGCATTTTAACCTTCTTTGAAAGAATACCGTAAGAGAAGAGAAGGCCCGCTCCGAAAAGCGCAGGGATGCTTACCTCCATATGCCAGTATCCATGAGTGACAAAGAAAGAGACCACCAGGCCCATGACGAACAGTCCGTATCCGAGAAGGGTTTTATCGGTTATTTTATACTCCTCCCTTAAAAAGGCAATGAACCCGTCAATATCCTCCACCTTAGTTTTTGAATAAGCCTTGCCGTAAAGGATTTTGTTATAAATAAAGAGTGCTATCATTGCGATGATGCATACTATTGTCAGATTTATGACAAATTGCATGAACGAAAGGCCGGTATAGGAACCGATCATGATATTCGGGGGATCTCCGATTAGGGTTGAGGTACCTCCTACATTGGAGGCCATAATTCCTGGTACAAGGAGAAGCAGCGGTGATAATTTTAGAGCCAGGGCGATCTCGATCATTACCGGAGTGTAGAGGAGCATTGTTGTAACATTGTCGAGAAAGGCTGAAGTAATGGCAATGAAGATCATCGAGATAATGGCCAGTGTCGTAACATTGCCCCGTGCAATTTTGAAGGACATATACGCACACCACTGGAACACCCCGGTATGTTTCAAAACACCCACAATGATCATCATACCCATAAGGAGGAAGATAACATTCATGTCTATGGCCTGGATGGCCCTTTCAAATGAAATGATATGATATTCGGGATTGAGCGTCCCTAATGTATATGTCAGAAGAAGCATCAAGGCCGCCCCTAACATCGCAGCAATTGTTCTATGTAGAACTTCGAAAGAGATGAGGGCATAAGCAATCAGGAAGACTATCATTGCAATGTAGAAAGCAGGACCAAGTACTCTTTGCATAACGGTATCCCTGACAGCATAGTAACTCTGGCCCTTCTGGGCAAAATCCTCCTTTCTCAGATCAATCCATACTCTTTTATAGCTTGTTTTCGAGAGTTCAATCTGGATTTGAGCGCCGTCAACTTGGCTCTGAGGAAGTTTGAATTCCAATTGATAGGTTCCATGAGACGACGTCTCTGTTCCCTCTGTCCCTTTATGTTCAACAATAAGATGATGTGGCTTGCCATCTATAAGAACCTTGATATCTACCTCTTTCACTGGCTCCTTATGGTAATCTATGACTTCACCGGATATAAAGAAGGTATCTTTTTCCGCTATTTCTTCAGAGTAAGCGAGGGGTTGCCGAAAAGGACACAAAAGAACCGCCATGAGAAAACCTATACAGAGAATTAAGGGCATCTGTTTTTTCATGATTCCTACCATGTGCAGAAAATTCTAAATCATCTGGTTTTTGTCTGGCCTGTGAATAACCCTTCTCTTACCCTTATGGTATCTGCATGAGCATCTAAGCCCTCTGCTGCGGCAACTGTTTTGACAATCTCGGCAAGTTCAGTAAAACCATCCTTTGTGAAATACAAAAGGCTTGACCGTTTAACAAAATCATAGACTCCGAGAGGAGATGAGAATCGTGCTGTCCCTCCTGTCGGAAGGGTATGGTTTGGGCCTGCTGAATAATCCCCTAATGCCTCAGGGGTCCACTCTCCAAGAAATATTGCACCGGCATTTTTAATCTCGGGTAAAACATCCATCGGTTCTTTAGTCATAATTTCAATGTGCTCAGGCGCAATAGAATTAGAGAACCCTACAGCCTCTTTTATATCCTTTGAGATTATTATAGCCCCATAGTTATCAAGAGACTTCCTTATAATCTCCTTCCTCTTTAGCTTATCAACTTTTCTCTCAACCTCTTTATCAACGGCATCAGCTAATCTCTTAGAATCTGTTATCAATAGAGATGATGCGAACTCATCATGCTCTGCCTGGCTGAGTAAATCTGCTGCAACAAATGCAGGGTTTGCCGAATCATCTGCAATAATAAGTATCTCGCTTGGTCCCGCAATCATATCTATATCTACTACTCCGAAAACCAACTTCTTTGCTATTGCTACATAGATATTGCCGGGACCTACAATCTTATCAGCCTTCTTTATCGTTTCTGTTCCATATGCCATTGCTCCGATCGCCTGGGCTCCACCAATCCGGTAGACCTCTTTAACCCCGAGCAAGTTTATTGCAGCCATAACGTATGGATTTATCTCCCCTTTTGGTGTAGGCACACAGATGGCTATTTCTTTTACCCCTGCAACCTGTGCAGGGATAACATTCATCAAAACAGTAGATGGATATGCAGCTTTACCACCGGGTATATATACACCAACCCTCTCAAGCGGCCTTATTATCTGTCCAAGAAGATTACCTCTTTCAGAAAATGACCACGACTCCTCTTTCTGCATCTCATGGAATGCCCGTATTCGTCTTGAAGAGAGTTTAAGGGCTTTTACTACCTTTGCATCTGCCTTTCGTGCATATCTTGATATCTCATCAGGCTTGATCCTAAATTCTTTTACCTTTAGAGAATCAAAAGCCCTATTGTATTTTAAGACTGCTCTATTACCATTTTTCCTCACATCATCAAGGATGGCCTTAACCCTTTGCTCAATCTTCCGACTACTGCCTGAGGCGCGTTTCTTAAGAACATTTAAAAAGGCATTAATATTTTTTTTAGTTTTTATAATCTTCATAAGGGTTAATTCTAACCTTAAAACGTTGATTATTCAATAACACCTTTTTTCAGAAAGAATATCTAACTCATTCAGCTTATATCTCATCTCCTGTGATGTTTGATATTCTTAAGTCCTGTAATCCATGAAAGGAGCAGACTCACTATACTGATAATCAAAGCCCCCTTAAATGCAGACCAGAAACCATTTATCTGTAAGCCGAGTCTTAAAGGTTCAGAAAGCTCCACCGTAATAGTTAGCATCAGAGTATTTACGATGAGAGTAAAAAGGCCCAGAGTAAGAATAATCAAAGGAAACGTAAAAAGTGTTACAAAAGGCTTTATAAGTGAATTCACAATTCCAAAAACCGCCCCAATGATAATCATTTTCCACCATTCGCCTGTAAAGGTTATCCCATCTACGAGCTTTGCAGCCGCAGCAATGGACAGGGCATTGATCATTATCCTTAAGATTAAATAAGTCATTTCAGTTTACTCAAGGAAAGAATCATTCTGTCAATTATAATTTATCCTTAGAACTGAAATACAGGTCTGTCACACTCTCCTTTTCTTTTCAAGCCGGTTTTTGACCAGATTGCAGACAGCTCAAGCCAACAGATATCTTGAAGCATAAAATGTCGAAAGTGCGCCACTTTCAAATGAAAGCACTCCGGGTACAGTACTTCATCAAACAAACGTTCTCCAAAGTGCATAGATAAACGTGGACTCAACCACGAGTAAACGAAACGGTATATCGAGTGATTCAATAACCGTTACGGGAGGGAACATAGTAGCGGAGGACATTTGTTCCCCCTTGAAGTGCACAAAGCAGAGAGTTATCAAGGGCATCTCTTTCTAATTCAGGGGAACATCCTCCGAATCTGGCAGAGTATTCAGTTCGAGGAGAAATATTCATTTCGTGGCGGCTAAGCAATATTACTGCGCCAAAAAATCTCTTTTATGAATACCAAGTACTATTTCTTATGCTTGAGCTCCTTATAATCCTCGTTTCGATTAAGGATATGGCCGACTTTTACGGTTTTGTTCTTTTCGTCTACTGCGTAGATAATGCGATATTCCCCCTGATCCACGCTGTACCCCTTAAAGCCTGCATAAGTGAAATTCTGTAACTCCTTGCAGTCCTGAGGCTTTGGGTTTCTCCTGAGAGATAGGATTTTAATAAAGACCTGTCTCAGGATTTTTGCGTTAGACATGCCAAAGTCTTCGAGCTTTGAGAGAGCATCCTCTGAAATGTCGAGCTTATAGCTCAATTTTCAGCCTCTTTGCAGCGTCTTCGAAGGAAACAAACTTCCCTTTTTTTAAAGACTCTTCAAGCAGCCTGGATTCGTACATGTCTTCCAAAGTCTCGAGCTTCCTGTACTCCTCGTATCCAATGACCACAGCAGCAGGCCTGTTGTGCTTTGATATTACTGTACGCTCTTTTTTATACTCGGCATCAGTAACGACCCGAGAGAGTTTCGCCTTTGCATCAGCGAGGCTCATTGCTTTCATAAAATCACCATCCTTTTTTAATCTGGTTAAATTCTATTATAGTCGAAGTAGTCATAATAGTCAAATTAAACATCTACACTGCGAACAAAAAAGACAAAAGTTAGTGCCTGCACTAAGCAGGGATTGTTGTTTGCTCCACCTACTTATAAATAGGTATCGCGAATCGAAACTTTCGCGAATTTCCAAAAGAAATGTTCAGCAACGCTGCCCACGGGGCAGAGGAGCGAGCTTGCGGAGGCATATCTAAATGCGCGAGCTATAAGCGTTCATTTTCTGCTATCGTAAGTTTACTCACATCAAGGGAGAGCCTATATTTGATGGGTATTTTCTCATCAATCTGGTCGTCAGCACCAATTAGAATAACATAAGGAAATTTGCGTGTGACACAGTGCATGACGAGAAATATCAGCATTGTCTCCACCATTTCCAGAAGAAATAGATTTGCGGCAATCATTTCTTCCTTGATGGGACGTGGAGCTTCGTCCGATAAGTGCCACACGGGTACTTGGATGCCTGAACCCGGCAACAGACGGAAATTTTCAATAACAGTTGTTTTCTTTTTGGGGTGTTCATAGTAGTTTCTGAGTTCGACGATATGCTTAATACCATCAGCATGTTTTCTTACAAATACCGTTAAGGGCGAATTATTTCCAATCCCTTTTTCAAGTCTCTTTCCGAGATGATCAAAGTTACTGTCAACCCGCTCCAAGGATATAAACAACCGAGGCAATTCACAAATGAGCTTGATAACTTTATTGGCCTGGGTAAGATATGTACCGCACTGCACATCTAAGTCCGGAACTTGGGGAAATGGATTAATAGCTCGCCCGTTGTCGTCCATCGACAGACCGTCCGAGTTTATTTGATGAACGATGCTGTCGATCAAGGCACTTATTCTGTGCGCGATGTTCTCGCTGGCAAGTAACAGCTCTTTGCAACTGTGAAGCTGACGAATAATAGCTTCTTTGTCGATGTTGCGGTCAAATGCCGCTGCTTTCAATATTTCTTGACCTTGTAAAAGCACCCTCGCGATGATCGGATTTCCCGACCCAACATCTGCAACAGGGGAAGCTATCCACATTGCATTTGGATTTGTTTCTTGCGGGGTTATCGATTGTGAAGACTTGATCCGAAACGTCTTATCTACTTTATAAATTTCGAGAAACTCACCACAGTTGCACATGGCAGTAATTTCCCCTATACCTTCCTTTAGTTCGAAGGATCTCCATGGTGAGTTTTTTTCCACTGCTGGATTGCCTTCGTTAATCAAACGAGCGAGTTCATCGGCGGGTATAAAGACGACTCTACCAAGTTCCTTCTGTTGCATAGCTTATTGAAAAGATAACATAACCAAAAGGGAGACAGCAATAATAAATGCCTTTGCAGTTGTCAGCTATCATTATTACCATCAGCAATACGCGCAATTCTATCAGGTTTCTAAGGTGTAACTTTCAGGAAGGAAGTTTGCTTCATTTTACAGATCATCATTTCACGTAGTCACGGAAGGTTTACGGAAGATGCTTTACAGAATCTATAGTATAAGAACTGATACCGATTTTCTTTGTTACTGATTAATAGTGCCAACGGAGTCATTCCCGTCGCCGTCATGCATAGTAATGCTTCCACCCGGGTTAATAGTGCCAACGGAGTCATTCCCCTCGCTGTCATGCATAGTAATGCTTCCACCCGGATTAATAGTGCCAACGGAGTCATTCCCCTCGCTGTCATGCATAGTAATGCTTCCACCCGGATTAATAGTGCCAACGGAGTCATTCCCCTCGCTGTCATGCATAGTAATGCTTCCAGCATAAATCATATTAGGTATCAATAAAAGAAACAGAAGAAATATTATTAATAAGTATCTGTTGTTCATAAATACCACCTTGTTTTTTTGTTTAGGATTATTAAAAAAAGCTTTTCTTAGTTTTGTTTATCATAAAGTAATTTATTTGTCAATTTAAAACTATTTATCAATTATAAAGTTTAAAAATTAAAGGCAATCCTTATGTGTTGATTTACAATAGTAAGGTTGTATTGTGAGGTAATATTTAAACATCAACACTTCAGGAAGGAACAAATAAATAGACAAAGACTGCTGTACTTGCATAGTTCCTATGTCAAGTTTCGTAAAACAAGGCCACTTAATAACTAAGCGGAGTTAAATATTTTATTGCATTTCCTCATTCTCCCCTTCTTCCTCATCTTTATATGCCCTTTTCTTTTTCAATAACCGGATAAAACCATATACGGTAATTATTGCAGCAATAAAAAATAGTATCGTATAGAGGTTGTAACTAACATATGAAAACCATGTGTGTTTTCTTTTAAGATGTGCATGCCAGTTTTTTTCGAGTTCGAACAGACTAATTGAGAGACTCTTTTGTATGGAATCATCGACTGAATAGCCTTTTTTCAAATACTCAAGCACATTTAAAATACCCTGTTTTCCGAATTCACTAACGATATATTCCACAATGCTTTCACTTTCTTGATAGGCAAGGATAAGAGACCGTTCATCAAGCGGAAATCTCTCAAGTTCGCCAATTTTTATAAGTCTTTCAGACATTGAAGCCTTTGCAATGGCCCTGCCCTCATCACTTGCCATAAGCTCTGCAATGCCCCCGCTTGCCCACTGACAGACACCTTCGTCAAGCCACCTGGGAAGTCTCTCGCTTTCGATATTATGGTGTAAAAGAATGTGACATAATTCGTGTTTGAGTGTTGACTCAAGGGTAAAAGGCTTAGTGTAAACCCTTGAGGTATCAAGAACAATGAGGTTTTGGCTGGGAATAGCAAATGCGACAATTATATCGTTACCAACCATTTTTCTAAAGTTGACCCTGTTATTCACTAAAACTACCTCTGGTCTGAAAACAACATCCCATCTAAAGGTTTCAGCTAAATCAGCCCTAACAGTTGGATATACTTTTGTCACCTCTTGAGCTATATCCCCTATCGGTTCTTTAAACAGGACTACTACCTCGTTTGTCTGAAGAGTATTCATTCCAGCATAGATGGGATTAACAAGAATAAGTAAAAGAAATAAAGACAGCAAAGTTATCGATCTTGCATACATAACGTATTATTTTTGCTTTTTACTGCGTAATAAGGCAATTTTTATCTTCACTGAAGCATCTCTTTTTTCGTGATGAAATTAGCGATATTTATAAGCAGGATATAGTATCTTCGCTCATTCTCGTCCTGTGGAGTAAGTTTCACCACTCCACGGGACTGCGAGGCTTTTGCCTCCTTATTAATTAAAACAGGCTTAAGGACTATCGGCAAAAGAAACCGCTCAGATACCATATCCTGCCCTCACGGATTTGGAGATACTTCCATTTCACTTCATTTTTTGTTGAATTTTTGCGCTAATGCTATAATAAGCAAAATTCTCATCCCACTCAGTTGTGAATGAATAATTCAAGTGGACGGAGGCATACATGAGGTCACTCAGGATCGCACTTGCACAGATTAATCCTACCATCGGAGACTTTGAAGGTAACACCTCAAAGATTCTTTCCTGCATTAAGAAAGCAAAGAAAGTCGGTGTTCAGTTGGTTGCATTTCCTGAACTTGCAATAACAGGTTATCCTCCCGAAGACTTACTTCTAAAGGCCAAGTTCATAGAAGATAACCTTGATGCCTTGAAAAAAATCCAAAAAAATGTGGGCGATATAACAGTAATAGTTGGTTTTGTTGACAGAAAAGATGATATCTATAATGCCGCTGCAATAATATATAACAAAAAGCTTATAGATACTTATCACAAGATGTATCTTCCAAACTATGGTGTATTTGATGAATATCGGTATTTCCAGGCCGGCACGAGATGCCCTATATACCAGATTGGTGATACATGGATAGGTGTTAACATATGCGAGGATATCTGGTATCCGGAAGGGCCTGCACGGCTTCAGGCGCTTGCAGGCGCTGAGGTGATAATAAATATAAACGCATCACCATATCATATTGGAAAAGGCAAATTCAGAGAAGATATGTTATTAACGCGGGCTTCCGACAATTTAGTTATGGTAGCTTATCTGAATACCGTTGGCGGACAGGACGAGCTTGTATTCGATGGCCACAGCATTATCCTCGACCAGAATGGTAAGGTAATCGTAAGGGGAAAGCAGTTTGAGGAAGACTTGATAATTGCTGACTTGGACCTTGAAGGCATAAGGATGGGGAGGCTTCATGCCCCGCGCAGGAGGCAGGAAGTTATGAAACTTGAGAAAGGAGCTGTTGAAAAAATTACAATCCCTATTGAAAAAATACCGAGTGAAAAAAAGACAAAATTACGTCTTCATGTATCATCAATACGTCATATGGTTTTGGAACCATTAGAAGAGATCTATAAAGCGCTTGCACTCGGCACTTCCGATTATGTCAATAAGAATGGATTTAAAGGCGTGGTTATAGGCATTAGCGGTGGCATTGATTCTGCACTTGTTACTTGTGTTGCAGCAGATGCACTCGGTAAAGAGAATGTGACCGGCCTCTTTATGCCATCTCCTTATACACCCAAGGAGAGCAGAGAAGACGTTTCTGCCCTAACAGAAAATCTGGGAATAAGGCTGATAGAAATACCCATTGATAACATATTTCATAGTTATCTCGATACATTACAAAGAGAATTCAGAGGTTTATCTGAAAACGCAACAGAGGAGAACATCCAGGCAAGGATCAGGGGGAATATCCTCATGGCATTCTCAAATAAATTTGGATGGCTAGTGCTGACTACAGGAAATAAATCAGAGATGAGTGTTGGATATGCAACCCTTTATGGTGACATGGCAGGTGGGTTCGCGGTAATAAAAGATGTACCGAAAACAATGGTATATGAACTCTGCAAATGGAAAAATAAGAGAGCAGGCAGGATTGTAATACCTGAAAGAATGTTCTCGAAGGAACCATCGGCTGAACTTAAGCCGGATCAGAAAGACTCCGACACACTTCCACCCTACCCTGTTCTTGACCCTATACTGAGGGCATATATAGAGGATGATAAAGGTTTTGAAGAAATATTGTCTCTTGGCTGTCAGGTTGAATGTGCACAGAAGGTTATCAGGATGGTTGATACAAGTGAATATAAAAGAAGACAGTCACCTCCCGGGATAAAGATAACCCAAAGGGCATTTGGAAGGGATAGACGTTTTCCGATAACAAACAAATACAGAGGCTATTGAGGTATTGATGCAGAAAAGAATTTTGCTCCTATTCATAGGTTTTTCT
>Ga0315282_10010928_pt1 | contig 14155 bp, 16 predicted proteins | sample YL17G07_20_MG_FD_203693 | JGI IMG/M metagenome (GOLD analysis project Ga0315282, IMG submission 203693) | Sediment microbial communities from Yellowstone Lake, YNP, Wyoming, USA - YL17G07_20 | ecosystem: Environmental > Aquatic > Freshwater > Lake > Sediment | place: USA: Wyoming | collected...
GCCAAGTTATGCAGGAACAACAGCCAGAGGTTATGCCAAGGCACGTAACAATTTTCAGAGGCCTTAAATACGAAAGCGTACAATTATCTTGACACTACTGAAGAGAACAATATATTGCGTTTGCGGTAGACAGTGATATAATTAACACAAATAGTCTTGCCAAGCAAGCTTTTATCGGAAGCAAAGATTTTATAAGAAAATTGCGCCAATATTATGGCATAAAGGAAACAAATTCCAAGGGCGGGCGGCCAAGGAAGGAAAAAACCTAGAAGCGTCCCCTGGTTTCCCTGACGGGTTTGACGAAAGGAGTCAGAGAAGACATGATAAAAAAAATCTGGATACATAGAGCATGTTCCTTTAAAGAAGCAGAAGAATTTGACCATAGTTATTATCTGGCTATGTCTTGGCAAGAGAAGCTTGATACAGTTCAATTCTTAAGGGAGCTTTATTATAAAATAAAAAGGAATTTAAGCCGTGAGAATAGAAAAAGACTTTGCAGAGTTATTAAAGTTATTCAATAAAAATAGAGTAAGATATTGTATTGTAGGCGCATATGCCTTTTCTTTATATGCTAAGCCCAGATATACAAAGGATATGGATATTTTAATTGAGCCATCTACGGAAAATGCAAAAAAGGTTGTCAAGGCTCTTTGCGAATTCGGGTTTAAAAGTCTGGGTTTAGAAGAAAAAGATTTTAGCAAAAAGAATAAAATTATTCAGTTGGGTTATGAACCGGTGAGAATAGATATTTTAACTTCTATAGACGGTTGTTCTTTTGAGGAAGTATGGAAAAATAAAAAGGTTTTCCGGTATGGAGCGCAAAAGGCTTTTTTTATGGGGAGGTCCCAATTAATCAAAAATAAAAAAGCAAGCAGCCGCAAACAGGATAAATTGGATTTGAAGGTATTGTTGAAAAACGGGAGGTAGTCAAATGACTAAATTCACAAAAATAAGACCCAAGACCCACAAGACCCCAAGACCCACAAGACCCAACAAAAGACCCAAAAGACCCAAAAGACCCAAAAGACCCAGACAGTTTCTAACCTAATCAGGACAGTGACCCCGCCTCAAGATAGAAACTGTCCCCTTTAGCCTTATAGATGCAGCTCATCCAGCAGTTTTCCAGTATTATTTTGCCCCAGCGTCCTTTCTCTGTAACTGCTCCAATGGTATTCTGCTGCAGCCTTAACCATATTTGCCCGCACTGGATTATGCTCAATATACTGGGCGCAGTCAATAAGATAGCCATCTTTAGTAATGATTTTGCTTTTAAACCTTCCTTGCCAAAGATGCCCGATTTTCTTATAGCGCTTGTTGAAATGAGCAGTATAAGAGCGGGATATGCCTTGCATGAATTTAGCTAAATTCGCCAACTCCTTCGGTTGCCCAATCAAATGCACATGATTAGACATCAGGCAAAAACCATAGAGCAGGAAGCCATAACGTTTCTTGTAGCGTCTCAGCTTAGCCAGATACACTGCGTAGTCTTTGTCATCTAGAAAAACTGTCTGTCGTTGGTTACCTCTCACGATAATATGATAACAGGCATTAGGCAGTAAAAACCTCGGTCCTGTTGGCATAAGAATCACCTCCTCAATACAATAGACGTAAAAGCAGGCGATTTCTAACAAAAATTTTTTAAGGAAAGACACTTTCCAGCATAGCTCAGGTACATTTTCCCGATTACTATGGAAAGCGTCTGTGAGTTGTGTGAGTTGTGAGTTGTGTGAGTTGTGTAATAAAACGGTGGTTTATCTGGAGCAGGCACGGGATATATTTATTAAGGATATGGAAAGCCGCGCTGTATGCGACGATTTAATCAAGCGTTATATCTTAACGCGCCGAAAGATTTTCAATCTCTATAAGGCCTGGAAGAGATTTCAAAAAACCTTCTAAAAAGCTATCTCTTACAAGCGCTTTCCTTGACCCCCCTTCTAAAATTATGAAACTCTATAAAGAAAGAAAAATATTGCCTTGACAAAAAAGGGTTTGGATGTTATATTTATAAAAATTATTGAGAACCTTTAAGCCAGTTCTTGAGAGGCCGGCAAGGTAGATGAAAATGAAGATTAGAGATAATTTAAAAAATAATCCGCCAAGAAAAGTGGCGGATATTTTTTTATCCGGAGCCGCTAATGAAAGAGAAAGCCAAAATACTGGATAAGGACGCCATTTCGCGGGCATTAATGCGCATTGCGCATGAGATTTTAGAAAAGAACAAGGGCACAGAAAATTTGTGTTTGGTGGGTATCAGAAATCGTGGAGTTTATTTAGCAAAGCGTTTGGCCGAATGCATAAAAAAGATCGATGAGAAAGACGTGCCGGTAGGGATTTTAGATATAACATTATACCGCGATGATTTAACCTTGATTGCCAGTCAACCCGTGGTTCGTAAGACCGAGATAGATTTTGATATTAACGACAAGAATTTAGTCTTAGTGGATGATGTTTTATATACCGGAAGAACCGTAAGGGCAGCTTTAGATGCCTTAGTAGATTTTGGTCGGCCAAAGTCAATACAGCTGGCAGTTTTAGTTGATCGCGGACACCGAGAATTACCTGTGCGGGCTGATTATGCTGGGAAAAATATCCCTACCTCACAAAAGGAAACTGTGGAGGTGCATTTAGAGGACACGGATGGTTGCGAAGAAGTAGTAATAGTGGAGAAGAATTGATATGTCAGCAGCCTGGACGCGCAAAGACCTACTAGGCTTAGAAGACTTAAGCAAAGAAGAAATCGAGCTTATTTTAGATACTGCAGATTCCTTTAAAGAGATCTCCACGCGCGAGATTAAAAAGGTCCCTGCCCTACGCGGTAAGACCATAGTGAATTTATTTTATGAGCCTTCCACCCGCACCAGAGTTTCCTTTGAGGTAGCTGCCAAGAGGCTTTCCGCAGATGTGATTAATATTGCTTCAGAGACCTCCAGTGTGCGCAAAGGTGAAACCCTTATTGATACAGGCAGGAATATTGAGGCTTTAAAGGTAGATATTATTGTGGTCAGGCATAATTATTCTGGCGCAGCAGCAATGCTGGCGCGCCATGTCAAGGCAAGCGTAGTTAATGCGGGGGATGGTTGGCATGAACATCCTACACAGGCACTCTTGGATATTTTTACCTTGAGAGAAAAATTAGGCAAGGTCGCAGGACTAAATATCAGTATTGTGGGAGATATCGCGCATTCGCGCGTGGCGCGTTCAAATATTTGGGGCTTAACTAAATTAGGAGCAAAAGTTACAGTTTGTGCGCCACCCATACTTATACCGTCGGCAATTGAACAGATGGGCGTAGAGGTTACGCATGATATTGATGAAGCCCTGCGTCATGCTGATGCCGTGAATGTTTTAAGGATGCAATTTGAGCGCGATGAGGAGAATGCCTTTCCAAAGCAATTAGAATACTTTAAAAATTTTGGTATTACACAAGAGCGACTGCAAAAAGTCAAAAAGAATATTATTGTCATGCATCCGGGCCCGATAAATCGCGGAATTGAAATGTCCAGTGAAGTTGCGGATGGTGTAAATTCCGTGATACTAGAGCAGGTTACTAATGGAATTGCGGTAAGAATGGCGGTGCTCTTTTTAGTGGCCCAGGCAAACGAGAATATAAAAAAAGATGAAACTTCTGATTAAAAATGGCCGGGTAGTTGATCCGGCTAATAATTTAGATGAGATTTGTGATATCCTAATAGAAAATTCCAAGATTTTCAAAGTAGCAAAAAATATAAAAATAGATGCAGATAATACAATTGATGCAACTGGCAAAATAGTTATCCCTGGACTTGTGGATATGCATGTGCACTTAAGAGAACCGGGCAGGGAAGATAAGGAAACAGTAGCAACCGGTATACAGGCAGGGCTTTGCGGCGGAGTAACCAGTGTTCTGGCTATGCCAAATACCCAGCCACCTATTGATTGCCCAGAAAATGCCCAGTTACTCAAAGAAATCATCAAAAAGACTGCCAAGGCCAATGTATTTATTGCGGGGGCAATTACGCGGGGCCGGCTAGGTCAAGAATTAACTGATATCGCCAGATTAAAAAAGGAAGGCGCGATAGCCATAACCGATGACGGTGTTTCAGTTGAATCAGACCCTTTAATGCTGAAAGCATTAAAGGGAGCCAAAGAAGAAGATGCACTTGTAATTTGTCATTGCGAAGATAAAAAACTTTCTGGCGACGGCCAAGTTAATCTGGGGATTATATCTACGCGTATGGGTTTAAGAGGTATCTCCAAGGAATCCGAATATAAAAGAGTAGCCAGAGATATTGAACTTGCGGGAAAAACAAAAGCCAAGGTCCATATTGCCCATATCAGTTGCAAGGAGTCAGTAGAGTTAATTGCCAAAGCCAAGAGAAATGGCGTAAATGTAACCTGCGAGGCGACTCCACATCATTTTACTCTGGATGAAGAGATGGTTTTGGGATTTGATACCAATTTTAAGATGAATCCGCCCTTAAGAAACAAAAATGATGTGGCTGCAATTAAACAGGGTTTATCCGACGGCACTATAGATGCGATTGCCTCAGACCATGCCCCACACACAGAAAATGAAAAAGAAATAGAATTTGAGCGGGCAGAATTTGGAGTAATTGGCCTTGAAACTGAATTAGCAGCAGCAATAACAGAGTTAATACACGCAGGTTTATTTGATTGGCCAGAGTTAGTGAGAAAAATATCTTATAATCCTGCACAAATTTTAGGCCTTAAAAAAGGAACGCTGTGCGAAGGTAGTGATGCAGATATTGCCATAATTAATCCGCAAAAAGAATGGACGGTTACCAAGGAAAAACTTGTTTCTAAATCTAAAAATTCAGCCTTTTTAGGCAAAACCTTAAAAGGCGTTGTGGAATATACGATTTGTGGCGGAAAAGTTGCGTATAAGGGATGAAATTTCTCCTCACCAAAGAATTAGGCAGACTTGCGAAATGGCTGAGGATTTTAGGATATGATACGCTTTATTTTAACCAGGATAATCTGAGCTCTCTAATTATCCAGGCATTGAGAGATAACCGCATAATTTTAACTCGTAACCACAGATTGCCTCAATCCCGAGGAGTTAAAATCCTTCTGATTAAAGCTGAAAGAATTAAGGAGCAGATGTCAGAATTCCTAAAGACACAAAAGTTAGAACCAGATTCTGGTAAGATGTTTAGTCGCTGTATTATCTGTAATGAGGAGCTGGTTGGTATCGATAAAGAAAAAGTAAAAGACAAAGTTCCTGAATATGTATTTAAGACTCAAGAGGACTTTGTCACCTGCCCTAAGTGTAAGCGTATTTATTGGCGGGGTACACACTGGGGTAATGTTGAGCAGACACTTAAAGAGGTTATTTAATAATGGAATTTATTGCGGATTTTCACATTCATTCTAAATATTCACGCGCCACAAGCAGAAATATGGATATAAAACATATTGCAGAATGGGCTAAGTTAAAAGGCGTAACCTTAATGGGCACAGGTGATTTTACGCACCATTTATGGCTTGAGGAATTAAAACACAATTTAGAGGACCTGGAGAACGGTCTGTATAAATATCAAGATGTTTATTTTATCCTTACTGCTGAAATCAGCAGTATTTATTCTAAGAAAGCTAAAACCTATCGTATACACAACATGGTTTTTAGCCCCTCTTTTAAAACTACAGATAAAATAAATGAGACGTTAAGCCGTTATGGAAACCTGGCTTCTGACGGTCGGCCGATATTGGGTATGGATGCCCAAGAATTAGCACGGATTATTTTTGATATTGATGAAAATTGCATGGTTGTGCCGGCACATATTTATACTCCTTGGTTTTCTTTATTTGGCTCAATGTCAGGATTTGATAGGATAGAAGATTGTTTTGAGGAGCAGGCATCAAAGATATTTGCCTTGGAAACGGGACTTAGCAGCGACCCTGAAATGAGTTGGCGCTTGTCAAAATTAGATAAGTATAGTCTCATCAGCAATTCTGATAGCCACAGCCCGGCAAAAATTGGTCGCGAAGCCAATGTTTTCGATTGCGAACTAAATTATAAAACCATAAGAGAGGTATTGAGGGCCAAAGATAAAAAAAGATTCTTGTACACCATTGAATTTTTTCCTGAGGAGGGTAAATATCATTTTGATGGACACCGGCTTTGCAAGGTAAGATTTTCACCCAAGGAAACCAAGCAAAATAATGGCCGTTGTCCTAAATGCGGCAAGCCGGTAACTGTGGGGGTGATGAACCGTGTGGAACAACTGGCTGACCGGCCAGAAGGATTTGTAGCGCAAAACGCCATTCCTTACAAAAATCTTATTCCTTTGGATGAAATTATTGCTGAGGCAAAAGGAGTGGGCAAGGGTTCAGTGTCAGTGGAGAGAGACTACCGTAGTTTTGTGGCTAAGTTTGGCACGGAGTTTGAAATTTTATTGCGCGCCCCCAAGGAAGAGTTGTTAAAGGGCCTCTCGCCCCGCGTAGCCGAGGGAGTTTTACGCGTGCGCGAAGGAAAGGTGAATATTAAGGCGGGCTTCGACGGAGAATATGGGATTATTTCAATCTTTGATGAAGAAGAAAAACAAAAGAAGGGTGAACAACAGTTAAGTTTATTTTAGATATGCGCCTGTAGCCCAACGGATAGGGCAATGGCCTCCGGAGCCATGTGTGACAGTTCGATTCTGTCCAGGCGCATTAAAACAGATTTAAGAAAAGGCAGTTAAAAATAGACTTGCAATTGTTGTAAAAATATACTACAATTGTTGTAAGGGTGAGCAATAATGGTCGCATTTCCGCAAATTTCTAAATCAAGGCTGCGCAAAAAACTTTTAAGTTATTTTTTTACTAACCCTAAGACCCAGTTATATCTGCGCCAAGCAGCCTCTGTGTTAAGTGAAGACGCCGGCAACCTCTCCAAAGAGTTGGCCATGCTGGAAAAGATAGGTATTTTTAATTCCCGTTTTAGTGGCAAGCAAAAGTATTTTTCACTTAACCGCAAGTACCCGCTTTATAAAGAACTGAAGTCCGTGGTCTTTAAGACCATAGGCATTGAGGGGAACTTAAAAGAGCTACTTGAGAAAGTAGAAGGCATTAAGGTAGCGTTTATCTACGGTTCTTTTGCCGAAGGCAAAGAAGATGCCTCAAGCGATATTGACCTTTTTCTTGTCGGTTCGCCCGACGAAGATGCCCTGATGGGAAAAATAGAGTTGCTGGAAAAGGGGCTCGGCAGAGAAATTAATTATAACATTTATCCGGAAAAAGAATTTAAAGAAAAGTTAAGGCGAAAAGACGGCTTTATTGTAAATTTAATGAAAAGGCCAAAGATATTATTAAAAGGCAGTTTTGATGGAATTTAGCGACTTACTTAATGCGGGCCAGCTCAAGAAAGAAATTACGCCCCGGCCAAAAATTGCTGAATTCTTACAGTTTGCCGAGGAAGAAATAGCAGCTGCTAAATTCAATCTTCAGAAGTTTCCTTTTACTGCTTATAAATCCGCTTATGATGCGCTCATCCATACCGGCAATGCCCTGATTAGGTATTACGGATTTCGCCCCACTACAAAATACACGCACGTCACTATTACGGAATGCGTGGATAGGGTGTTAGGTAAAGAATATGGTGTATTAGTCAGGTCCTTTAAGCATATGCGCAGGAAGTGCCATCCATTACAGTATGAAGCTAAATTTGTGGAATCAAGGCAAGAAGTAAAATGTAGTATTGCAAAGGCAGAAGAGTTAATCAAGAAAATCAAAGAACACATAGGTATCGCCGTTTTCCAGAAAAGGCTATTTTGAGTTGTTTGCGGGTCTTGTCCCCGCCTATGGCGCGGGGCCACCCGCAAAAATAAATCAGAACCATTTGGAAAACAAAGAGTTACAAGGCCCGATTTTGAGATAGGTGGAAGATATGCGTAAAAAGGTTGTAGGAGTCATAGGTGGGCATAGCTGTACGAAGGAAGTGGAGGAAATAGCCCAAGAATTGGGCAAAAAATTGGCTAAAGTGGTGGAAATTCTGGTTTGTGGAGGCTTAGGTGGGACAATGAAGGCGGTTTGTCAGGGTTTTAAGACTGCGAGTGGCGTAACTATAGGTATTATACCAAGTTACGACAAAAATGACGCCAATAAATATGTGGATATCGTAATCCCGACAGGCTTAGGTTTAGCCCGGAATGTGGTAGTGGTAAAATCAGCAGATGTGGTGGTGGCGCTTCCGGGTGAAGCAGGAACCCTTTCTGAGATAGCCTATTGCCTGCAATTTGGCATTCCGGTAATTAGCTTAGGTTTATGGGATATTAAGGGCGTAATTAAACTAAAGACAGTGGATGAGGCAATAAAGAAAGTAAAAGAGTTAATTTCTAAAAGCGTTGCCAGTAGGGACTGTCCCCGGAGGGGACTGTCCCACGGCAAGATAAGGACTGAATAGGAGAGAAGCGTATGAAGGCAATATTAATGCTTGAAGATGGAAAGAGTTTTGAAGGCGAATCACTAGGAGTTGCTGGTGAAAGCGTAGGCGAAGTTATCTTAAATACTGCGGTAGTGGGTTATCAAGAGATGATGACTGATCCAGCGAATGCCGCTAAAATTCTCGTACTTACCTACCCTCTTATTGGTAATTATGGCATTGCGCCAAAATTTAATGAATCTAATAAAGTTTGGCTTTCCGGTTTAGTAATTAAAGAGAAATCTAAGATGTACTCTAACTGGCAGGCAAAGGAAAGTTTCGATGAGTTTGTTAAAAAGCAAGATTTAGTTACCATAAGCGAGGTGGATACGCGTACATTGGCAGTGCATTTAAGGAATAAGGGTGAGATGTTAGGAATTATCTCAAGCGAAGAATTTGAGGCAAAAGCGCTTTTATCTAAAATTGATGCTTTCCGTAAGAAACCAAAAGAGACTTTATTAGCAAAGATTTCAGTGGCAAAACCTAAACATATAGGTAATGGCAAGGCAAAGTACAAAGTAGCAGTTCTTGATTTGGGAATAACCCACAGTATTATCAGACAACTTGAGGCCTTAGGTTTTTCTATAACACTTTTACCTTACAATACTCCTAGTCAAGAGATATTACGTAATAAACCCAAAGGCCTGATTATTTCTAATGGGCCGGAGGAAGATTTAGGATTAAAAGATGTGGTTAATAATTTAAAGCCTATCATCGGTAAATTACCGATATTAGGAATATCTACCGGCCATCAAGTGCTGGCGCAGGCCCTGGGCGCAAAAATAACTAAAGTTAGACTCGGCCATCGCGGGGTAAATTACCCCATACAGAATCCCCAGTCTTTTAAGGGTGAAATTACGGTGCAGAATCATTCTTACGTTGCGGATATAGATTCCTTAAATAAAATTAAAGATATTAAAATTACCGGTTTTAATTTAAATGACAGAACCGTGGAGGAAATGGAGAGTAAAAAATTAAAAATTTTAGGTGTGCAGTATATTCTGGCAAGCCCGGGTTTTGATGAAGTCAACCCCGTATTTAAAAAATTTATCAAAATGTTAGGAGGAAAATAATAATGCCGCGCAGAAAAGACATCAAAAAAGTTTTAATGATTGGCTCAGGCCCGATTATTATTGGCCAGGCTTGTGAATTTGACTACTCTGGCTCTCAGGCCTGCAAGGCCTTAAAAGAGGAAGGCTTTTTTACCATTTTGGTTAATTCTAATCCGGCAACCATTATGACTGATCCGGGTATGGCTGATATTACCTATATAGAGCCGCTGACGGTTGAGATGGTCACTAAAATTATTGTCAAGGAAAGACCAGATGCAATACTTCCTACGCTCGGAGGCCAAACCGGATTGAACTTGGCTTTCTTTTTGATGAAAGAAGGTATTTTGAAAAAATATAGCGTAGAATCAATCGGTGCTTCAGTTGAGGCAATCTCTTGTGCTGAGGACCGCGAGTTGTTTAAAAAGGCAATGCAAGAGATTGGTGTGGATGTTCCGAAAAGTGGAATCGCCACCACAGTTGAAGAGGGAATGAAGATTGGGCTGGGTATTGGCTTCCCTCTGATTTTACGACCTGCATATTGCTTGGGCGGTAGCGGCGGCTCAACTGCCTATAACAAAGAAGAATTAGAAAAATTTTTAGCCAAGGGCTTAGAGACCAGCCCGGTGCATCAGGTTTTAGTGGAGCAATCAGTTCTGGGCTGGAAGGAGATTGAGTTTGAAGTAATGCGCGACTGTGTAGATAACGTGATTATGATTACTTCTATGGAAAACGTTGATCCTATGGGAGTGCATACGGGTGACAGCATTGTGGTTGCCCCTAGCCAAACTTTGACTGCTGAGGAATACACGAATTTTGTGAGTCTCAGCAAAAAGATAATTCGCAGAGTAGGCATAACTGGTGGTGGCGCAAATATCCAGTTTGCACAAAATCCAGATAATGGCCATATTGTAATTATTGAAGTTAATCCTCGGCTATCCCGCTCCTCTGCCCTTGCTTCTAAAGCCACAGGATTTCCCATTGCCAGAGTAGCAACAAAACTTGCAGTTGGTCTGACGCTACCCGAGGTTATGAACCAAATTACCGGCAGAACTACCTCCTTTTTTGAACCCACAGTTGATTACTGCGTTTTTAAAATCTGCAGATTCACCTTTGAGAAATTTCCGCGCGCAGAACGCGTGCTCAATACCTCAATGAAAGCAGTAGGCGAGGCAATGTCTATTGGCAGAAATTTTAAAGAGGCGCTTCAGAAAGGCATTCGCTCAACAGAAACTTCTCATTATGGTTTTGGAGCCGACGGCAAAGACAAAATTACCGATGAGATGCTTAAGCAGCCGACCAATGGCCTAGTTAAATTGATTAAAGATAAAATCCGCATCCCTAATGATGAAAGATTATTTTATATAAGATACGGCTTAAAAGCAGGTTTGTCTGTGGGGGAGATTTATAATTTGTCTAAAATTGACCATTGGTTTATTGATAATATGAAGCAATTGGTGGAGATGGAAGAGGAAATAAAGAAGTATAAAATTAACAAGGAAAATGATGAGATAAAAATTACTGCTGATTTGTTAAAGCGAGCAAAAAAAGATGGTTTTTCTGATTGGCAATTAGCCTATTTATTGAATACTAAGGAGGAAAAAATTAGAGAGATGCGCAAAAAGCAGAATATCAAACCCACCTATAAGCTGGTAGATACCTGTGCGGGAGAATTTCAGGCAAAGCAACCTTATTTTTATTCTACTTATGAGACAGGAGAAGAGGGTAGAACTAGCAAGAATAAGAAAGTAGTAATTTTAGGCGGTGGGCCAAATAGAATTGGTCAAGGTATTGAATTTGATTATTGCTGCTGCCATGCTGCCTATGCCTTAAAAGAGGAAGGTATTGATAGTATTATGGTAAACTGCAACCCCGAGACAGTCTCAACCGACTACGATACCTCGGATAGATTATATTTTGAGCCGCTTACTTTGGAAGACATCTTAAATATCATTGATTTTGAAAAGCCCATTGGCGTAATTGTGCAATTTGGCGGTCAGACTCCGCTTAATTTAGCGGTGCCTTTACGAAAAAACGGAGTAGATATTTTAGGAACCAGTGCTGATAACATTGATATTGCTGAAGACAGGAAGCGTTTTAAACAGATGTTACATAAATTAAATCTCTTACAGCCGGATAATGGCACGGCGTTTACTTTTTTCGAAGCAAAGGAAGTGGCGCAAAAAATTGGCTATCCGGTTCTGGTGCGGCCCTCTTATGTCTTAGGTGGCAGGGCAATGGAAATTGTCTATGATGAGTCGACCTTAGAGAAGTTTATCAAAGAGGCAGCCGAGGTCTCGGGCGAGCATCCGGTTTTGATTGATAAATTTTTAGAAGATGCCATTGAAGTAGATGTGGATATGCTCGGCGATGGAGAGGCCTTTATCATCGGTGGAATTATGGAGCATATCGAAGAAGCAGGAATTCATTCGGGTGATTCTGCCATGGTGCTTCCTTCTTACACTCTTTCATCAGACATTTTGAACAAAATTAGAGAGGCAACTTATAAAATGGCTAAGGAATTAAATGTGGTGGGTCTGATGAATGTGCAGTATGCAATTAAAGATGAAAAGGTTTATGTTTTAGAGGCAAATCCCCGGGCATCAAGAACCATCCCCTTTGTTTCTAAGGCAATCGGCGTGCCTCTGGCAAAGCTCGCCACTAAAGTTATGCTGGGTAAAAAACTAAAAGATTTAGGTTTTACCCAAGAAATTATTCCAAAGCATGTGGCAGTAAAAGAATCCGTGTTCCCATTTAATCGTTTTCCCGGCGTAGATATAATTTTGGGCCCAGAGATGAAGTCAACGGGTGAGGTTATGGGTATTGATAAAGATTTTAGCCAGGCTTATATTAAGAGCCAGATTGCCGCAGGACAGAAGTTACCTAAAAAAGGAAATGTCTTTATCTCAGTGCGGGATAGAGATAAGCGGGCAGTGGTGTTTATTGCTAAGAAACTGCAAGATTTAGGATTTCACATTTATGCTAGCTTTGGAACAGCCGCTGCCTTAGAAAGAAATAATATTAAGGTTATAGTCCTTCCTAAAATCGCAGAAGGCAGGCCCAATATTTTGGATTTGATGAAGGATGGAAAAATTCAATTAGTGATTAATACGCCTTCAGGCAGAATTCCGCGCGAAGATGAAGTCAAAATTAGATCGCAGGTAATTCTTTATAATATACCTTATACCACGACCATTTCCGGGGCACAGGCAACCGTAAATGGAATTGAGGCTTTAGCTAAGAGAGATTTACAGGTAAAGTCATTACAAAAATATCATAAAGAAATCCAAAAATCAAAATTACAATCCAAAATCCAAAAATAAAAAATGCAAAGAATAAACATAAAGACTTCCAAAAGAATAGACCTTATAGATATTACTGAGGAAATACAAAATATAGTGACAAAAAGTAAAGTTAACAACGGCATATGTTTTATTTTTTGCCCGCATACTACCGCCGGCCTAACTATAAATGAAAATGCTGACCCTTCGGTAAGAAGAGATATTATTAATGCCTTAAATAAACTTGTGCCTGAAGGCGCAGGTTATTCCCATAGCGAGGGTAATGCTGACAGCCACATAAAATCTTCACTATTCGGTTCGTCATTAACAATTTTTATTGAAGGCGGTCAATTAGCTTTAGGTACGTGGCAGGGAATATATTTTTGCGAAGGCGACGGCCCGCGGTCGAGGGAAATTTGGGTAAAAATCACAGGGACTGTCCCCGTCAGATAGGTTGCTTATAGCCCAAAGGGGACTGTCCCTAAAGAAGTATGTAATATGCCGGAGCTGCCGGAAGTTGAGACCATAAAAAGAGAATTAGAAAAAGTGATTTTGGGTAAAAAGATTATTGATATTATTATAAATAATCCCAAAGTGATAAAGGAGCCAAAAAAAGAAGAATTTGTTAAAGGCCTAAAAAATACTATTATAAAAAATGTTTTAAGGAAAGGTAAACTTCTAATTTTGGAATTGTCTTCGGGTAAATCTTTGGCAATCCATCTTAAATTAACCGGTCAGCTGGTGCTTCGACTACCGCTCAGCACCAGTCCTGAGCGAGTCCCGCCGAAGGCGGGACGAGTCGAAGGACTGGTTTATCCGGGAAATGCTAAACAAAGCAGGGTAAGTTTTAAATTATCTGATAGAAAAATATTAGATTTTAATGACAGAAGACTTCTGGGAGAGTTAAGGATAATAGATGATTGGCGCGCTTTAAAATTTATTAAAGAATTAGGCCCTGAGCCGTTTGATTTAAGAGAAGAGCAATTTAAAGAAATGCTTGCAGAAAAAAAGACCAAGATAAAACCGCTTATTATGGATCAAACTTTTATTTCCGGAGTGGGGAATCTTTATGCTGCTGAGGCACTTTTTCGAGCAAAAATCCATCCCGAAAGGCCTGCCGCAAGCTTATCTGATAAAGAAAAAGAACTTCTATTCAAAGAAATAAGAGATACTTTAAAGGAGGCAATAAAATACAAAGGTTCTTCTGTTGATCAATATGTGCAATTCTCAGGTGAGCCCGGAGATTATGTGAAATATCATAAGGTCTATGCTCGGGAAGGAAAGCCCTGCTTGGTTTGTAAAACAGCGATTAAAAGAATTAGTTTAGGCGGTAGGGGAACCTATTTTTGCCCAAAATGCCAAAAATAAATTATGAAGAAAAGGCTAAAGATTAACGGGGTTATAATATTTTTTGCAGTTTTGCT
>Ga0315282_10010929_pt1 | contig 14155 bp, 13 predicted proteins | sample YL17G07_20_MG_FD_203693 | JGI IMG/M metagenome (GOLD analysis project Ga0315282, IMG submission 203693) | Sediment microbial communities from Yellowstone Lake, YNP, Wyoming, USA - YL17G07_20 | ecosystem: Environmental > Aquatic > Freshwater > Lake > Sediment | place: USA: Wyoming | collected...
AAAGTCGCTCTGGTGGCCTGCATGAGGAAGCTCCTATGCATCCTCAATGCCATGATGAAGCAACTCTCGCCATGGAAAACTCAACTCTCCATGCTCCCTTGACACCCAAGACAGTTACTACCGTGCTCCGGTGTTTGATTCTGACTGAGGGATGTGGCGCTTCGGAGACGCGCTCCGTTGGGCGCGGCACGCTGCATCCTTCCGGTGGCGGTTGTCCGTTCCAGCCTCCGACAGGCCCATCGGGGAGAAAGGATCACCCAGCCTATGACCGGCAATCCCCGTGCTGATCCCGCTCTAGGCGAGTATCTTGCGGGCAAACCGCTTGAGATCGGCTCCGGGCCTCATCTCTTTCTCGACGACTATCTCATCGAAGACCGATGGGCGCTCAGACGGCAGGTCAACCCGCCCTACCCGCACATGGGCAACCCGATCATCATCGCGGACCGCGCCTGGGAAGAGCGGCCCTACCGACCGCAAGTGTTCTACGATGATGAGATCGGTAAGTACCGCATGTACTACCAGTGCTTCAACGGGACGAACTACTGGACCGGGAAGGGACCGTCGTACTACTCCTGCTATGCCGAAAGCCCGGACGGCCTCAACTGGACCAAGCCGGAGTGGGACGACTCGCCGTTCGCCTGCGCCCTCGGGACGTTCCGGGCGACGAACGTCATTACCGTCGGCAACGATCGGAACGCTCGTGTCCAGGCACCGTTCGTCTTCCGCGATCACCGGCAGAGCGATCCTGCGAAGAAGTACTCGATGATCTACAACTCCGCCGGACTGCGGCTTGCCCACTCGCCGGATGGCATCCACTGGACTCCCGCACAGCCCGAGCCGCTCTTCTACTACCACAGCGACACCTCGAACCACGTCCTCTGGAACGAAGGGTTGGGCAAGTGGGCGCTCTACATGCGCCCGCCGATGTTCGGCGCCGGCGTGCACGAGGGGCCGGGACGGCGTCACTATCGCCGTCGCACCGCCGTCTCGCTCAGCGATGATCTCGTCCGGTGGTCCGTCCCGCGCACGGTCCTGTACCCGGACGAGCTCGACCTGCCGGACTACGACGCAACCCACGTCTTCCGGTACCGCGATCAGTACATCGGCCTCATCACGACGCTCAATCAGGCGGAGGGTGCGACGAACGAAGTCACGCTCGCCACGAGCCGCGACGGACTGGTCTGGGAACGACCGCTACCCCGCCAGGTCTGGCTCAAGCGCGGCGGAGAGGGCGCTTTCGACGCGGGCTGTGCCCTGTCGCCGTTCGCGCCGATCTGGAGGGGGTGGGACCTCTGGTTCTACTACTCCGGTTTCCCCCAGCCGCAGCAGGTCTTCGATCAGGAAGGCGCAATCGGCCTGGTGAAGCTCATGGGGGACCGGTTCCTCTCGCTCGAAGCGCCTGCCGACGAATACGGGTACCTCCTGACGAAGGAGTTCATCTGGGGCGGCAGACGGCTCCTCGTCAACTGCCGGATGAGGCACGGCGATCAGGACACCTACGGCGATCTGCGCGTCGAGATCGTCAAGAGGCCGAACGATGCCGATCCCGCCGGGCGGATGGGAGTCGTCGTGCCCGGATGCTCGCTCGGAGAATGCGACCTCATCCGGTCGGACTGCCCGAATCAGGTCGTGAAGTGGCAGGGAAGGGACGACCTCGGCTTCCTGGACAGACAGCCGGTTTACCTTCGCTTTCGCGTCCGCAACGGCGGGCTGTTCAGCTTCGCGATGGAGAACGACGCATCGTCCCGTGGATAGGCCCGGCGCTTCCATCGGGCAGGTGTCGACGGGAAGGTAAGAACGCACGCCCTGCCTCGCACGTGAGCGTACGACATGATGAGCAGACTCGACGTCTACGAACTTGCGGGGACCGAGCGCTACACGGTGGCGAGCGGGAGGGGTTTCTTTCCCGTGCTCGTGAAGGCGGGCGACGGCGCGCTCCTCGTCGTCTATCGGGATGGCGCGGGGCACGGTGGCCTCGGCGGGTTCCTCGCGGCGAAACGGTCCGAGGATGGCGGGCGCACCTGGTCGGAACAGGTCACCGTCGTGAAGAGCCGCGAGTACGACGACCGCAACCCAGCGGTCGGCGTCGCACGGGACGGTACGGTCACGGTCGCCTACCTCGCGAACGGCAGGTACGGTCCGGGCGGGAAATCGCTCGCAGAGGAGCGTCGCGATCCTCCGAAACGCCACGCCGCGCTTGTCCACTCGACCGACGGCGGCCGCACGTGGGGCCAGCCGATGCTCTGGACGGACGCGACACCGTGGAGCCACCTCTCGCCGTACGGTCAGATGCTCACCCTCGACGACGGCGGAATGGCAATGTGCGTCTACTGGGATGCAAGCTACCTCCTGTGGTCGCTCGACAATGGCTGGTCGTGGGGAGACCTTACCCTCGTCGCCGACGACGTCAACGAGACGGCGTACTGCGTGCTTCCGGGCGGTTCGCCAACCGGAAGCTGGCTCGCGCTCGGTCGGAAGAGGGAGGAACCGAGCCGCGTCATGATGCTCCTGCGCCGCTCGTCCGACGGCGGGCGCACGTGGTCCGGCCCCGTCGAGTTCTTCCCCGGCTGGCGCTTCCCCGGCGACCTCACCGTCCTGTCGGACGGCTCCGTGCTCGCCTGCTACGGCTTCCGGGAGCCGCCTCACGGCGTCAGGGCGCGTCGGTCGCCCGACGGGGGGCGTACGTGGTCGGAGCGCGAGTTGGTCCTCGACGACTTCTCGTGGACCGGCGACTGCGGCTACCCGTCAACGGTGCTTGTCGACGACTGGCTTGTCACCGCGTACTACAGCGCTGGCAACTTCCGCAACTTCTCGGATCCGTCGGACTCGACCTGCGAGGTGGTGCGATATCGGGAACACGAGATCATGGCTGCGCTCGTCTGAACGCGGCTCTCTCACCTGAGACCGGGCAGCCGGGTACCGGCGATGAAAGGGCAACCATGTTGGAACTGACACTCTCCGATCTGAAGAGCGCAGAGGGAGTGCGCGTGGCGAGCGGGAAGGGCTACTTCCCGGTCATCGCAAAGACGAAGGATGACACGTTGCTCGTCGTGTTCCGCGACGGCGCGGGGCACATGGGCCGCGCCGGCTTCCTCGTCGCGAGCCGTTCGACCGACGGCGGGAAGAGTTGGTCGGAACCGGTCGTGGTCGCCAAGACGCGGGAATACGACGACCGCAACCCGGCGGTCGGCGTGGCGAAGGACGGGACGGTGACCGTCGCGTATCACGCCAACGGGATGTACGGCCCCGACGGCACCTACGTGACGGACCGGCGCAACCCGAAGGCGCTCCATACGGGTCTCGTCCATTCGACTGACCACGGCCGCACGTGGGGCGAGCCGATGCTGTGGTGTGACGCGACGGAATGGGATGGCTGGTCTCCCTACGGGCGCATCGTCACGCTGGACGACGGCACGATGGTCATGCCGATCTACCTCGAAGAGAGCTGGTTGCTCCGCTCGCGTGACAACGGGCGCACATGGGGCGACCTGACCCTCATCGCCGAGGACATCAACGAGACGGCGATTTGCACGCTTCCCGGCGGCTCCCCGCCAGGAACCTGGCTCGCGCTCGGACGCAAGCACAAGGAGCACGAAGAGCACGCGCTCCTGCTGCGCCGCTCGGTCGATGCTGGCCGGACGTGGTCCGACCCGACGCCGTTCGGGTACAAGCGGTCGCTCCCGGCGGACCTCGTCGTGCTCTCGGACGGTTCGGTGTACGTCCCCTACGGGTATCGAAACGAACCGTGCGGTGCACGCGCGCGGCGCTCAACCGACGGCGGCAGGACATGGTCCGAACGGGAACTGGTCCTTCACAACCAATCGGCGAACTCCGACTGCGGCTACCCATCTGCGGTCGTTATCGACGGCTGGGTCGTCACCGCGTTCTACGACGCCGGGCGCTGCACCACGTACGACGGCTCGAACGCCTTCTGCGAGGTGGTCAGAATACGGGAGGAAGAACTCGTCGAGAGGCTTGTGTGAGAACCAAGGACCGGGGCCGTATTCCGCGCTCGAACGAGTGTGCGACCGGTCCCCGGGGATGGCCTGGCAACTGCATAGGGGCACGGGACTCGTGCCCCCCACCTGCGCGGTGTTCCTTCGGTACGGCTTAGAACCTATCCCAGTAGGAAAAACCGTCGTTCCGAGCGACGCGAAGAACCTCGTTGTACAGGGACCAGATGCTTCGCTTCGCTCAGCATGACATCCGCGTGAACTAGGCCACTGAGATAGGCTTCTAGTTGCTGTCTTCGTCGGTGACGAGGAAGTCCTCGTCGATAGGAGCGATCCGGTTCTCGCGCTGTACGATCACCGTGCCGCGCTCCTCCCTGCCTTTGCATTCGACGCAGAGGTTGGTGAAGGGCAGCGCCAGGAGGCGTTTCTCCGCAATGAGCTGAGCGCACCCTTCACAGACGCCGTACGTGCCCTCCTTGATCTTCATCGTCGCAAGGGCGATCTGGTTAAGGTCGCGCTTCTGGGAGTCGCTCAGGGTCATAAGGATGTTCAGCTCGACGATGTTGGAGGCGTCGTCATAGGTGTCGGACTCCGTGTCTCCCTTGAATCCATCTATCTCAGCACGCTGTTCTTCGAAGGTCTTGAGGATGCGCTGGCGCAGCTGCTGGAGCATCGCCTCGAATTCCTTCAGCTTCTGCGGCGGGTAGCTTGCCTGACGTCCGCCGCTGCGCGCGCTCCGGTCCCTCTTCGCCATGGTGATCACTCCCCTGTTGACGGGCCAAAACAGTAGGCGATGAGCTTAGCTACCAGTCTGGCCGCAACGAATTCCGAGACGACGGTCCCCGGCACAGGCGCGAGCTCGACTACGTCGGCACCGACGATGGTGCCGCTCCGTACAATCGCTGAGACAACGTCAAGAACCCCGTCCCACGTCATCCCACCCGGTTCCGGGGTACCGACGCCGGGAACGAGGCCAGGGTCGAACACGTCCAAGTCGACGGTCAAATATACGTTCCCTCTCAACTCCGCAAGCCGCTCCGCAAGCAGCCCCGGCTGGCGGCGCATGCGCTGGGCGAAGATGAGCTTTATCGGGTTCGGCCTCGAGCCTTCGCCGGCGCGGAGCCAGCTCACCTCTTCCTCCGAGATGCTCCGAACCCCAATAGCGACGATCGGCGCGACCTCGTTCACCCGGCGCATCGTCGAGGCGTGGCCCGCACCTGTTCCCTCGTAGGTGTCACGCAGGTCAGCGTGTGCGTCAAGCTGCACGACGGTGAGATCGGGGAAAACCCTCGCGTGAGCCCGGACAAGCGGCGCGGTGATCGCGTGTTCGCCGCCGACGGCGATGATCATCCGGCCCGGTCTCACGATTCGACCGGCCAGCTCCTCGATCCGGTCCATCATGAGCTCCGCCGCACCGAGGGTCGGGCCGACGCCCGGAAGGGTCGCAATCGAGATGGCCGTCAGATCCCAGTCGAGTTCCTCGTCGTACGTCTCGACGTACCGCGAAGCGTCGAGCAGAGACTGAGGACCGTTTCGAGTTCCCGCCCGGTAGCTTGTCGTGCTCTCGTAGGGGATCGGCCATATGCAGACCCTCGCAGCCTCAGCGCCGCCCGGCGATTCCGGAAGACCGAGGAACGTGAACGGCGGGTCCAGCGACTGCCCCACATCTTCCCAATTCCTCACAGTTTTGCAGCACTCCTCAGGTCGCCGAGCGGTGAACGATATCGGGAGAAACGTCATCATAGATACGGAAAGTTCCGCGTGCAGACAAGCTGAGGAGATGAGAAAGCCGAGGCACGGCCCCCGCTGCCCACACGAGGGGCAATCCGGTCTGAGGCGGGGGTCTCGGCCACTCCGGGACAGCCGGTCCTCTCAGGGCGTGCGCCGGTCGCCGCGCTTCGGGGAGGGTCGCAACCGCCTGTAACAATTCCGTGTCCGGTATCGTCTGAACGAGCGGATGAAGGAACGCGAAATCGCACGGGAATTGAACCGGAGGTACCGAAGATGATGCGCACGTTGATGGTGGGGTCACTTGGGCTGGCGATCGCCGCCTTCGTGCTGCCTGTGCAGCACCTGTTCGCGTCTCGCTCAATCGGCGAGACCGCGGTGGCGAACGCGTGGAAAGGCGATGTTCCCGACCTCGTCGTGGTTGCCGAGCGCGCCTCGCCGGTCACGACCGTCTACACGCAGTCCCGGGACGGCCAGTGGGGCGATATCCCCGACCTCGTCGTCACGGCGCAGGCGTCTGCCGCACAGCCCCATCGCGAACTCGCCGCCGCTCGGTCGGCGACACCGGGTCGGCACCGTCTGTGAGACAGCCAGTCACAGATGGTGGGAAAGGCATCGGAGCCCCATCCTCCGATGCCTTTCCCATTGTGGCACGGCCTGTCCCGCGCCGGTGCGACGCGTCGCGCGGCTGCGTTGGACCGTCTGCCCATGGACGATCACAGCTCGATGCAGACCACGCGCACTTCGTAGGGAGCGATGGGCACAGTGATCTGGTCCGAAACCTGGACCTGCTCGCGCGATCCGTCGGAAGCCACCACCGTTGCGGTTCCCCGGCCTGACGCCCAACTGTTTCTGAGCCGGACGACCGTCTCCTTCCCTTCCGTCTCCGCGATGACGATGCCGACTTTCCGCGACGGGCGGTTATGGAACACTTTCGTGATGACACCATCCGCCGCGAGCCGTTCGATGTTCTCCTCGTCCCGGAAATCGGCGTAGACGTAGTACTCTCCCACCCGACGGCGCAACTCGGCGCGAGCCTTCACGAACGCGGCGAACTGGGGGTACCTCGTGATCGGCGAGTCGCCCCCGTCGATCTTCATGTCGAGGTGTAGCTTGTAGGCGAAGGCCCGGTTCACCTCGCCGTACTCGAGCGCGTCGACCTCGAGGCTCGCGAACACCCACGGGATCGTGAACAGGATCGGTTCCGGGAAGGTGCGCAGGGCGTTCCAGTCCCACGAGCTGTCGCACCACTGCCCGGTGAAGTCGTTGAGTCCCTCGCTGATCATGACTCCTTCCGGGTTCAGCTCCCGGATGAGTGCGCGCACCTTCGGCAGCAGGGTTGCAAGCCCGTCAACGAACGCGCGATCGGGATGCTCATGGCCGTGATCGGGGTGGTAACAGTTGAGCATCTTCTCTGCGATCTGGTCGAGCTGCGTGTTGCCGAAACCGTAACCCTGAATGATCCGCCTCATCGTCTCGAGAAAGTAGGGTCGGTAGTCCTGGCACGGGCAGATCTCGTGGTGCAGCATTGCTCGATTTCGCGTCGGCGCGTCGAAGTTGTGTCGCGCCCAGTCACCGGCGTAGTAGGGATGGCCGGACCGGCTCTTCGCTTCCCATCGGTAGCCGAACTCCCGGTGCTCCGGCAGCTCGACGTTGGCGAGCGTCCCGTTGTAGAAGGGCATGACTTCGACACCCATCGCGCGGCATCTCTTGAGCGCCCTGCGGAGTGCCTCTGCACCGCCCCAATCCTCGTTGGCCACATAGCGATACGGGTAGTTGTTGTCGTGGCCGCCGGTCTGCCATCCGAACACGAGGAGATACGGACATCCCGCTGCGAGGGAGGCTTCCGCCATCTTGGGGAGATCGGCGTACCTGTTCACCACGTGACCGTCCTGATGCTTCATGAAGAAGAAGTGCCAACCGATGGCTTCCGCGAGCTTCTCCGGGCGGTCGGGTTTCCCAATCCACGTCTCCAACCACCTCCGGTGTTCGTCGGCGACGGCGTGCCAATCCCCCTCGTGGAGGACGATCCGCACGGGCGGCGTCTCGTACGTCTTCCCCGGAGGGATTCGCCGGGGATGGACGATCATCATGTCGAGCGTCCGTCGGATCGGATCGAACGTCTTCTCGACGACCTTGTGGACGAAGAAGTCCATCACCGAGAAATCGGCTTGACGTCCTTCGAGCGCAACGCCGCCCTTCTCGTCTCCCCAGTCCATCCACGCACTGGTCATCCAATGGGGGTACCGCCCCGTGTACTTCTGCGCCCCCTCGTTCCACGAGTGGTGGTCCCCGCCGAGGTCGCTTCCGAACAGGTTGCCGAACTGGCGGAACTGGTAGTGCGGCCAGACGAAGCGAGCGCCCGGCAGCGGGATAAGCCCGCGCACGAGCGGGAACATCACTTCCTCGACGGGCAGCCTGCCGGTGCTGCTCACGCGCAGGCGCGCAACGATTGCCTCACCGTCAAGATCGAGCGCGGCAACGGCTTCCCCACCCGCGAAGCGGTACGTCAGCCTCGCCTGCGAGCCATCCAGGACCACTTCGGGCGATGCTCCGTCGTGATGCTCACAGGCTCGATCTGTGTCGGGGATCATGAGGCGGAACAACAACGCCCGGTCAGGCGCGGCGACGTACTCCCGCCGGGATCGCTTGTCGAAGAGGGAGTGGAATCCCCCGGTTACCGGATCAAGGTCCACCCGCAGGAATGTGTTCTCGAGGGTCATGAGCGGTCCTTTCCCACGAATCCGTGAGGCGACACAACGATTGGGACCAACGAACGGCCCGATGCCGTGCGGCCCGGCTCTCAGCATGATCCCGCCGTGCCGTTCGCGCAAGGGGGTGGCGTCCGGGTCGTTCGTGCGAGCACGGGCCGCGTGATGACACCTATGCCGCCATTCCACGGCATGAGCTTCGCGGAGGAGAGCTTGTAAGCCAAGAGGGACGGCACGATCTTTCCGAGGGACAGCACAGCTATAGGGGCGACCACATCGGGTCGCCCCTACGCCTCCACGAAGGGGATTCCCGCGTAGGGGCAGCCCGGACGAACGCAGCGCGTTCGCTGGCTGCCGTGGCCTAGCCAGAGAATGAGGCTTCAAGGTCCACTCTTGGCCGGCGGAAGCCTTGCGGGGATGACATGGGAAACACGCCGATGTACGGCGATCTCGCGGCGCTCTACGATCTATTCATCGACTGGCCGAGCCGCCTCAAGAACGAGCTTCCGCTCCTCGAACGTCTCGGGGTAAGCGGCTCCCGTCTCAGGATCGTGGACGTGGCGTGCGGCACGGGCCATCATGCGCGCGCCTTGGCCGAGCGCGGCCACCGCGTGATCGCGCTCGACGCCGAGCACGCCATGATCGAGCAGGCGAAGGCAATCGAGGAACGGAACCGTGTGGATTGGCGCGTCGGGACCTTCTTGGACGCTCCCGCCGACGCGCAGGCGGACGTGCTTCTCTGCCTCGGCACATCGCTGCCGCACGTGGAGTCCGTCGAGCAGTGTCGCCGCGCACTGAAGGCATTTGGCCGGTCGCTTCGGCCCGGTGGGAGGCTCATCGTTCACAGCCGAAACCTCCCGAAGACCCTCCGAGCCGAAGAACGGTTCCTACCGCCAATCGCACGGAAACAGGACGGTCTGACCGTCCTGTTCTGGCGATTCTACGACCTCCTGCCGCCCGATCATGTCCGGTTCCACCTCGCGATCCTGCGTGAGGAACCGGGGAACTGGACGCACACGGTGCTCTCGTCGCTGCTGACGGTTGCCTCTGCGGAGCTCCTGGCGGAGATGGCAGGGGCTGCCGGGTTCGAGAACGTCCGCGTGCTTGGTCATCTCGACGGCAGGCCGTACGACCTCATGACCTCGCCCGATCTCGTACTCGTTGCGGAGCGAGGATAGTGCCTCGCCCGTGGGGAGAGTCCGGCGGATACCATGCAACTGAAGCTCGCGTGTGCTCAGTTCGCGCCGGTCGAGGGCGGACGCGCAGGTGCGCCCTCACGATGAAATCCGCACCGCGTTCCTACGGATTTGGCAGCCGCCCGATGACACCCGGCAGGGGCGGGAACGCCTTGTGCGGGTCCTTCTGGTACCAGTACGCCACCGACGACCAGTCGTCCGAGCGGTCGTTCGCGTGTCCGTGTTCGATGGTGACGCGGATGGACTTCGTGAATGGTACCGGGTCCTGCACGTGAAGGCGGTAGACGGTCACCTTCCCCGCGTCGTTGAATCCCTCTTCACGGTCCCAGTAGGACATTCCGTTGTAGAGGAACGGGTTCTTCTGCATCCCCCAGGCGTGGGCGAAGTAGTCTTCGCTCCCGGTTCCGTGCAATGAGGGCGGCCATTGCTCGCCGTCCACGAAGATCATGTCGTCCCCTTCGCCCCACCAGCCCTTGTAGAGGTTGTGGATCGAGACGTTGCAGCCGACGTAGTGCCCTTCGCCCTCGGCGTCGAGCACGAGGTAGTTCCCCTCGCCGGTGAGGTTCTTCCCGTCCGGTCCCCGGTGTCGCTCGTGCCATTCCGGCCCCGCCCAGACCGAACCCTTTCCCTTCCACCCCTCGCACGGGTTATCTCGTCGCCACGCCGCGTGAAAAGAGAGCAGGTCGTCGTCGAGCGCGTCGTGCTGTTGATAGTCGATGTAGTAGTACATCCCGATGGCTGCGTCCGAGCCGTTCTCGATCTCGAAGCGGGCGTTCTCCCGGAACGGCATGGCGATCCAGCAGTTCATGGCAGCGTTCTTGCCGTAGCCGGTCACATGCGCGGACATGTTGAACAGCGCGTTCTGGAACGAGGCGACCGCGCCGTGCCCGACGCAGAAGAAGTCGCCAACGGGCGTCTCGATGGACGGGTTCTTCTCGCCGTCCCACCAGACCCGGAGCACCATCTTCCGGAGGTAGTCCCGGTCGCGCCCGTCCCCGCCGATGGTGAACCAGATGTGGCTGACGACGCCCGGTCCCTTGATGTCGGCGAGACAGTACGTCGTCTTGCTCTCAAGCTGCACCCAATCGTGGTTGCCGCCGGTCCGGTCGTAGCTCGACATGCGCTTGGCGCGGAAGCTCTTCTTCCGCGCGAGGTCGTTGATGCTGCTGCTGGGGAGAGACATGGACCAAATCCTCCACGCGAGGCAGGAATGCGGTACATTTCGGGAAAGCACACTACTATAGCCGCTTTGAAGGATAGTTAACGATGGCGCGACGCAAAAGGCTGCCCCCCGGCCCGTGCACCTACTGCCTGAAGCACTGCGACGAGCTTGAGCGCGAACACGTCTTTCCGAAGTCGTGGTATCCGGATTCCACGCCTCCAAATGCCTGGAAGTGGTGGGTACCGAGTTGTCCAGAATGCAATGACAAGTACCAGAAAGTCGAGGATGAACTGCTCGTCCGCTTCGCCTCAGGCATCGGACCGTACGGGGGGTTTAGGACGGTATACAAACGCGTGATTCAGTCCGTTCGTTCCGAGTTCGCACGTGACAGGAAAGACGCGCGGAAGCGGGAGGAGAAGCGACAGCGTTTGCTTCGGGAGATTGACGCGCTGGACAAGATGACCGATCTGCCACCCCGGTCAATCCTCAATCTCGGTTCGGCGAAGCTGTCTGCCCATCGGCTGTGGGTGCCCGGAAAGCTGTTGAATCGCCTGACCGAGAAACTTGTACGCGGGATGACTTACGTCCTCGCTGACGGTTTGCTCATCGACAGCAGGTACGAGATCACGAAATTCCTTCTACGGCCTGAGGATGCCGTGCCAATCATCCGGATAGTGGAACGGTACGGCAAGAAAGACTTCCGCGAAGGAGCGATTAAGGTAGGCCGGGCGGCGGCTTTCGACGATATGCAGACTGCACTCTATGTGTTCGACCTTTGGGACGGCAAGTTCTTTATCTATGCAACGGTGATGAGAAAGGACATAGACCCGGTTCTTCGCAATGAGATACTTTGTCTCGTCCCAGCAGAGTGACGCGGCAACGCAATCGCAGCGGCGCTGCGTCGAGCATGTGCCCGAAGTAGAGATCGTCATCCTTTCGCATACTGGACTTCCGCCTCGGAGAGCACGCGATCTCTGATGCGATGATTGAGGTATTTCGGGTCAACAAGATCAACCGGACGACCAGCGAACAACTCCGAGAGTTCGTCCTGGATGGATATGAGCGCGAAGCCGGGCACATGGCCTAGCTCGAACTCCACGAGCACATCAACGTCGCTCTCCGGGCCGAAGTCGTCACGTAGCACGGAACCGAACAGAGAAAGTCGGGCGATGTAGTGCCTCCGGCAGAACTCTGCGAGTTTCTTCCTCGGCACTCTGATGTTCCCCCGTTTCATCCCGGCCTCCGGAACATGATGACCTGGCGTTGGTCACGCGGAACACCACGTGTACCCGACCTCACTATATGGTACTCATGCTCGGTCGACCAACGTACCTGCTCCGCTATGGTTTCTCGACCCACCTCAGCCCCGGAACGCTGTCGCCGCGAGAGCACACGACTACGGCAGCACGATGTCCGCGACGAATATCTCGTTCGTCTTCGCACCACCCGATTCGACGGTCCGGTTGAACGCGACGAGCCTACCGTCCGGCGAGAGGACCAGGCCGAAGGGCCTTCCCCTCTCGGAATCGGTGAGCGGACGGGAATGCCCCGTCCCGATCTCGACGACCACCACCTGATGGTCAACCACGGTGACGAAATGGCGGTCGTCCGGCAGCCATCGCGCCGCCTCCTGAACGCCAGCGGGGAAAGAAGTCACCTGCCGCATCTGGCTGCCGAGCGGCGAGATAGTGAACACCTGCGGTTTCCCGTTCTCGTCACGGGACAGGAACGAGAGTGCGCTGCCGTCCGAGGCGCTCCGTACGAGCCCGAAGCAGCCGCGCTCGGTGTGAGTGAGGCGGCGCTGGGTCGTCCCGGCGGGCGGTGATGGGAACGTTGTCTCCGTGCCTTCGAGCGGTCCGTTCGGACCGCGACGGGTGATGTCGTCGGGGATGTCCACGACGAACACCTCGTCGTGGTCCCGCATCTCCCCTCGCCCGTCCGGGACGCGCATGACTCCGATGAACCCCCGCGCAAGCTGCCACGTGCCGTCGGGCTTCCGATAGCCGCGCCTGCCGACCCACTGGTCGTCCTGCGCCCGGTAGATCGCGTCCGTGCCGGGGTTCGCGTCGAGTTCGTCCTTCGGGGTCACCCGCACGACGACGACGGAAAAGCCCGCCCCGCTGCGATTCTCCCCCGCCGAGTCCTCGTCAACAGTCACCGGCGCGCCGAGGTGAGTCACCCCGAGCGTCCGCAGGTGCAGGTCCCGCCCAACCTTCCGCCCATACTCCGCCATCACCTGATCGTCGTACGTGAATCCGATCCACCGCCCGTCCGGACCGCCGGGGTCGTGGCGGTGCGTCCCGCCGCGAAGCGCGCCGGGGGTGAACGGAGGGGTCACATCCCGCGCATCCGCCCACGTCACCCCGCCGCTCCCGTCGCCCGGGACGATCGCCCCGGTGCGTCGGGTCTTCTCGTACTTCAGCCGTGTCCTCGTGAACGGGCCATGAATGAAGATCACCTCATCGCGAAGCGGAAAGTAGCTCACCGCAGCGACACCCGGCCCGAGGTCTGGAACGGGATCGGGAGCGCGATAGAGCACGACGCGCTCACCGGTGACGACGTGGACCTTCTCGACGCTCGTAGAGTACAGGATGTCCCGGTCGAAGGGGCGTGTGTCGAAGACGAGCCACTGGCCGTCCGGGGAGAAGTTGTGGTTGTAGTCGAGAACGCAGTTCGTGTTCGGGTCGTTCGTGATCTGTCGCTCGGATGCCATGCTGGATACCGCCATGACGAGGAATGGGAAGATGAGATGACGACAGTGCATGTTGAACCACCCCCTGAACACCATCGCGGACGCCGGGCGCAAATGGGCGTTTGAACGTTCGGTTGCGCGGCTCCACTCACCGCGCCCGTGTGGTCGTGCTGTACAGTGACGAGAAGCGCACCTCCCTCCAACCCCTCCGATTCGGGTTGATTCTCCGCGCAAGCGGCAGGATACTTCACATCACAGGGAGAGAGAAACGGCATTCCACCCGACGGACCGTACGACCATGAAGGACAACTTTCCCTTCGACCTTTCCCCGCGACCGGAGCGGGGTTTCCTCCTGACGTTCGCCCTGCTTGCGATCATGATTTTCTCGTATCTCACGTCGTTCACCCTGTTGTACATCCTGACGACCGGCAAGATGCCCGAAGGCGCGGCGCAGGCGAACCCGCGCTTCATACCATGGTTCGCGGCGCTCTTCCTCCTGAGCGGGACCGGTGGGCTTGGCATGTGGCTCTGGCGGCGATGGGGTCTCTACCTCTTCATCATCGCCCTGGGAGCAATGCTCGCCATCGACTTCTCGGTCGTCGGCGTCGTCTTCTACGGCATCCCGGTCTTTACGCTCGTCCTGATCATCGGTCGCAAGTGGCGGCACTTCGAGTGAACGTGCCGAGCAGAAGGGTTCCCGATGTCCGACCGCC
>Ga0315282_10010930_pt1 | contig 14155 bp, 9 predicted proteins | sample YL17G07_20_MG_FD_203693 | JGI IMG/M metagenome (GOLD analysis project Ga0315282, IMG submission 203693) | Sediment microbial communities from Yellowstone Lake, YNP, Wyoming, USA - YL17G07_20 | ecosystem: Environmental > Aquatic > Freshwater > Lake > Sediment | place: USA: Wyoming | collected...
CCACGACAAACGCAAGAAACGGAAGTTGTACGTCGTGCCCAGCCCACTGCGGAAGGCCACAACTGCCCCTTCTGCCGCAGGCAGGTCGACAAAGATGCGCCGTACTGCGTCGCCCACCCAATACGCAAAGGGTGAGCCGGGGATGCGCCCGAACTCGGCCGGCGCCAGGGCAAACGCCTGCCCGCCCACCGCCGGCGCCTCGTCCCCTTCCGTCCCCTTACACTGTACGTCTTCGCGTTCCGTGTTTTCCCGTCTTACGAGCTCCAGCAGCGCCTCGCCCTTCTGCTCGACGGGCACCTGTAGCAGACGGAAGAAATGGGCGACGGCGCCCGGATCGCCCGTCCCCACCCGGTTCACGCGGTCGTCAAGAGGCCCCGGTTGATCCATTCCGGTCCACCCTCCCCTGCCGGTCGCCCGCTGGCGGCTACTCCTCGTCGTCAAAATCGTCGAGATCGTCTGCGCCAATAATGAGCACTTCCTTGCCATCCGACACCCGCACCCGGCGGCCCACCGCATGCTCAAAGTGGCTGATCTCCTCGGCCGATTGACCGCTGCTGGCCAGCCGATCGAAATCCGCGGCAGTGAAGGGCGCCGCGCCGGGCAGGTCCGGCAGGCTGAGTACCTGGCCGAGTAACAGGTCGCGGGCGCGCACCACGTCGCGCGGGAGGCGGATGTCCTGGCGCCGGTTGGCCTCCAGGGATTTCAGCAGCCGCGCTTTGGCCTCCGCCGGGCCGAGCGGTTCGGGCACGATGCCGAGTTGGGACTTCCAATAATCCACGAACCGCTCGATTGCCTCCTGGGGTGAACGCTGCGGAAAGACCTCGCAATCCTTGAGGGCGCCGTCCCAGGGCGGATTGAAGTCGATCAGGAAGGTGATACCCCGCACGCGCCGCCGCCGGTCGTCCGTGTACCAGAGAATGATGAGGAATCCCTGTGATGCACCCGAGTAGCCGAACGCCCGATAGAACTGGGAAGCGGGCGCTTGGAGGCGCACCTCGGGTGGCTCGACGCCGGCGGCCTGCAACCAGGCGCGGGCCAGCGCCTCGTCGTCAGCCGCAATGCGTCGCCCTTGCAGCAGGGTCAACAGCGGCGCCGCGAGGCCCCGGTCGGATAGCCATTCCGGTACCACCCGGTTCAGCTGCGCCTGGACCGGCGGCGGGGCCGCGGCCGCGGCTTTGAGCAGCACCGGCAGGAAGCCGGCAGGTTCCAGGCCGCCCAGGCTGGCATCCAGATCGGCCTTGACGGCCTGAGCAGCCTGTTCGGCCAGCGCAGGGTCGCCGAACAACCTATCCAGGCGCGGGCGCAGCGTGCTGAGAGGAGAGGGGTGAGGTGCTGGCTTCCTGGCCTGGCGGCCTTTCCTCGTCTTCGTCATAAGACTAGCCTTTCCGTAGTACGTACGCCGCGGTCTCGACCATGGCCGTGTCCAACACGCCGTACCCCAGGTCGGCCAGGGCGATCAGGCGTGCCTCCTTCAACAGGATTTCCTCCCGCCAGGGCTGGAAGCTGGTCAGGAAGAAGCCGGTGCGGCTGGTGATGGCGCCTAGCATACCGCCCGGACGCAGCAATTGCAAGCCGCGCTCCACGAAGGCGGCGTACAGGTCGTTCTTGGTGCGCGGGTAGGCACTCTCGAGGTAAGCCTTGCTGCCCAGGCTGGCGGCGCCGAAGGGTGGATTCATCAGCACCACGTCGAAGGGCTGGCGCAGCAGGTCGACGAAGGCCATGCCCTGCCGGGCGTCATCGGCGAACAGACGGCAGACGACTCCTCGGTCGCCCGCAGCCAGCGATGCATAGCGGTGCAGCGCTTCCAGCACCCGTGCCTCGGCCTCTGCCCAGAAGACGTCGTCGTCCAGGTCGCGCGGGTCCAGGTGCAGCGGCAGCTGTTGCGGTTGGGCCGGGCCGAAGAGGGTGAGCTGGATGCCGGGCGGCAGCGCGGCCAGCGCCCGGCGGCTGCGGCGCACCGTCTCCCCGATCTCCCCCTCGATCTGCAGCAGGGTGCCCGCCTGGCCGGCCAGCTGCATATGGTCCCAGATCTCGCACAGCATATTGCCGAGCACCGGCGGCCTGAGGTCGCGCACGAACTCGCCCAACAGGTCATATTCGCCGGGCATCGGCTCGGCGCACACGATGTGCACCCCGGCCACCGGCGGCCGCTGGCGGAATTTCAGGCCCAGACCGGCCCAGGCGCGCTGGGCGCGCAGCCAGAGCGCAAAGCCGGCCAGCTGGCAGGCCCGCCGGTCGATGTCGACGCCGTGCAGGTTGTGCTCCAGGATGAGCCCCGGCACGGCTCGCAGGAAACCGGCTCGATCGGGATAATCGGCCCGCAGCGCCGCGCCCAGCTCGGGGTCGTCGTACGCTTCGGCGTAGATGGTCGAGAGCAGGTCGAAGCAATAGAGCAGGAAATGCCCGCTGCCGCAGGCCGGATCCAGGATGCGCAGGGTGCGCGGGTCGCGCTTCCGGCGGGTTTGGCCGGCATGGCCGGCATCCGTATTCCGCACCAAGAACTCGCACTGCGCGGCCAGCTGCGTGTCGCCGCGGCGCTGCTCGACCCAGAGCCGGCCCAGCGTGTTGTCGGCCAGGAACGCCACCACGTAGTGGGGGGTATAGAACTGGTTGCGGAAGGCCAGCTCATAACTGGAGCGGGGCGCGCTGGACGCCTTGCGAGCCTCCTCGCGTAGCTCCGACGGCGTGAAGTACTGGTACACCCAGCCGATGGTCTCGTCCTCGGCCCAGGCCGGCTCGAGCGCCGGGTCATCGAGCACGGCGAGCAGCTGCCCCAGGCAGGCGGGGTTGGGGAACGGGATCGAGGCCGGCAGACTGCGGTCGAACAGCGCGCCCAACGCCCATGCCAGGTCGTCGAACAGCAGCTCCAGGTAGAGCTGGTAGCCGCCGTCGGCCTCGGCGCGCACCGCCTCGGGCGACACCCGGCAAAACTGGCCGAAGCCCCTGGCCCGCTGCGCTCCGCCGATCGAAGGCTGGATGAGCGCCCGCGCCGGATGTTCCATCAATTTGAGGGCCACCAGCCGGTTGAGGAAGGTGAAGGCGCTCTCGCGCAGGTACCGCTCTACCGCCGCCGGGTGCTCCATCCCACCCGCCTCGTAGTGGTGGATGGCGGCCTCGACGGCACCCCGGTCGGCGCGGCCGGGCGCGTCCAGGTGGGTCAAGCCCGGCAGCGGTTCCAGGCTGCCGTCGGCGTGCACGCCGAATCGGCCCTCCAGCTGCTGGGCCAGATCTTGCTCCAGCAGCTGGCGGCACCTGACCACGGTGACGTAGAGCTGGTTGCGCAGGGCTCTTTCCATCTACCCTTCGCTCATCACGCGCAGGCGCTCGATGTGCTGGGCCACCAACTCGTCCAGGCTGAAATCCAGGTCGGCAAAATACTCTTGCATTGTTCTATCAGCAGGGGAGATGAAATCGCGTCCCAGGGCACGGATCATCGTCGGCAAGTTAGCGCGCAATAGGGCCGGAGGTATCATCGCCTCACTCCAACACGACCTTGACACCCGCGGCGACGAGTCTCAGCAGGTACTCGCGCAGTTGCTCCAACAGGTCATCCACCTCCTCGGCGCTGGTCAGCGTCTGGCCCACGCCGGCCACGTCGCCGAAGCGCACCCGTTCCACCTTTTCCTCGGGTGCGGACAGCTGTTGCAGGCGCAGTAGGACGTCGGAACGGATGCGCTCCACGGCCGCCAGGTCGGATGCCATCTCGGCCAAAGTGGCCCGGCACGTGCCACAACGAAGCTCATCATTCGACCAGTTCAGGTCGTGGCCGGCTCGATCGTTCAGCGGCTTGAGCAGCACCGCCTGCATATCGGCCGGCAACGCCGGCCAGCTGGCTTGAGCCTTGACGTCGTCGGCGGCTTGCCGGAACGCCGCCTGGCGCTGCTCGTGGGCGTGCTGGTAGTGCTGCCGGTATGCCGTTCCGAGCGCCTGCACGGCCCGGTCCACCTGGGCCGAGACCTGGTAGTAGCTGCCGTCCTGCAGGCGTTCCTTCAGAACGCCGGCATGTCCGGCCAGCTCGCCATCCAACCCCTCGGCCTGCAGCACCGGCCAGACGTGTTGAAGCGCGGCGCGCGCCCGGTGAAGACGGGCCAACCCCGCCTGATCCAGCGCCTGGCGGACGGCGGTCACCTGCTGGCGCGTCTGCTGGAAGGTGACCCCCTCGCCCGCCAGCATGGTCACACAGTCGTCGGATGAGCTGTTCAGGATGGTATCCAGCGTGGTATGGTACTCCGCTAACAGCGGCCCCAGCGGGATGTCGTGAGCGCGCACGGTGGCCTCGACCGGCAACAATGCCTCCAGCTCGGCGCGCGCCAGGCGCTGAAAGGCCTGGGCGATGGCGCTCTCCTCCACGTCCACCTCGTCGCCGGTCAGGGATTCGTACCGTTGGGCGGCCGCCACCAACGTTTGCAGGTCAATCGCCTTGCGCGGCGCAAACGAGGTCGCCCGGAAGGCGTTCGTGCCGGAAAACGGCAGGCGCGCCTGGGGGTCCAGGTGGTTGCGGTAGCGCCGGCCCTGGGTGGTCATCTCGATGGCGCCGCCCCGCAGCAGGGTGGCCAGCACCAGCCACAGCATGTCTCGCTCCCAGCCGTAACCGATGCCGCCGAAGTAAGCCTCCAGCGTGCGCCCGGTGACCTTGGTACCGTAGGAGTGTTCGCGTGCCAGGTAACTGAGCACTTCCTTGAGGATGGGCGCATCCAGGTTGACCACGTACTTGCTCCCCTGGCTGGCGACCAATTCCAGGCCGTCGGGCGGCCGGTAGAAGACCTTGGACAGGCCGGTCAAATTGGCGGCCTTGAGGATCTCCTCCGCCTCGTTCCCCTTGAGCGGACGCGCGCCCATCTCCAGCTTTTGATACAGCTCGGGCACAGCGCCATCCAGCATGCCCTTGAGGATCTCGCCCAGCGTCTTGCCCAGTGCCGCGCCAGCGCGCGCCACGCCGCGGAAGATGCCCCGGCCGTCTGCCAGCGCGATCTCCAGCATCCGGCTCAGCCGGTCCTCCAGGCGCAACACCTCACTCTTCTCGGCCTCCAGGCTGGCCGATATATCCTGGCTGAAGTCGCCTTTGGCGCGCAGCTGATCATACTTGTTGACCATGCGCCGGGAACGATACAGTTCCGCCACCACCTCGTCGATGTCGGCGGTCAGGCTCATCACCCAGAATATCTCGTCGCGGTGCGCCGGCACCCGGCTCTCCTCGCGTGCCTGCTCGCATACGCTGCCGAAGACTTCGGGGCCGTCGGCCAGGCGCAGCGCCAACGGCACCTGACCCTCGCCCGAGGTGAGGCTGCGCCCGTCCCAGCTGACGCCCACTTTGAAGGTGCGCAGCCGCCGGTAGGCATAATGCGACAGGTTAGCGCTGGTGAAGATGGCACGCAGCCGGTCCTCCAACAGCTCGTTGCGCTCGCGAGGGGTGGGGTTGAAGGCGTTACGCTCGGCGATCCAGCTCTTTTCCTGGGCGGTCTGCAGCTTCCAACCGTACTCGGTCTGGCGGATGAACTGCGCGTCGTGCAGCAGGCCGACCGCTCGCTCGACGTGGGGCAGCGGCGACTCGTCGCCCAGCCGGCGATAGAGCAGGGCGGCCAGGTTAGCCTCGCTGCGGGGCAGGTCGCGCACGAATTCCAGCAGGGCGATGGCTTTGGCGACGCGGGCGGGCCAGGGATCCTCCGGCCAGCGCTGCAGGATGTCGGAGATGTCCTTCTGTTTCTCGCTGGACAGATTCCCCTCCAGCAGGTCGAAGAGCATATCCAGGCTGACCAGGCTGCCGACCGGCGCGGCGGCCAGCCCGGTGCGCTCGTTGACCAGCACCTCGTAAGCCTGTTTGATCAGCGTGCGGGCGCTGCCGCCGATCTGCTTGGGCGCGCCCGGCTGGAGCCGGATGCCGGACACGATGTCGATGGACAGGTCGATGAAGTGCGGCAGGTAAGGATAGAACTGGACGAACTCGTCCGGTTCGACCTCGCTGCGCCGGCTGGTGCGTTCCAGCCGGGTGTGGGTCTTGAGGGTGGCGGCCGACTCGTCGTACAGCCGGCGCAGCGCGGGCTCGGCGGCCGGCTGCTTGGCCAACACCCGGCGGCTGGCCACCTCGCGGATGTCGGCCGGCGCCATATCCACCCGCGTTTTGAAGCGATCCTGCAGCTTGGCCAGCTCGACCCGTTTGTCGTCGATGGCGGAGACCACCTCTTCCAGCTTTTCCTGCGAGGTGACGACGATCCACACCGGCGCGGCCGCCCGGCCGGCCAGCACCCGGTTCTTGCTCTCCTGGCCGAAATGCTCCACCACTGCCCGCAGATTCTCGATTTTGTCGGCGCTGCGGGCCACGTATTGCCCCACCTCATCAACGATAAAGACCGCGGTGAAGCCGGGCTTGCGGCGAGCGGTCAGCTCGAAGGTGCGCTCCACCAGCGTGCGGACGGTGATGTCGCTCTCACGCTTGAGCGAAGCCGCCCAAGAGTCGGCGGTGGGGTAGGTGGCGGCGTCCACGACGTGCAGCGCGGCGCTGATGCGCTGGATGCGCTCGGCCCCCTTGCGCACCCGCTGCCAGCAGGCATAGTCGGCAGCCGTGATATCGGGCAGCGTGCGCGGCACCTCGACCGCCGGTGCCAGCCGGCCCAGCTGGTCGCTGAAGAGCCCGGTGCAGGCGCGCACCAGGTCGGCCAGGCTGCCCTCTCGCTCGCGGTCGATCTCCAACTCGGCCACGTCGTAGTCTTCGGCATAGTCCAGCTGGCGCAGCAACACCGTGTACATGATCTCGGCGATCGGCTCGGTGAAGCGGCGCACCGCCCGGTCCACCTGGACGTCGATCATCATCACGTGTGAGAAGACGCGTGAATTGATGTAGGCAATGCGGTCGGCGATGTCCTTTACCAACGGGTCGCCCGGCGCCTGGCCCTCCAGACGCTGGATGAACAGCTGGCCGGCCGGCTGGCCCATCACGGACCGGTTGGCCAGCACGTACCCCAGGTTCTTGGCAAACGACGATTTGCCGGAGCCGAAGAACCCCGACACCCACACGCCCACCCCTTCGTTCGGCTCGCCGGGACCGTCAGCGATAGGGCCGAGTACATCGAGGTACTGTTTCTTGATGCGCTGGGTGGCCACGTATTCGCCGATCTCGTTGAAGACGGTCTGCTCTTCCTGTTGGTCGAGCTTGATGACCTCCTCAATCGGTGCGGACAGATCGCGAGCTAACAGGTCACGGATGGTTTGCATCGTTCGGCCTCCTTGTCTGGTTCCCGGCAGTGCGGCGGCGCTGCATCTCCCAGGAAAACAGGCTCACCCAAAGCCGCAAAGGCGCAAAGAAGGTATTGAAACTTAGCGTTCCTGGCGTCTTTGCGTGAACTCCTCGCCGGCGCCGCCGTGGACGACCGCTCATGAGAACTCCGAACACTACACCCTTCCCCCGTACAGGTCTTCGCGCCGGTGCGCAATCGCCAGCGACTTGTCGGTGCGGCATTTCTCCCGCACCCGGTCGGGCCAGTAGCGCATCGCAATGTGGCTCCAGTCGAAATCGCCCCGTTCCAGGCGCTCCCAATGCTTGCGCGGCTCGCTCTTCCACAGCGGCAGCAGCTCCCAGAGCGGCGCCAGGCGCAGGATCACCCCATCGTCGATCCAGTCTTCCCCTGGCTCGTATCCCCGGCGCACGATGCGCGCCATCGTCTTGGCAAACTCGTCCAGCTCCTCCAGCAGCTGGTTGGCTCTGTCCAGCTGGCGTTCGGCCTGCTTGCGGGCCGTGCCGGCCAGCTGGGGCAGCTGGCCCTGGAGGTCGCCGATGCCCAGGCGCACGCCGTTCAGCTTGTGGTCCAGGTAGTCGCGCTGCAGCACGTACAGCGTATCGCGGTGCACCCGTTCGTGGAACATGACGAAGCCATACCCGCGCCGGGCCGATTGCAGCGGCCAGTACACCGGGCGCTTGCGGTACCATTTGAGGTGCCAGCCGGTGAAGAAGTCCTTCTCCAGGAACCTGCCCAGCTCGCCCCCGGCGCCGGCCTCGATGACCTGATCCGCGGCCGCCTCGCCCAGCATGAGCGCCAGCGCCCGCTCGACCAGCGCCGGCAGGTGGCGCGGATGGCCGGGGTCCAGCACGGCGATGCCGTCGGCCAGCGCCAGGCCGCGCAGGGCGGCCTCGACCGCGGCCGGGAACAGGTGGCGGCCGCCTGTCTCGTCCTCCCAGGCGAAGCGTTCCGCCGGGCCGACCAGCCGGTCGAACTCCTCACCGTCCGGCGCCGGCAGCGAGCCGACCGCGAAATCCTCCCGCCGGTATACGGCGCGCCCCAGCGCCCCGGCCACGCCCGGCTCAAAGCGGCCCAAGACAATGCCGACGGCGTAACTAATCCAGCGCACGGCCAGCTCTTGAGGTGTGACATGTGAAGCGTGTGCCGTAACCTCCCCGGTCCCTTTACCCGTCTCGCTGTCTGCACCCGGTTCTTCCGCCGCGGACACCGCTTCGTCGCCGCCGTCAGTCCCGCGGTTTGCGTCCTCCCGCTTCAGCTCCGCCTCAATCGCGGCCCGGTCCTCGGCGCCGATGCCGTACAGCCGGTACACCTCGTCGTCGATCCCGCGCTCCAGCCCGGCCAGGCGCGCCTCGTCCGCAGCCATGTCCTCCAGCCCGGTATCCCAGCGGGGCGGGGCGATGAAGTCGAAGGTGGTTTCGTCCGTGGCGGCTGCCGATTTTGACGTAAGAACACAACCTGCGACCAGATTGCCTACCTTCGATTGATAGTCGGGATTTGGGATCCTGAAAGGCAAACGGGAAATGTCGCCCGATTGGAATGACACTGAAGGATTCAGCAGATTGAGTAGATATGAAGCAAAAGATGAGTTGAGAAAACCCAACGCGGAGGCCAGAATGGTATTGTCGATCCCGCAGGATGACCCCTTATCGTCAAACAGATAACCGGAGGGCATTACTCGCGCGCTGAATGATTTGGAGGTCAGGCTACTCCAGGTAATCCCTGACCTGAAGTAGCGGTGGCTGTTTCTAATGGTACAGCGCCCGGTCGACCTGATTTCCAGACCGTCGTTATGCCAATTGATAGCGAACTCCAAGTGGCCGTACCATTTTCGGCTTCCACCTCCTTTCATATAGGGGAACCACCTGAAACCGCCCAACTTCGACAATGCAGGGTTCTGACAACCAAAGCTGATCAGCCCCAGGCTAAGCTCCCACCAACACCTAAGGAAGCGAGTATTATCGGAAGTGCTCATACCCTGCCCAACGTCAGCGCTATCTCCAAGGCCCTGGGTCTCTTCGAATACACGATGAAGATTATCGCTCACCCAATACACCCACGGGCTGCCGGGGATGGCGTCGAAGCGGCGCTGGGCCAGGCGGTAGACGTTGGCGGGCAATGGCGTTTCGGTCATGCTGGCTCCTGGTATCGGCACTTGGGGCGGCGAAACTGTCAACGGATTTCCGGGAGCGGATTTAACGGATTCCGGCAGTGGATCTGGCGCGATGCGGCAGAATCTGGCTGCCGAGCCGGCCTAATCCGTTAAATCCGTTCCCATAATCCGTTGACAGTTCGTTTCCCGCGAAAGTGCAGCCACGACGGAGAGTTACCCCCGAATTGTTGAGAAGATACGTTCCTCTGTTCTTGTACTCGTGCCTCCACGTCTCCGTGGTCAAGATGCCCGGCCCGTCAAGCGCAGCCCGGCCAGCGCCTGCTCGAAGGCCAGCCGTTTGCCGTCGCCTTCGGGGGCGTTCACCAGGCGGAAGTAGGTGCCCACGCCGTCCTCGCGGCGCGGGGTGTCCGTCTCCGATCGCAGCACAAACACGGTCGTGTTCACCTTCTCGCCGCCGATCTCGGCAAAGGCGTGCGGGCCGGTGTGCGCCATGGTCTCGACGGCGAACTGCCGGCGCAGCCCGGCGCGCAGCTTCTCGTAAGAAGACAGGAACATAAACGACTGCTGCGTGATCATACCCAGCCGGCCGCCGGGCGCCACCCACTCGCCACAGCGCTGGATGAAGGCGGTATACAGGTCACCCTTGGCGTCGGGATACTCGTCGTCCAGGTAGCCGGCAATCGTATCGTTCAGATTGCGCTTGCCGGAATAGGGCGGATTGGTGACCACCACGTCGTAACGGCGCAGCATCAGCTCCACCAGGCGCAGTCCCTTGACCGCTTCGCCCACGAAGAAGGTCTGATCGGCGCCGGCCCGCGCCTCTTCGCGGGCGAATTCGTCCAGCCCCTGCACGATCTGGGCCGACAGCAGCTCCCAGAATTCCTCCTGCGCCGCGGCGCTCTCGTAGGCGCCGGGAAGGCCGGCGAACAGCGGCTCGCGGCCATAGCGCGCCCGCTCCTCGGCGACCAGGGCGCCCAGCTGCCGCTCCAGCCGGAGCAGCGAGCCCAGCTGGTTGGCGTCTCTCAGGCGCTGCCACAGCGCCCGGATCAGCCGTTCGTAGATGGGACGCGTGAAGGCGGCCCGGCGCACGAAGGTTCCCAGGCGGGCGCCGTCGAGCGGCAGCACGTCGGCGCAGGCCAGGTTGCTCTGCGTAATGCGCGCCTGCGGGTTGAGCGAGCGCGCCTTCAGAACCAGCGCCAGGGCGGCCAGCTGCACCGCCCTCAGGTCGATGTCGATGCCGAACAGGTTGTGGCGCAGGATGGCGGCCGGGATATCGGCCGGATCGGCCAGCGAGGGCGTCTCCGGCCAGCCCGGCTGGCCGGCGCGCTCCAGCTCCTCCCGGTACATCGCCGCCAGCAGATCGAAGGCGACCAGCCCGAAGTGCATCGTCCCGCACGCCGGATCCAACACCGCGAAGTCCCTGACCTGCCGGACTGTTTCACGTCTCCCATCTTCACGTTCTACGTCCCCACCCAATGGTACCAGGTAATCCAGCAGGCCGCCATCCACCAGGCGCGTGTCGGGGTGCAGCGCCACCCACAGCCGGCCGAGCGTGTTGTGCACCAGGAAGCGCACGATCCAGTGCGGCGTGAACAACTGGGTGACGGCGGGGATATCCTGGCGGCGAATCTTCTGCTTGTGGCGGTAGAGGCGCTCGAAGACCTCCGCCTTCTCCTGTTCGTTGAAGAACTGGTACACCCAGCCGATGGTCTCGTCGGCCAGCCAGACCTCGGCCAGCGACGGCGCGTTGAGCCGCTCCAGCAGCGCCCGCAATGGGCGCGGCCGGGGGAAGAGCCGGGCCGGCAGGACGTCGGGATCGAACAATACCCGTACCTGGCGCGCCAGCTGCGCCGACTGCGCCTCCAGGAAGTGACGGTAGGCGGTGTCGACGTCACCCTGCTGGTAGCGCGCCAGGTCGGCGGCGTGTTCGGGGCCGGCCAGGTAATACTTGAACGCATTCGAGTCGGCACCCCTATCCAGGGTGCCGCGCAGCAGCTTGCGGGCTTCCAGCATCTTGAAGGCCACCAGCCGGTTCAGGTGAGTGAAAGCCGCCTCTTTGACCAGTTTGTCCACCGCTTCGGGGCGCGGCAGGCCGGCGCGTTCCTCGTCGGCCAGGAAGACCGCCAACCGGCGGTACGTCTCGCCGGCCTCCGGATCGGCCCAGACGTCGGGCAGGCGGTCGACCGGCTCCAGCCGGCCGTCGGCGTGCAGGCCGTAGACCCCCTCGAGCAGGTCGCGAGCCTCACCCGTCAGCAGCGCCCGCGCCTCCAGCGCCAGGTCGTGAATCGCTTTGCGTTGGATGTCGGTCAGGGATATTGCCATCCTATCTGCTCAGTCCGATTCCTGCCCTACACGTACACTTTGGTGTGATAGCTGCCGCGCCCCTCGTTCTCGGCAATGCCCATAAAGCGCAGGCTGCTGCGTCCTTCGCTGGTGGCCGGCAAAAACAGCACGCATGGGACCCGGCTGCGTCCTTTTACCTCGTCCAGCAGCTTGGAAACGCGGTACAGGTTGGGCGCCAGGGCTCCGGCCCGCACGATGAAGGCCAGCTGGCGGGCGGCGTCCAGCGGGCTCAGCCGTTCCGCCAGCAGATCGGGCAGCCGCCGCCAGTCGGGATCCGACAGGTAATCCTGGACCTGCCGCTGGGCGGCGTCGAACCCGCTGCGCCGCTCCAGGGCGATGACCGCGTCCATCCCCTCGCTTTCGTCAATCGCCTGCCACAACAGCTCGGCCAGCGAGATGAACACCACGCCCCGCCGCGTGTCGTGTTCCAGCCGTGTCTTGAGCAGGGCGATCTCGCTGCGCATCGTCCATTCCTGCTCGGGCGGATAGCAGAAGATGGCAAACGGCAGGTCATGGTAGATGGCGTGCCGCATCGGCGAGGCCTTCAGATCGGCTTCCAGCGTCCTGATGCGCTCTTTCAAGGAGGACATGGGCATACTCCCTCAGATTGGTGGCCGGGAATTCGAGCCGCACCACCGAGCCGGCGGCGAAATAGGTCAACAGGTGGGCCTGGTGCGCTTCGATGAAGAAGCGTTCCACGCCTTCCACCGGCAGCAGAAACAGCTTCCACTCATCGCTGTGCAGCACCCGCTCGCCCGAGAGCTGGCGGCGGTGCAGCCACAGCGCGACCATCGCAAAGGCCGGGATGGGCAGGTACATGGGGGCAATCCGCTTGTGGACGGCGCCCTGCAACACGCCGAAATCGCGCAGCGCTGCCAGCGCGTTCTGCGCCACGCGCAGGACTGTCCGTTCACCCCAGGCGGATGCGGTTTGGCCGTTGGCTACCCACTGGCGGATGGTTCGCATCACCACTTCCACCGGCAGGTCGCCGAAACCTGCCAGCTGCCGGGTGTAGATCAGGTCCACTACCAGGTCGCGCAAGATGCAGTCGTTCTGGGCTGCAAAGAAGTAGAGCAGCGGGTCAAGCCAGCCGCCCGGTGCATGGCCTTGCGCCAGGGCGACCAGCGCCGCGCCCACATCCGGGTCGTCGAAATAGCGCTGCCGGAAGATGATCAAGATGTCCTCGACGCGCTGGCGGGAAGCTTTGCCAAAGATATTGCGGCGGCGGGCGTCCTCCAAGTTATGGGCCACGGGCCGGCTCAGGTCCCATTCGGCCAGCAACAGCCGGGCATCGGCGAGCAGGGCGCTGGCTTTGATGATGCGGCTGGTGTACCTGGGTGCAGGGGATTCTGTCACGGGACGCGCTCCACGTAGTAGGGAAATACCGGCCGGCCGGGTTTGCCTTCCAGGTAAGCCCAGGCCAGCGCACAGGCTCGCCACACCATGAATGAGCCGCCGGGCGGGGCCGGCAGTATGTCGATCTGCAGGCCGGCGCTGAGGGTACGGCGCAACACTCGACAGGTCGCCGGCCGCCCGATCAGACTCGCCAGATGCGCACGCAGGGCTTCCATGGTGGTGATCGGCCCTTCGGGGCAAGGCACCGGTTCCAGTGAGGCGAAGCGCAGGGCCAACCGGTCGCGGGCGTCGGCATCCAAACGATAAAGGTGCAGGGCGCCGGATAGATCGGCACAAGCCGCCCGATGACGCGCCGCGGCGGCACGCAGCGCCAGGCTGCGAGCGGTCAGGGGCGGATCTATCGGGAAAAGTCGCTCCAGCACGAAGCTGGCGTGCGGCGTGAACGACTCGTCCTCCCACCAACCCAGGCTGTCCGTGCCGCCCGCGCGGGCTATCAGCAGGCGCAGGCTGAGAATGGTGATCGCCTCGTGAGGGGGCAGGGGTTGTGTGCCAGTTCGTTCGGTCATGCGTCAACTGCCGCCCGGTTACCTGGCCCGTCGCGAATCTCGGGACAAGAAAGCGCCCATGCACGCGCGGCATGGGCGTCTGTAGACCACCGAGCTGGCCTCGGCGCCCCCAGCGCGCCTGGGACATGCCTCGGGCTCTCGACCGGCCGCGAGGCTGCTTATTATGTTATCCATTGTAACAGACTATTCAGCACGTGGCAAATCAATCGCCGCTGCGCCCGAGCCGACCAGACGGCCCTCGGGGTGACCGCCACCGCCACATTCACCAAGCCGCCGCCCTGCAACACTGTCAGCACGAGGTGGCCGGCAAAGCGGGTGAGGAACTTGAATTGTGACCAACCCGGATGCCACCTCGCGCGACGCGCAATCAGGGACTGGCTCGGTCGACGATATCTCGCATTTTGAGGCAGTTGGAGTCCTCCGGCTTAGCTCGCTCCACTACGACCAACGGTCGAGGGGAGCCTACTGGCTGGGTGCGAGGAGAGGCCACCATGGACGACTCCATACAGAGCCTCGACTCAGAAGATGAGGATTGCCAACGCAGAGAA
>Ga0315282_10010931_pt1 | contig 14154 bp, 10 predicted proteins | sample YL17G07_20_MG_FD_203693 | JGI IMG/M metagenome (GOLD analysis project Ga0315282, IMG submission 203693) | Sediment microbial communities from Yellowstone Lake, YNP, Wyoming, USA - YL17G07_20 | ecosystem: Environmental > Aquatic > Freshwater > Lake > Sediment | place: USA: Wyoming | collected...
GCGGGGGACGCAGTGCGCCTGCGACTTCTCCGCGCAATTTTGAAGGCGGCGGGAGCCGCGGCAGCTGGGGTGGGACGCCTTCGGCACCTCCCCGGTCCTTCGCGGGTGGAAGCGGCTCCGGCTGGGGAGGCGGTGGACGAAGTGCCCCGGCGCCTCGCAGTTTTGGAGCCGGAGGCAGCAGCGGCGGTGGTCGCAGCTTTTCTGCTCCTGCCCCTCGGAGCTCTGGGGGAGGCGGAGGCAGCAGCGGCGGTCGCAGCTCGGGTGGCGGTGCCTCGCGCGGCGGCGGAGGGCAGCACTCGCGCCGCTAAGCAGTTCTCCCGGTCGGACGCCGGGGCATGCGTCGCCGCGCCCCCACGACAGGGCGCAAGCCCCGTTTGTCCCTATAAGCCAGCATCCTTTTCCGGCCTTGCGCCGGCGGAAAAATTCCCTTGACATCGTAAATCTACATATGTAGATTTACACACGATGAAGGCGCCTCGCATCTCATCGCAGACTCTTCAACTACTCGAGCGGTTCGTCGAGCGCCCGACCGCGTGGCGTTACGGGTACGACCTGAGCCGCGAAACGGGGCTGAAATCGGGAACCCTCTACCCCATCCTCATGCGTCTCGCGAAGCATTCCCTGCTCGAGACACGATGGGTCATGACGGAGGAAGGCGTCCCGCCGCGACACACATACCGGCTGACGCCGAAGGGACTCGAACTCGCCCGGGCAAAGCTGTCGGAGGCGCTAGCGGCGCGGCAGGTGCGGCGCCCGGCTTTGAGCGGAGGCCGGGCGTGAGGCTGGAAGCGCACCTTCGGCGGGCCGCGACGTGGCTTCTTCGCGGCGGCATCCGGATCGCGCCGCGGGACATGTCCGAGTGGGGGCGGGCGATGCTGGGGGAGTTGGGCCACGTGGAAGGATCGTGGGCGGCCTTAATGTGGGCTCTCAGTGGCGCGGGTGTCCTCGCCAAGCACGCTCTCGTTTCTTTCCTCATTCCCGGCCCTCGCAGGCACCGAGTGCTGGGCGGCGAGTTGCTCGCGAAGGAGGGCACCATGCGCAAGGGCACTCTGATCATGGGCGCGGCGTGCGTCGTGGCGGCGCTACTGTTCTTCCTCGCCCCGGCGTTTCGGCAAGCGTTCCGTGTTTCTCTGGCGCAATGGGACAAGGTGCTCCACGTCACCACGTGGAACCAGCAGCCGGATTTAGAGGCGCTCGCCCGTCGGGCGGCGAAGCAGCGCGACGCCGAAGGTCTGGCTTTCGTCGCCGTGCGACTCCGCAATCCTTCCGAAAGCGCGCGGCTGGCGGAGAAAGCCGTCCGGCTCGACCCGAGGCTCATCTGGGTTTACGCCATCGTGGCGGTGCGCCATCCGGAGCTCGACGAGATCGCTGGCTGGGTCCAGAAGCTTGAGCAGTGGGATCCGCAAAACGCGCTTCCCCATTTCATCACCGCGGAGAGCATTGACATCGCCCATGTGCTTCGCGAAGACGTTTCACCGCGCGGGGGAGAAAACGACCCGGCCTGGCGGAGCGCCATGGCGGCGGCGTTCCAGTCTCGGAAGCTCGACGACTATCTGGACCGCCTCAGGAACCTCGACCGGAGAGTCGTGCCTCGTTACGGCTTCGACGATCCATATCAAGTAGTAGACGGAGAGGAGCAGTACGGCCTGCCATCCTACACGGCCTGGGATTCTTCTCGCTACGCGAAGTCTCTTCTTGAGTCCGGGCAGGAGTTGGAGGCAGGCGGCGATCGGGAGGGTGCGCTCAAGAATTATTGGACCGTGGCGCGATTCGGCGGGGTGATCGGGTCACGGGGCGGATTTTTCGTGGGGCGAATCCTTGAAGATGCTTACAAGCGGCTCGCCGCGCTCTGTGAAAAAGAAGGAAACCATGAGCAAGCTGCATTCTTCGGCGACGCAGCGGAAAAAGCCGGGCAAGAGGTCGTCCGGTGGGATCGTGAGTTCCAAGGCAGACTCACTGGTCCGGACATTTCCCTCTGGGACGCCTCCGTGGTGAAGATTTCCGGGCTGATGATGTTCGTCTTCGGCGGACTCTTCGCGATCTGCGCGCTGCTTGTCCTTGCGGGGAGCTGGACCGTGCCGCCGGGCGCGTTTCGCGCCGGCCCCGTGTCGGCGGCGCTTGGCGTGGTCGGCGCCGTTGGGTCACTGGTCTCGAGTGCCACGCTCTACGTGAGCTACCGGCCGTACGCGGCCATTTTCAAGAACTTCCTACTCACGGGTGACACAAGCCAGGTTGCGCAACTGTCCAACTTTCTGAGCCATGCTCAAGTGCCGCTTGGAGTGCGAAACTTCTACGAGCTTTGGGACTTCGTGTTTCATTTCTGGGTGGGCCTGACCCTGCTCGGCGTGATTGGGCTGCTGCTGTTGACCCTGCGTCACCTTCGCGCCCGCTCGCGCGCCAGCGCTCCGGCGTTGACGTAGCGCAGAGCATCGTGGGAGCACGGCCCCTCCTGCCCTCTTTATTTTTCGGACTTTACCGTTTGACCCCTCGCATCCTCATGTAGAATGAGGAGCATGCCCTCGCGCAAGGCCAAGCTGCTGGCAGAGACCACGGCTTCGCCGGTTGAAATCGACCTCCTTCTGCGCGCCGAACACTCCGACCCGTTTCACATCCTGGGCGCGCACCCCGTCGAAGTGCGGGGCAAATCGGCCATCGCCATCCGGGTGTTCCTGCCCGACGCGGTGACGGTTCAGGCGGTTCGTATCTTTGAACCCCACGCGGTCTACCCTTTTGCCCAAATTCATCGTGAAGGTTTCTTCGAAGCCGTCGTTCCCGGCGAAACGCAGATCTTCCCCTATCACCTGCGGGCAAGAAACGCCCAGGGCGTCGAGTGGGAGTTTGAAGACCCCTACCGCTTTCCGCCCGTGCTGACGGACTTCGATCTCCACTTACTCAGCGAAGGGACGCACCGCGGCGCCTACGAAAAGCTGGGCGCGCACGTCCGGGAGGTCGAAGGCGTGCGAGGCGTGGTCTTTGCCCTCTGGGCGCCCAACGCGCAGCGCGTCAGCGTGGTCGGCGACTTCAACCACTGGGACGGCCGGCGACACCCGATGCGCGTGCGCGGCGGAAGCGGCATCTGGGAACTCTTCATTCCCGGCTTGGGCGAAGGCGAAATCTACAAGTTCGAGATCAAGGGGCGCGACAACGGCTTCCTGGGCCTCAAGGCTGACCCCTTCGCGTTCTATTCTGAAATGCGCCCCAAGACGGCCTCGATCGTGTACGACATCCATCGTTACCAGTGGAACGACCAGGCCTGGATGGCGGAACGCGCGCAGCGGCAGGCGCTGAACACTCCAATTTCCGTCTATGAAGTCCACCTCGGCTCTTGGATGCGCACGCCGGAAGCCAACGAGATGCTCAACTATCGCGACCTGGCCCAGCGCCTCGTCGAGTATGTCCAGAAGATGGGCTTCACGCACATCGAGTTGCTGCCGGTCACGGAGCACCCGCTCGATGAATCCTGGGGGTATCAGACCACAGGCTATTTTGCGCCCACCAGCCGGCTCGGCAAGCCCGAAGACTTCATGTTCTTCGTGGACTACCTGCACCAGCACGGCATCGGCGTGATCCTCGACTGGGTGCCGGCGCATTTTCCCGGTGATGCGCATGGGCTGGCATATTTCGACGGCACTTTCCTTTACGACCACGCCGACCCACGGCGCGGCGAGCAGAAGGACTGGGGCACGCGCGTCTTCAACTTCGGCCGGACGGAAGTCCGCAGCTTCCTCTGGAACAGCGCGCTCTTCTGGCTCGATCAGTACCACATCGACGGCCTGCGCGTGGACGCGGTGGCTTCCATGCTCTACCTCGACTACTCGCGCCAGCCCGGCGAATGGGTCCCCAACCAGTACGGCGGGAACGAAGACCTCGATGCCATCGACTTCGTCAAGCGCTTCAACGAGATTGTGCACCGGGAGCATCCCGGCGTGTTGACCATCGCCGAGGAATCCACCGCCTGGACCGGGGTCTCGCGGCCCACCTACCTCGGCGGTCTGGGCTTCAGCCTGAAGTGGAACATGGGCTGGATGCACGACATGCTTGTGTATTTCTCCAAGGATCCCATTCACCGCAAGTTCCACCACAACAATCTGACCTTCTCGCTCCTCTACGCGTTCACGGAAAACTTCGTGCTCGTGCTCTCCCACGACGAGGCCGTGCACGGCAAGCGCTCGCTGCTCTCCAAGATGCCGGGTGACGTCTGGCAGCAGTTCGCGAACCTGCGGTCACTCTACGCCTTCATGTACGCGCATCCGGGCAAGAAGATGCTCTTCATGGGCGGGGAGTTCGGGCAGTGGATCGAGTGGAATTCGAAGGAGAGCCTCGACTGGCATCTGCTCGAATACGAGCCGCACCAGAAACTGCAGCACCTGGTGGCGGAACTCAATCGGCTGTACCGATCGGAGCCCGCGCTTTATGAGGTCGATTTCGAGTACACCGGGTTCGAGTGGGTGGACTTTCACGACGCGGATAGCTCCATCATCGTGTTCCTGCGCTGGTCCCGCCATCGCGCGCGGCACGTAGTGGTGGCCTGCAACTTCACACCCTTGCCGCGTTACGGCTACCGCATCGGCGTACCGGAAGCGTGCTTCTATCGCGAGGTCCTCAATACCGACGCGGTGCAGTTTGGCGGGAGCGGGATCACCAATTCCCCCGGCCAGCAGGCCATCTACCAACCCTGGCAGAATCAGCCCTACTGCCTGGAGCTGACGCTGCCACCGCTGGGAGTCATGGTCTTGAGGCCGGATCGTTAGAAGGCACGTGTGCCGGACCGCGGCTGGTGCTCCTTGTGGTAGAGTGGGCAGACAATGACGCCGAAGATTTCCGACACTACCCCGGAAGCGGAACGCGTGCAGATCCGAATCCTGCGCTCGATGCCGTCCTGGCAGAGGTTCAAGCTTATTAACGACATGATCGTCACATCTCGCAAACTCGCGCTCGCAGGCTTACGTGAGCGCTTCCCTAATGCGAGTGAACAGGAATTGCGCCGGCGGCTGGCCACCCTGCTACTTGGGTCGGAACTGGCCGCGAGAGTTTACGGCCCGGAGCCCGCCCCCCCCACAATGCCGTAGTCCATGGAACCGCTCGAAATCCTTCATCGCGTGACTTCAAAATTGGAAAGCCTGAAGATTCCCTATATGGTCGGAGGGTCTTTCGCCGGGTCTTATTACGGTTTCGCGCGCAACACTCACGATGCCGACCTGATCGTGGCGATGAGGCAGGACCAGGTGGATGGGTTCGTAAATGCTTTCAGCCATGAGTTCTATCTCGATCGAGGATCTATCGAGGACGCCTTGCGGACGCGTGCTCCCTTCAACATCATCCATTTGGAGTCGTCCTTCAAGGTTGATTTCTTCGCATTGCGCGAAGGGAGGTTCGACCAGGAGAGCTTTTCGCGCCGGCGCTTGAGGCGCATTGACCCCAATCTGGATACTGAGACGTTCCTCCAAAGCGCGGAAGACACAGTGCTGGCAAAACTCGAGTGGTACCGTCTGGGGGGTGGCGTCTCGGAAATCCAGTGGCGTGATGTGATCGGCATCCTGAAGGCGCAAGGCGAGCGTGCGGACTTCGGCTATATGCGGCGATGGTCGCAAGAACTCGGGGTCTCCGACCTGCTTGTGCGTGCCGTGCAAGAGGCGGGCGTTGCGGGCGAGTGACTTTGCCGCGCGAGCACAACGCCCGTGAATCTGGCCGTCACATTCCCAGCACCAGCCGGTCGATGCGCTTGCTGACGTCGCTCAGGTAGGCGAGGTCGCCCTCGTCAAGTTCCGCCGTGACCGTGCCCGCGTAGCCGATCTCCCTGAGAGCCTTGCGGACTTCCGCCCAGTCGATATCCCCCTCGCCGAGGTTCACCCACTTGTAACCGTCGCGCTCGTGCTTGAAATCCTTCACGTGGATCTTGACGATGCGCTTGCCGAGCGTGCGGATCCAGTCCTGTGGGTAGCCGTAGAGCACGACGTTGCCGACGTCGAAGTACGCCTTGACCCAAGGGCTCTTGAACTCGTCCACGTACTTCGCGAACTCGAGTAGACTGAGCAGGAATTTGTTCCACACTTCCTCGACGGCGATGATGACCTTCAGCTCCTGAGCGAGGGGAAGCAGTTCACGGATATGTTTCTGGGAGCGCGTGTAGGCTTCCTTATAACTCGTCTGCGGATTGACGACTGCAGGCACGAGCAGCACGGCCTCCGCGCCCCAGAGCTTGGCGTTGTGGAGTGAGGCCTTCATGCCGTCCATGCTTTTCTTCACCGCGGCGGGGTCGCTCGAGGAGAGTGGAAACTCCCAATGCGCTTGATTCATGACGGACGTAATGCGGATCTTGGCAGCCTCCGCGGCCTTCTTGATCTCTTCGGCGGTCTTCGGGTCTGCCGTCGTATAAGCTTCGACCGCTTCGAAGCCTGCGTCCGCCGCCAGCTTGAAGCGGTCGGCGATACTCAGGTTTTTGGGAAGCATTCCCCAGACCACACCCTTAATCATTTTCCCTGCCGGAGCGGGGGTAGGTCCAGCGATGAGGGGCGTCGGCAAACCCGCCCCGTACGCCGCGACCACGGAAGCCTTCAGAAATTCTCGGCGGGTTGAATCGTTCTTCATGGAATTCTCCCGGGAATCCGTCCGGGCTCTGACTCAATCCCCCACGGAAGAGGCTCAAGGGCCCGGTCGCTGCAATTACCCCAGTTTATTGATGTCGATCTGGGGGTCATAGACTTCCTTCGACTTCATCAGTTCGTCCCACGTGACGGCCTTGCCCGTATAGGCGGCCGTGCGCCCCAGCATGGCGGAGAGCGCGGACTCGGCGCCCTGCGCGGCCTCGTTCAGGAAACTCCCGCTCTTGATGCTTTCCACGAAGGCCTTCTGCTTTTCCGGGTCGGCTTGGTCGAGCGCGCCGCGGAAGGTTCCCGCAACCGAAAACTGCTCGCCCTGCTGCGCGGCGCCGAGCCCGGCGTCCCAGGGTTCTTCGCCGGAGATGTGCATGCGATGATCGTAGTGCGCCTCGCAACTGCCTCGCGCGCCGAAGAAGCGCACCGCGGCATCGAATTCGTGCTTGTCGAACTGCGTGGACCCGAAGCTGATCTGAATGTCGTTCGGGTAAGTGAACACGACGTTGAAGTTGTCGGAGCAATCGCCGGCGTCCTCGCGCAGCTTGCGGCTGCTTGCGCCCACAGCCCTCATGGGATGTCCCTGGAGCGTCCAGTTGCAGATATCGATGACGTGGATGTTCTGCTCGACGATGATGTCGCCGGAAAGCGAGCGATACCAGACCCAGTTCCGCAGCCGCTTCTCGTCGGCCGAGGCGTTCGGCCAATCCGGGCGTTCGATGTGAGGGCAGTAGTAGTAAGCGAGTCCGCAGCCGATCCGGCCGAGCGCGCCACCTTGGATGCGTTGAACGAGTTCGGCATAGGGAGGCGCCTTGCGAATCTGGAAACCGACGGCCAGGCTCAGTTTGCCCTGCGCCTTCTTTCCCGCTTCGACGACGCGCTCGGCTCCGGGCACGTCCACCGCCACCGGTTTCTCGCAATAGACGTGTTTGCCCCCCGCAATCACCGCCTCCAAATGTTCAGGGTGGAAATAGGGAGGAGTGGTGATCAGGACGGCGTCCACTTCTTTCGAGGCGATGATCTGCTCGTACGCCCTGGGACCTTTGAAAAGCTGCGACGAATCAATCGCCGCATAGCCCTTGGCCGTCTGGTGGTCGTCGAAGTGTTTGTGAGCGGCCTCGAGCTGGTCGGCGAAGAGGTCCGCCAACGCAACAACGCGCGTGTCGGTGTCGCCGATGAAACCCGTGGCCACGGCCGTGCCGCGCCCGCCGCAGCCCAGGACTCCGAGCCGCACGGCGGAATTCGCTGCCGTCCCCCGCACGAGCTCCGGCCGGATGATCATGAAACCCGCGGCTGCGGCGGTACCGAGAAACTCTCGTCTTCCGATCTTCTGACTGGAATGATCGTCCATCATGGCGTCATCTCCTTGGCGCTCGCGGCGAGCCTTGGTGCTCCGGCGTCGGGGTCCGTCCGCAGACCTTATCACAGCCGAGAGGCAGTGGCGAAGAAGGGTCTGGCGCGGAGAAGTCGGGCCGTGTGGACTTGCGAGTCTCCTCAACGGCGCGGAAGACGCAGTGTTGACGCACGAGATTTGCTGCGTCTATAAAATTTCCGCCCGGGAGAAGCGGCCCGTAACCTTGCCGCAATGACCGCCCGGAGTCGCGCTTCTGACCCTACGCGGCATCCCGCGGGGGTCCGCCGCGAGTTGTCAACTGAAGCTTGGGCAGACGCCGAGGATTGTTGGTGGATCTCATGCGGTTAAGGTGCAATAGCTTGCAGATTGGCGGCAGCCAGATGGTGCCTTGAAAAAACTACATACTTGAGGCAGGATTTAGCTGTGAGGCATCCCCGATGACCTGAAAATCATCTTTCCTTTGAGTGAGTTAAGGCGCGGCAGCTTTGGCTGCGCTCCTGCTTTCATGCTTGTTTGGCAAGGTTTTTGCGTCCATGGGATATCTGCGGTTCTATAGGGAGGATCTTGATGAGCGAGCGGCGTCCTTCGTTCCAACTGATAGCGGTTAGATTTGCTTTGGCCATAATGTCCGGCCTTTTGGCGAGTTGCGGCGGCGGGACGAGCAGCAGCGCCCCGCCCGCGGCGATGACGGGGACGGTCACCACAACGATCAGCGACCCGCCGAGCTGCGCGCTGGCCTTCGACCACGTCTATGTGACGGTGACGAAGGTGACGGCGCACATTTCCAGCACCGCAGGTGAAAACGACAGTGGCTGGGTGACGCTGGTCGATCTTACGAACAGCCCCAAACAAGTTGACCTCCTGCACCTTCCCGGCTCGGGCGCCTGCGTCTTGAGTCAGACGCTTGGGTCAACGAGCGGGCTCCAACCCGGCAAATACCAGCAAATCCGGCTCTACCTGCTGGCGAACAACGCGTCTTCAGGCCCGAACCCGAACCAATGTGGTACGGGCGGATTCAATTGCGTGGTGCCGAGCGGTGGCTCAGCGCAGATCCTGCAGTTGAGCAGTGAAGCTCAGACCGGGCTCAAGGTTCCGCCCGGACAGATGGCGGGCGGCGGCATTAATCTCCAGGCGGGCCAGACGGCCGACATCAACATCGATTTCGACGCCTGCGCTTCGATTCTTCGTCAGGGGAACAGCCAGTATCGTTTGAAACCGACGCTCCGAGCCGGAGTGGTCTCGATCAACAACAATTCCCTGGCGGGCACGGTCGTGGACGGGAGCAATTCGAACGCCCCGATCGAGGGCGCGGTGGTGCTGCTCGAGCAGCCCGACCCGGACGACGCCACGATTGATCGCGTGGTCCGATCAACGACGACGGCGTCTGATGGGAGTTTTAATTTCTGCCCGCTGGACTCCGGCGGACCCTTTGATGTCGTTGTGGCGGCCTTCACCGCGCCCCTGGGCGGGAACCCGACGACATACAACGCCACGGTGGCCTTTAGCGTGCCGGTCGGGACCAATCTCAATCCGCTGCCACTCGTGCCGGAGGGGACGTCTCCCACGAATCCGGCAACGATCACCGGGCAGGTCACAAGCGCCGGCTCGGGCGGGGCGCTCGCGGCTGACGTGACGCTCTCGGCTCTGCAGTCGGCGACTCCGACGGGCGGCTCCACCAGGTCGGTGACAATCCCGATCTTTGGCGCGCTGATGCAGCCTCCGACGTTCACCACCACCGCCGCGCCCGATCCGAGCACACCGGCGTGTCCCGCGGGAACCCTCTGCTACAACTACTCGTTGATGGTTCCGGCGAGCAATCCGCAGGTTGGAACGTTCAGCAGTGGCTCGATCACTTACGCCGCGCCGGCTCCCGACCCAGTGAACTACAGCTTGAACGCCGTGGCGCTAGGCTGCACGGCGTCGGCGCCGAGCCCCGCCACCGTCAGCTCGATCACGGTGACGCCGGGAAACACGACGAACGTCAGCACGGTGCTGGCCTTCTCCGGCTGCCAGTAGGATCACTCTTCATCGCTGTCCGCTCAGGTTCGCGGGCTTCGGCCGCGGGCCTGAGCTTCTTTCTGGCTGGATCCAGCCTGCCCTCACGGCGAGGTTCCTCCGCATCCGGGCAATGGGGGAACGCGTGTATGCCTGTCCCTCAATTATGTTCGCGTGGAGATCTGCTGGCTGAGGGCCGCTGCTACGCCGATCTACGGCATCGTTTTTGGGGAGCCGCGTCCTTGATGCGAGTGGGGAACGCTACTTTCCACGCGCACTAGCGATCCGGCCAAGGACCGCGGCGCGCGTCGAGCCCATGGTCATCTGCAGCGACTCTTTGGGGATGTCGGTCACGAACGGCTTGACGAGGGGAGAAACAATCCAGGGAATATCGCGGGTGAGTGACACCGATTCGCACTCGACGTAAACGCCGCCGTCTTTCTCTTCGAACCGCCAATACGAATAGAGCCGCCAGAGGAAACCCCCGTCGTTGCCCACCGGCTTCTCGCGCTCGGTGGGCTGGCCGGCGTTCGCAACCTCCTGGATGCGCGTGGTGTAGGAGCGGCTGTAGGCGTGGGTCTCGTCAACCGGAAAGTAGTGCACGTCGTGGTCGGTCGAGAGCGTGACGGTGATGACCTTTTTCTTGCGCAGGCGATAGAAAATCTTAAAGTCGTTTCCGTTGCGCTCGATCAGCTTCGAATGCACCACCTCCGGCTTGTAGATATCTTGATGGTGGTCGTAGTCCTGCACGAGCTCCAGAGTCTGATGCAGCTTGGCTCCGGGAATAAACACGTCGCCCGTCCAGTGATGGATCAGACCGTTGGGAGTCTCGATTGCCTGGCCGACGGTGTCGCGGGTCTTCAGCCGCTCCATATAGACTCCGCCGCGCTTGAGCGTGGCGAGCGCCTGCGCCCGCCGCGGCTCCGGAAGACCCTCGATGTAAAGGAAGGCATCTGGCCGCTTGAGCTCCGAATCAATCCGCGCTTCGGTAGCCTTCACGTAGCGATCAAAGCCCGCGACGGTCGCGGGCTTGAGCTCCGCGCTCATCACTTCAGGCGCTTGGGGAGTCAAAACGGGCAGGAGCAGAAGAAACCCGAAAGTGCGGAGGGAAAGCGGAAGCGGCACCATGCTACTAACAATAGCACACGGCCGAGGCGGGTGGCCTTCGATGAGGAAATTCGGCGGGGCTGGTTTTAGGCTGGCGGACTTGATGGAATTCTAGCGATAATGCTCGATGCCCATGAGTACACTCAACAAACAAATCGTTCTTGCGGCCCGGCCAGCAGGTTTTCCGAAGGAGTCGGATTTCAGGCTCGTCGAATCGCGGATGCCCGTACCGGCGGCGGATCAATTCCTGGTGCGATCCCTCTACCTCTCAGTTGACCCGTACATGCGGCCGCGCATGGCTGCCGGAGGCCGCTCCTACGCGCGCTCGGTGGAGATCGGCGAGGTGATTGTCGGCGGCGTGGTGGGCGAAGTGATGGAATCGAACCACGCGCAGTTCGCGCCCGACGACATCGTGGAAGGAATGTTCGGCTGGCAGCACTATGCGGTCTCGGATGGCGCAGGTGTGAGGAAAGTCGATCCAACTCTCGCGCCCATCTCGACCGCGCTCGGCGTACTGGGCATGCCTGGGCTGAGCGCTTACTTCGGCCTGCTCGACATCGGCAAGCCGCAACCGGGCGAAACCGTTGTCGTCTCGGGCGCGGCGGGCGCAGTGGGCTCGATTGCGGGCCAGATCGCCAAGATCCAGGGCTGCCGCGTGATTGGAATCGCGGGCACGGACGAGAAAGTACGCTGGCTCATCGAGGACTTGGGTTTCGACGCCGCCTTCAACTACAAGACCACGCCGAATTACTACCGCAAGCTCGTCGCTCTCTGCCCAAACGGCATCGAGGTCTATTTCGACAACGTCGGCGGGGAAATCACTGATGCGATCATTCGTCTCATCAATGTGCGCGCGCGCCTGGTGATCTGCGGACAGATTTCGCAGTACAACCTGGAGAAGCCGGAAATGGGCCCGCGCTGGCTCTGGGCGCTGATCGTCAGGCAGGCACGCGCGGAAGGTTTCCTGGTGTTCCAGTTCGCCGACCGATTCGCGGAGGGCCTCCGGCAGATGGCGCAATGGATTCGCGAGGGCAAGCTCAAGCACCGCGAAACCATTGTGGACGGAATTGAGAATGCCCCGCGCGCCTTCATCGGCATGCTTCAGGGCGAAAACATCGGCAAGCAACTCGTGAAGATTGCCGACCTCTGACATTCCCCTGGTAACCCTCACCCGGTCCCCCCTTTGCGGGACCACCCTCTCCCAGTGGGAGAGGGTCGGAGTCCTACTGAGAACGGAGGAGAGTTATTTTAGCTTCCAGCCTTCTCCCCTTGAGGGAGAGGGTTTCCGTCAGTTGACGGACGGGTGAGGAGGTGCGACGGACCGCGAAGCGCGCACAATCACTTGCTCCATCGCGCCAAATTTGCGAATATCTCTGGTTCCGCACCAGACGGAGTCAGAATCTTTGTCAGTATCCGGAGGCTTTATGCCACTCGACCCCAAACATTGCAGTCGCACCATTACCGATGGCCCGTCGCGCGCCGGCGCGCGCTCGATGCTGAAGGCCATCGGCTTCACGGACGCGGACCTCGCGCGCCCCATCGTGGGCGTCGCCAACACGTGGATCGAGACCATGCCGTGCAACTACCACCTGCGGCGCTTGGCCGAGAAAGTGAAAGAAGGCGTGCGCGCGGGCGGCGGCACACCCATGGAGCTCAACACCATTGCCATTTCCGACGGGGTGACCATGGGCACCGAGGGCATGAAGGCTTCGCTCATCAGCCGCGAGGTGATCGCCGACTCGATCGAGCTGGTCGGACGTGGGCATATGTTTGACGCTATGGTGGCGCTCGTCGCCTGCGACAAGACGGTTCCTGGCGGCGCCATGGCGCTCATCCGGCTCAACGTGCCGAGCATCCTGCTCTATGGCGGCTCGATTGCCCCCGGCAATTTCGATGGGAAGGATGTGACCATCGTGGACGTTTACGAGGCCATCGGCGCGGAGGCTGCCGGCATGATCTCCGATGCGGACTTCAAGAGGCTTGAAGACGTGGCCTGTCCGGGAGCCGGCGCCTGTGGCGGCCAGTTCACCGCCAACACCATGTCCACGGTGATGGAGTTTATCGGGCTCTCGCCCATGGGATTCAATGGCGTTCCGGCGATGGATCCCAAGAAAGATGAAATCGCTTACCAAACGGGCCTGATGGTGATGGATATATTGAACCGCGGCGTTCGGCCGAAAGATATTCTCACGCGCAAGGCTTTTGAAAACGCCATTGCCAGCGTCGCCGCGACGGGCGGCTCGACGAATTCCGTGCTGCACCTGCTGGCCATGGCGCGCGAGGCGGGCGTGCCACTCTCGATCGACGACTTCGACGTCATCAGCTCGCGGACACCACTTATCGCCGACTTGAAACCCGCCGGCCGCTACGTTGCCACGGACGTGCATCGGGCGGGCGGGATTCAGCTGATTGCCAAGAAGCTCCTCGAAGGAAAGTTCCTCCACGAAGACCAGATGACTCCGAGCGGCCGCACGATCGGAGAGGAGGCGCGCACCGCCAAGGAAACGCCCGGGCAAGATGTGGTCATGCCAGTTTCGAACCCGCTCAAGAAGACGGGCGGGTTGGTCATCCTGAAAGGGAATATCGCGCCCGAAGGCTGCGTGGCGAAAATCACTGCGCATGAACGCCTGCACCATCGCGGCCCGGCGCGCGTCTTCAATTGCGAGGAAGACGCGATGCACGCCGTAACAAGTCGGAGCATCAGGCCGGGGGACGTGGTCGTGATTCGATACGAAGGCCCGCGCGGGGGCCCCGGTATGCGCGAAATGCTTGGAGTCACGGGCGCGTTGGTGGGGCAGGGCCTGGGTGAATCGGTGGCACTGCTGACCGACGGACGCTTTAGCGGCGGGACCCGCGGCCTGATGGTGGGCCACGTGGCGCCCGAGGCGGCGCGCGGTGGGCCGATTGCGGCGCTTGCCGATGGCGACACGATCGTCTTCGACGTGAACGGTCGGCGCCTGGATGTCGAACTGAGCGACGTGGACATCAAGAAACGCTTGGCCGGCTGGAAAGAGCCCGAGCCGCGCTACGCGAGCGGCGTCTTTGCCAAGTACGCGGCGCTGGTCTCTTCCGCGTCCGAGGGTGCGGTCACACGCGTGAATCTGT
>Ga0315282_10010932_pt1 | contig 14153 bp, 13 predicted proteins | sample YL17G07_20_MG_FD_203693 | JGI IMG/M metagenome (GOLD analysis project Ga0315282, IMG submission 203693) | Sediment microbial communities from Yellowstone Lake, YNP, Wyoming, USA - YL17G07_20 | ecosystem: Environmental > Aquatic > Freshwater > Lake > Sediment | place: USA: Wyoming | collected...
AACACTGGTCATTTTAAAAATTTTGCAATGGGCGAAACGGCTGTCAAAGACCTCGGAGGTCTGAGCTTGAACAGTTGCATGAATAGAAGAAAAACTGGAGAATATCATAACGTGGCCTCCCGCCGCCGCCAAACGTAGCGCAAGTTTGAGACTTGCGCCACTAGTTAGGTAAAAGATGCAAATGATTCACAGCAATACTATAGCTACAAGTAAACCGCCCAGCTAAAAATTCTCCATAAATGGATCTATCATTGGATTCGTACCTGACCAGATGCAATTGGATCGACCATCGAAATTACATTGCATGCCATGTGAACAACGATGAGCTATCACCCGTGGCTGGCAATCTGGAAGCCATTCTTCTGGATATATCAGCTCAGCCAGTAAACAAACATCACTGGCGGCATGCTCACAATAACGAATTTTTAACTCTTCCCAAGTTCTGATTGCCATTAATTGTTCCTCTATTCGAATACATGGATCAGCCAAACCAACCTTCGATCGCCCGATTACAAAGTATACCCCCAATCATTCTGAGTAGAAAGTATCAGGTGTCATGAGAATAAATGGACAAATTACGTCTATAAGGTCTGAGAATACCGTTGATGATAAGCCAGTTGCTTCCTTCTCGCCAGGATTGACATTGACATTTGACGAATGGCATTAGTCAGGTATAATTATGGATTAGCATTACCCAACCCTTTCAAATCTAGAAGTAGTAAAGATCAGAAGGAGGTGTCTACGGGATAATATTGATACAGTTTCTTGAAATTCAAATTGACTATCAAAAAACAAGTATATCTACTCATGGAGGAGAAAAGCATGAAATACAAATCACTATATCTCATGGGGGCAATCCTGGTAGCGCTGAGCATGGTTTTGGCCTCATGCGCTCCTACACCAGCCACTCAAGCGCCCCCGGCAAGTACCGAAGCGCCTGTGGTAACCGAAGCTCCCGCAGCTACTGAAGCACCCGTGGTAACCGAAGCTCCAACTGCTACTGAAGCACCGACGACTACCGAAGCTCTACCTGTATCCAACCCAGACACGATAATTATTGGCACTACCGATAAGATTGCTAGCCTTGACCCGGCTGATGCTTACTCTATACGTGACTGGGAAGTAATCAAGAATATCAGCGAGGGCCTTCTCAAATGGAAACCAGGTACTGCAGAACTCCAGACTGGTTTGGCAATCAGTATGCCAGAGATCACCACTGATGGATTGACCTATACCTTCACGTTGCGTGACGGTATCAAGTTCGGTGATGGTACTGACCTTACAGCGAAAATATATGCCGACCAACTCAATCGGCTGCTCACCATTGGGCCTGATTGTCCAAATGGTGTGGCAGGTGCGTTGGCCACGCCATATGTAAAAAGCATTACAGCTCCTGATGACAAAACTATCGTCTTCACTCTAAAAACCCCGGTAGCCTATTTCCCGCAAATTCTAGCGAGCGCTACCTATGTCCCAGCTGATCCCATGATCTTCCCTGCAGATAAATGCGTGCTATTCCCCGAAGCGCCCATTTACGGTGTCGGTCCTTGGTTCATCTCGCAGTTTACGCCTGGCGAGCAGATCGTTTTTGAACCCAACCCCTACTACAATGGCGAGATGAAGCCTCAGGTCAAACAAATCATCGTCCGCGATTTTTCGGATCCACAAACCATGGCTCTGGCTGTTCAAAATGGCGAGATTGACGTAGCCTGGCGGTTGCTTGGGCCCGAGCTGATTGGTCAACTACAAGGTATTTCAGGCTTGACCGTCGGTACTATCAACGGTGGTCGTATCCAGTATTTAATACTTAACCACACTATGAAACCGACCGATGATCCGAATGTTGTTAAGGCAATTGCGTCGGCTGTCGATCGCAATGAGATTGCTGATACAGTATATGGTGGCACAGTCAGCCCGTTATATTCACAGGTGCCACCTGGATTCATCGGCGCCAGCGAAGCCTTCGATACCATGTATGCCTCACCAAATCTCGATCAGGCCAAGAAATATCTGGAAGCTTCCGGTTACAGCGCAAGCAATCCACTAAAGCTTGAGCTATGGTACCCGCCAGAGCACTATGGCGCCTCAACGGCCGCCTGGATGCAAGTCGTCAAGAAACAGCTTGAAGCTACTGACGAGATCCAGGTTGATTTAAAAGCCCAAGAATGGAGTACCTATGTTACTGCCCTGACAGGTGGTGAAGCCTACGCCGGTGGTGTCTTGGGTTGGTTTTTCGATTATCCAGATTCATCTAATTACCTAGATCCCTTCGTCTATAACGGTGGTGAAGGTACCAATGTTACCCTGACTGTTGAAGGCAGCGATACAGGTACGCCTATCAACGACAAGGCTAAACAGTTGGTTGAATTACTCCAGCAAGCTGACATCGAGACAGATCAGGCCAAGCGCGCCGAACTATATAAGCAAGCTCAGGATGTGTATGCTGACTTGGTAGTAACATTACCATTATTCTTTACAGCAGAGCATGTCACTTATCGCGATAACATCCAGGGTTTGGACACCTTTGCTGCACCTACAACCCTAAACATTGGCCCCACTCTAGAATTCAACTACGCAACACTTATAAAGGGCCAGTAATGCTTATGTCCTAGATAGGGGGCGGGTTTAATGCCCGCCCCTTTTACTATTGACGGAAAAAAGTGTCTCCTATTACTATAATTGCCCTAATTATAGGCATCCCATCCCTTCTGCTGCTTGCTTATGTTTTTGCTGTAGGCTCAACCGGTTTGCGTCGCTATATCTTGACGCGCGTTGGGCTAACCTTACCAATGGTCTTTATCCTGTCCACTATGGTCTTCTTCGTTTTACGGGTGTTGCCTGGCGATCCGGTCCGTTCAGCCCTAGGCCCAAAGGGAAGTCCGGAGATGATTAAGCAGATTCGCGATCAGCTCGGACTCAATGACCCCTTGATTGTGCAATATGGCCGATTCCTGGGGGAAATGGTCACGTTGCACTTTGGGAACTCGCTAACCGGTGGCCATCGTCCGATTATCAATGAGATGAGTGAACGATTCCCAGCCACACTGGAATTGGTTCTACCAGCCTCAGTTCTGGCTTTAATGATTGGAATATGGGGTGGAGCTCTGGCGGCTTCGCAACGTAAACGTGCCATTGACTATTCTATGCGTATTTATTCTGTTGTAATCTATTCGCTTCCTATTTTTTGGTTCGGGCTTATGCTGCAACTTCTTTTCGGAGTCCGGTTCAAGTTGCTACCAATTGCTGGCCGAATCGACCCAGTAATTGGTACGACCATCCAACACATTACTAACTTATATGCCGTTGACGCTTTAATTACTGGAAATTGGCTAGCATTGATCTCAGTCATACGACACCTTGTGCTGCCTACAATTACCCTAGGTCTTATCTTGTCAGGTGTATTTGTGCGAATGACGCGCATCAATGTCATCGAGACTTTGCAGTCCGATTACATTTCTGCGGCGCGTGCTCGCGGTATCCGAGAGCATGTGTTAGTTTATGGACATGCGTTGAAGAATGCAATGATCCCAGTCATTACACTCATAGGGCTGCAAGTTGCTATTCTGCTTGCTGGTGCCGTCTTGACTGAGACGGTGTTCTCATGGCCAGGCATGGGTAGTTATCTCGTGGAACGTATTTCCGCCCGAGACTATACGGCTGTACAAAGCGTAATAACCGTATTTGCCATTCTGGTTGCCTTAATCAGTTTAGCAGTTGACATTATATATTCCCTGGTCGACCCACGAGTAAGGTATTAAACTGTGACTGTGAATAAAGAAAAACTTTCTAAAAATCCCTTAGAAGTTGTGACATGGGAGGTAGAACTCGAACGAGTTGGCATTGTGCGGCGTATTCTATATGCACGCCGTTGGTATGGCGCTGACTGGTGGTTTGTAAGTATTTCAGCGCTGGCAGTAGCACTCTTTATCGTGGTAGCACTCTTCCCAAAATTTTTTGCTCCTTATGACCCTGAAACCTTGGTTGGACCCAGATTCATGGCTCCGGGAGCACACCCGGATTTACCGGTATTGGTAGTGCTGAAGAACTCGCCGGTTAATAATTTGAAGGATTTAGCGGTTTCTGAAGGAACGTCACGGCCTGGCATAAGCGTTGTTCAGGGTGTACCGACAGCCGGAGCTCTGAACGAACAGGCGCAAAAAATAGATAACCAAATTAAGAACGAATCCAGAGGTCTACGTCTGAGACCAGTTATCGTTCGCTATCCCACGCTAGAAGAAGCTCTTCAGGCGGTAGCTAACGGAAATAACCAGGCTGCAGTTGTCCAATCTACGGAATGGGAAGAAGTCTCGGATCAATTTCCCACTCTGCGTGAGGGTCAGAGTATTACAGGTGTAAATTCTACTTCTGGGGGGTTCATCTTCGGTACCAATGATATCGGTCAGGATGTACTTAGCCGCTTACTGTGGGGCACCCGTGTCGCTCTCTTGATTGGATTCAGTGCCTCGATCGTAGCACTGGTATTGGGTGTGCCCCTAGGGCTGTTTGCTGGTTTTATTGGAGGTACGTTTGACCGCCTGTTTAGTCTATTGATGGATAGCTTGTATGCTTTCCCCGGTTTAATTTTAGCTATTGCTATCACGGCTGTGTTAGGACCTAGTATCCTCAATATCATCGTTGCAATTGCCGTGTTGTACATTCCTACTTACTACCGTATTGTACGTGGCCAGACTCTCTCCGTAAAGGAAGAGGTCTACATTGAAGCCGCCAAAAGCATTGGAGCGCGTAATATGGAAATCCTGCGCCTCTATATATTTCCCAATGTCATTCCATCAGTCGCTATTATTTTTTCGGTGAACGTGGCTGACGCAATTCTGACAGGTGCCGGGCTTTCCTTCTTAGGCCTTGGCTTACCACCCACAATTGCCGATTGGGGTATTGATCTGGCACGCGGTCAGCGATTTATCCAGACGGCATGGTGGATGATCACTTTCCCTGGCTTGGCAATTATGGTGGTAGTACTGGCTTTCAGTATGATGGGTGAAGGATTGATGGAAATATTCAACCCTAAGTTGAGGGAACGTTAATGCCCAATGATATCCTTTATTCCATCCGAAATCTGACAGTTGAATACCAAACTCGCGCCGGCCCAGTTCGGGCGGTTGACAATGTTTCGCTGAACATCCGCCGAGGTGAGATTCTTGGTTTGGTTGGAGAATCTGGTTGCGGGAAATCCACCTTAGGTAAGGCCATGATGCGATTGCATACTACCCCGGCCAAGATTACTAGTGGCGAACTATGGTTCGATGGGCGTGATTTGATGAGTTTGTCGGATCGTGAAATGCCGAATGTTCGCGGGGCTGAGATCGGGATGGTTTTTCAGGATCCCATGACCTCGCTCAATCCAGTTCAGCGTATTTTAGATCATTTGACTGAGACAATCCATACGCACGAACCAGAAACTTCTGATGCAACTGCGCGAGTTAGGGTTGAAGAACTGGCCGAGCGCTTAGGGATACAGCGTGAGCGGTTGAATGAATATCCGCATCAAATGTCAGGGGGCATGCGACAGCGTGTGATGATTTCCCTAGCACTTGCGCTGCACGCAAAGTTGGTTATCGCTGATGAACCCACCACCTCCTTGGATGTGATTGTTGAGGCTAAATTCCTAGACTTGCTTAAGGAACTCCAGAAAGAATTTGGCTTGACTATCTTGCTCATCACCCATAATATTGGTGTGGTCGCTGAAGTTTCTGATCGTGTTGCAGTAATGTATGCTGCTAGAATGGTAGAAGTTGGTGATGCTTCCGATATATTCGCGGAACCAAAACATCCTTATACACAGGGTTTGTTAAAGTCGGTGCCAAATATACTATTGGACGGAACCGAACTATACAAGATGGAAGGTTCACCGCCAAACCTGTTACACCCACCCACTGGTTGTCGTTTCCATCCACGGTGCCCGTATGTGAAGGATATCTGTAAGAATGAAGATCCAAATTTAAAGCCAGTCGTGATGGATCAACTTGCTGCTTGTTGGCTCTATCAGGAAACTGCCGTTAATGGGAGGTGATAATGGCTAAGCCTAAAACCTTGAATATCGAGGCTATTCCAGATAGAAATTCTACCGATGGAAACATGTTGGTGCGCCTAGAACAAGTGCGTAAATATTTCCCAGTGCAAAGTGGCTTCCTTGCTAGTTTGCTTAATCGAGGGCATATCCCAGCAGTGAAGGCAGTCGATGGGGTTAGTTTTTTCATTCGGAAGAGTGAAGTATTTGGGTTGGCGGGGGAAAGTGGATCTGGAAAATCAACAGTAGGCCGACTGGTTTTACACTTGCTGGAACCGACCACTGGTAAGGTGACATTCGATAACATCGATCTTGAAAGCTTATCACAAGAAGAAATGCGTCGTATGCGTTTTCGCATGCAGATCGTTTTCCAAGATCCTTTGGCTTCGCTCAACCCGCGGATGACGATTGGTCAAGCAATTGAACACCCCGCGAAGATTCATCTGACAAAATTATCGCCAAACGCTCGTCGTAGGCTAGTTTTAGAGATTCTAAATGCGGTAGGTATGAATCCGCCAGATGCTTTCTATGACCTGTTCCCTCATCAGATTTCTGGAGGTCAGCGACAGCGTGTAGTACTTGCTCGAGCTCTGGTAACGCATCCCGATCTCATCGTGGCTGATGAACCAATTGCGATGGCCGATGTTTCGGTGCGTGCACTTTTACTTGACCTGATGATGAAGCTCAAGGAAGAATTCGATCTGACCTACTTGTTTATTACTCACGATCTGGCAACTGCTAAATACGTTTGCAACCGTATAGCAATAATGTATCTTGGCAAATTGTGCGAGGTTGGTCCACTTGCCGAGGTATATCAGCATTCCGCCCACCCTTACACTCGGGCTTTGCTAGAAGCTGTTCCTGTCCCAGATCCACGGCACCGGCGTACTGAGTCGATGCCTGCTGGTGAGATACCCAATGCTATTAACCCACCTTCTGGTTGTCATTTCCATCCACGTTGTCCTATCGCAACCGAGATATGCGGTATTGAAGAACCGGACTTGTACGAAATATACCCGGGGCATTACGTAGCCTGCCACTTTGCTTGATTACTTATGCTGTTTTTTTTATAAGACATGTGAACTTTAAACGATAAAAATACAGGGTTTCGCAGCAATTTAGGTTTACATATTAGCGCAGTACCCCGTAGTTCTGTAAGCCCTTTGACATTCTGATATGGCGAGGCTAAAATGGGGGTATAACCCTTGCTACCGGGAGAAGAGATGAGTGCCTGGCCGGGAAAATACGTCATCGGTTTGACGGGAAATATTGCCACTGGTAAAAGCGTTGTACGTAGGATGCTAGAGCACCTCGGCGCGTATGGTATCGACGCCGATGCTCTGGCGCATCGCGCCATCGCTAAAGGAGCCCCAGGATACCAGCCGGTTTTGGATTTGTTTGGCAAATGGCTGCTAAATGAAGATCAGCAGATCGACCGATCCAAACTGGCTCGGGTTGTCTTCGCGGATGATGACGCTTTGAACCTGCTGGAAAATATCGTTCATCCCCTTGTTCGCCAGGCAGTCGATGTGCTAATCCGCCGTTCGCGCTACAAGGTGGTCGTCATCGAAGCGATAAAATTGATCGAAGGCTCCTTGAACAATAAGTGCGATACTTTATGGGTTACTTACGCGCCTCCTGAGGTTCAGTTAGTCCGATTGATGGGTAAACGGGGCATGAGCGAAGCGGTTGCTCGCCAGCGGATCAGCTCTCAACCGTTGCAGGAATTGAAAATCGGGATGGCTAATGTGGTCATCCGCAACGACAAGTCATTTGAAGAAACCTGGAATCAGGTCTTAGCTGCCTGGAGGCATATTTTCCCGGTTTCGGAGGTCGAAAGCGGTCTTTCGGTAGAAACAAAAGCGGGCAAGTTCAACCTGCTGCGCGCCCGGCCTGGTGATGCCGCTGAAATTGCCAGGTTTGTCTCCCGCATAACCAGCTCAAAACGAAAGTTGAGCGCCGAGGATATCATGGCTGCCTTCGGTGAAAAAGCTTACTTGCTGCTCAAGGTTGATGGCAACCTCCTGGCAGTAGCTGGTTGGCAGGTTGAGAATCTGGTTGCCAGAATTGACGAAATTTACCTCGATCCCTCGCTTCCCATGGATAAGACGTTGCCGGCGTTGATGGAACACATCGAAAAAGGTTCCCAAGAATTGCAATGCGAGGCAGCGCTATTATTTCTACCTCCGGAATTGGCTATTCGCGATACACTTTGGTCAAATCTTGGCTATCAAGAAAGTTCGATTCATAACTTGAAGGTGCGCGCCTGGCAGGAAGCAGCCATTGAGTCGTTGCCGGCGGGTTCGATCATGCGCTTCAAGCGCTTGCGCGCAGATCTGGTGTTAAAGCCGGTTTGAAAACCGATTGGTTTTGATTAGGGTTGATCGAAGTTGGTTAATTAAACAAACCCGGGAGTAACAGATATTGTCTCAGGTATTCAAGGCATTGCTAGATAACCTGATCTTCATCGTTGAGCGATTGAACTGGTTTAACCTGCTTGACCTCTTTTTGGTCACCATGGTTTTTTTTGTTATCTTGCAATTGTTAAAAGACACCCAGGCGATGGTCTTGTTACGCGGCGCTTTGCTATTGATTGTCCTGGTGAGTCTGCTCACCAATCTCGATTTGCTGCCAGCTTTCTCGTGGCTGGTTAGAAACACCCTCCCCGCAATGTTATTAGCCATACCTGTGATTTTTGCTCCTGAAATCAGGCGTACGCTTGAACGCCTGGGTCGGGCCGGGGCAACTTTGCCCAGTGGACTGGCCGGGCATTCTTCGATTCAATCCACCATAAAAGCCGTGGTAAACGCCTCAGCCCGCTTGTCGGATCGTAAACATGGGGCTTTGATCGTTCTTCAGAGATTGGACAACCTGGATGATTATGTGCAAACCGGTGTGTTACTTAACGCTCGGATTTCCCCAGAACTGCTTCTACAAATCTTTTATCCCAATACGCCATTGCACGACGGCGCCGTGATCATATCCAACCCAAAAATCGTAGCTGCTGCTTGTGTGATGCCGCTTTCATCAAGCGGTGTGCTCACCCGCTCCCCAGAGAGACAAATGGGCTTACGCCATCGGGCGGCGTTAGGCATTTCGGAGGTTACCGATGCCGTAACTGTGGTGGTATCAGAAGAGTCTGGCTATATCTCTGTAGTCCATGGTGGGAGAATGATCCGCCGGTTGGATGCTGAACGGTTGGAGAACATTTTAACCGCCTTCTTCCGGCCGTTCGATGAGAAAAAAGGGCTATGGGGCATGCTGGCGCGTTTTTTCCAGAGAACCCCAACCTCTAAAAAGGAGGAAGAATAAAATGGTTTTCCAGGCTATCCGCTGGTTGAAGAAAAACGCCGGTACTTTTATTCTGGCTTTTATTCTGGCGGTTGTGGTCTGGGTTTCGGCCATCGTGGCCTCGGATCCAAATATAGATAAAGAATATCCTCAGAATATCCCTCTGGAAATTTTTGGACAAGATTCTGGCTTGATCCTTGTAGAAAAAGTGCCTGCCCAGGTCAGGGTAAGTATCCGGGCTCCCCGATCTGTGTGGTCGCATCTTGAAAATGATCCGGATATGATTCGGGCCTGGATCGATTTATCGGGTTTAGGGGTAGGGCAATACCTTCTACCGGTAAAAACTCAGATTTCTCTTTCCCCAAATCAGGTGTTAGGTGTAGAACCGAATGAGATCAAAGTTTCTTTGGAGCCGCTCAAAATGATGAATTTTGCGGTTCAGATTATGACCATTGGCGAGCCCACCCTCGGATACCGTAAAGGTAGCGTCAGAAGCGACCCTCCTCAGGTCACTGTCTCTGGGCCTGCATCGCTGGTATCCAAGGTGGCAAAAGTGCAAGCAACGTTGGATATCTCAGGCATCAGCGAAACGGTGAAAAAAGAAATGACTTTACAGGCTATTGGTCAGGACGGCGTACCAGTTACCGGAATCAGTATTACCCCTCAAATCGTCACAGTAACCCAGGATATTGTTTTGCTGGGAGGTTATCGTAACGTGGTGGTGAAAGTAATCACCCGAGGGCAGGTTGCTGATGGTTATTGGTTGACAAATATCAATGTTAATCCGCCAAATGTCACCGTATTTTCGACCAATCCACAGTTGGTGAATGCCTTGCCTGGCTATGTGGAGACATCACCGGTTGACTTAACCGATTTAAATGATGATGTGGATATCCGCACCGATTTAAATCTACCCAAAGGTGTTGAACTGGCTGGTGAAGAAAGCGTGTTGGTGCGTTTAAGCATTGCTGCCCTGGAGGGAAGCTTGTCGATAGCCTTACCCCTCGAAGTTGTTGGTTTATCGCCTGAATATTCAGCCATGGTTTCGCCTGAGCAGGTAGATGTGCTGATAACCGGACCATTACCAATTTTAAACAACTTGAAACCCGGTGGGATTCGGGTTTCGGTCGACCTCAGCGGTCTATCTCTGGGAGTCCACCAGGTAACTCCGGTTGTAGACCTGCTCCCCAACCAGGTAAAGGTCGCCTCGATCTTGCCGGAAAACGTCGAGGTCACAATTGTGAGAGCCGCGACGCTTCCAATAACCGCTTCACCCACTGCGGTCTTTCCATCTATCACTGCCACCCCATGATGACTAAAATTCAAAAACCGATCGTCGCTTTGGTGGGGCGCCCCAATGTGGGTAAATCGACCCTATTCAATCGCCTTGTCGAAGAAAGGTTGGCGGTTGTCGATGAAGTCCCTGGCACCACCCGCGACCGGTTGATCGCAGAAGCTGAATGGGCCGGCGTCACCTTCGATGTTATCGATACCGGGGGAATCGATCCTGCATCGATAAGTTCGCCCAAAAATCAACCCCCGCTTTCCATTGGTTCGGCTGAATTCATCCAACAAATTCGTCAACAAGCAGAAATTGCAATCCGTGAATCAGATGCGATCCTCTTTTTAACGGATGCAGAGAGCGGCGTAACGCCCGCCGATCAAGAAGTGGCTCAAATCTTACGGCGTTCCCAATCGGAAAAGGATGGCAGGTTATTCCCACCCGTCTTTCTGGTGGTCAATAAAGCGGATAACGAAACCCGCCGCGCTCAGGCTCTCCAATTCTATGAATTGGGGATGGGCGATCCTTACCCCATCTCGGCATTACATGGCATAGGAACCGGGGATTTACTGGAGGCTTTGGTGGCCGCTTTTCCCCAAAGTCAGATCGAAGAGGATGATGAAAGCGTCAAAATTGCGATTGTCGGGAAACCCAACGTAGGAAAATCAAGCATATTGAACCGTTTGCTGGGCGAGGAGCGGGCAATCGTGAGCCCTATACCCGGCACCACCCGAGACGCCATCGATACTTATTTGATATTTAACGACATTCCCGTGACGTTGATTGACACTGCCGGAATCCGCCGGCGGGGAAAAATCGAACCGGGGGTTGAAAAATATAGCGTTATCCGTTCGATGCGCGCCATCGAACGCGCCGACGTGGCTCTCTTAGTTCTAGATGCCACCCAGGGCATCACTGCCCAAGACGCCCATATTGCCGGATTCATCCTGGATTCATGGAAAAGCGCTGTAGTGGTGGTGAATAAATGGGATGCAGTAACAAAAGATAACCAAACGATGGAACAATATATCCATACCATCCGCCAGGAATTGAATTTTATGGATTATGTGCCGATTGAATTCGTATCAGCTAAAACTGGCCAAAGGATCGATCGGTTGTTGCCCCTGGCGCTTCAGGTTCAAGAAGAGCGCCTGACGCGATTATCCACCTCTCAGTTGAACCAGATTCTACAAACTGCTCAGGATGTACATCCCTCCCCATCTCATGCCGGTCGCCAGTTGCGGATTTATTATGCCACCCAGGTGCGAACCGACCCGCCCACTTTCTTGGTCTATGTAAACGATCCGAAACTGGCTCATTTTACTTATAAACGCTTTCTTGAAAACCAGATCCGGCAAACGCATCCCTATCTTGGCACTCCTATCCGGTTTGTGCTGCGAACACGAGCCTGATATTTTGCCATCTCCATCTCGCCTCTTGATACCATCTGCATACCGTCTTATAATCCATTTAGTATCTTCCCAATAGAACAGGGTGTGGGGTGTTGTCGGCGGGCTTCGCTCGACCACAACACCCCGCTTCCCCCTTCTTTTTGAGAAAATATTCTATCTGAATATTTTTGGAGGTAGTATTGGATAATTTTCAATCCGAAATAATTCAAGAGGTGTCAACTGGAAAACAAAAACCCACCAGCATCAAATCTTTTCTTGTTGATGCCATTGAAACACTCCTGCTCTCCCTGGTTCTTTTTGTGGGCATCAATGCGATCTCAGCCAGGATTCGGGTGGATGGTTCGAGCATGCTGCCAACCCTGGAAAGCGGCGAATTTGTGATTGTGAATAAGATGGCATATAAGATCGGTAATCCGAGTATTGGTGATATTATTGTATTTCGATACCCACGCGATCCCAAACAAGAATTTATCAAACGGGTGATTGGTCTACCTGGCGATAATATCCAAATAAAAGATGGCAAAGTGTACGTCAATGGAATACAATTGAGTGAACCTTACCTGGCGGAAAGACCTGCTTACCAGACTAATTGGATCGTTCCAGAAGATTCTTTATTCGTGTTAGGCGATAATCGTAACAATTCTTCTGATTCACATAATTGGGGCCCGGTTCCACTATCAGCGGTCATCGGGAAGGCGACCTTCGTTTACTGGCCGCCCTCGAATTGGGGATGGATCGATCATCCCGGCGTGGCAAACGCCGCCCCTTGAATGGTTGAGCTCATGGATAACATTGAAACTATCTTGAAACAAGCTGCAGAATATTCAGCTCAACCACCGGTAATACCAGTCGAAAATAAAATCCCGGTTGGAGCTGAGATTGCCGGTTGGATAGATCATACCCTGCTGAAACCTGAGGCTACGGCGACCCAAATCAAAACCTTGTGCCAGGAGGCTCTAGAATACAGGTTTGCAGCGGTGTGTGTCAATCCAGTCTATATTCCGCTGGTTGCCGGTTTGTTGAAAGGCACAACGGTTGCTGCTAATTCGGTCGTTGGATTCCCCCTAGGCGCAAACGCGGCTACCATCAAGGCGGCTGAGACGCTTGCTTGCCTGGAAGCTGGAGCTACCGAAATCGATATGGTAATGAACATCGGCGCTCTGAAAGGTGAGGCTTTTAGTCAAGTGTTCAACGATATTCGCAGCGTAACCCAGGTAGCCCATCGCCAGGGGGCAATCGTAAAGGTAATATTGGAGACTGCTCTCCTATCTCGCAAGGAGAAAATTATCGCCTGCTTGCTCAGCAAAGCAGCCGGAGCCGATTTCGTTAAAACTTCAACCGGATTTGGACCGGCTGGCGCAACGATCGAGGATGTAGAATTGATGCGCCGGGTTGTTGGCCCGCAGGTGCGGGTCAAAGCAGCGGGTGGGATCCGCTCCTACGCCGATGCGTTGGCAATGATTTCTGCCGGGGCTTCTCGAATCGGAACCAGCTCCGGGGTTAAAATTATTCAGGAAGCAACCAAATTTTAAAGGTAGAAATATGAGTGAAACAAACCCTGAAGGAAACTCTGATGAAATCCTCTACGCCTGTCCCGAATGTCAGACTGGCATTATGCGGATGCGTCATTTGACGTATTTTACCTGGTTGAATGAAGAATTAATCACCGTGCCGAATTTCCCGGCCTGGGTGTGTGATTTATGCGGTCGCCGGGATTATGATTACCGCGCCATAAGCTGGTTGAATACACTTTTACACCCAGAGACCGGACGTAAAAAACACGCCCGGCGTAAATTACCCACCTCGATTAGCGTAAGAGGACGCCCCAAAAAGCCTCTCTTCCCGAGTTAATCGTTGGGCAATCTGTTAGCTTGCTGTACGAAGTCGCAAACGAACCGTATGCAGTACGTTGGGCAAGCTGTTAGCTTGCCTTTTTCCCCATTCTCGCGTGGAGATGCTTCACTTTGTTCAGCATGACAGGTCGCCCGTCATTGTCACCCTAGGATAGGAAATAAAAAAAAGAGGTAACCTCTGAGAGAGCGTCTTTCGCGACCGAAGGGTCTCCATCCATTACCGTGTGGAGATGTTTCGCTACACTCAACATGACAAATCTAAAGATATTTTCGCGCCAGCAGCAAAG